>OLOW01000707.1_pt1 | contig 22796 bp, 20 predicted proteins | sample 1672801 | NCBI WGS metagenome assembly OLOW01 (sample SAMEA3136725, study PRJEB25190) | human gut metagenome | biome: human gut; feature: human-associated habitat; material: faeces | place: Austria | collected 2013 | reverse complement strand
CTGGATTCCATTATGGTGCTCATGTTGTGGATTTTCTTCAGGAACCTGTGGTTATACGGATGTTTGAATTGAAACGTAAAGTTGGAAATGAAGCTCATTTTCATGTGGAATTTATCCGATTTGCGAATATGCCTGGGGATGTGTTGGTAAGTCATATTGAGCCAAAGAGTAATGTATTAACTCTGGTTGCACCACATTTTTCTGATCGTCTGCCTTCTGAAAACTGGATGATCATTGATGATAAACGCTTCATCGCTGTCGTTCATCCTGCAGATCAAGATTATTATTTAACAATACTTTCAAAAGAAGAAATGGATCGGCTGTCCATTCAGACAGACGATCCGTTTATTAATCTATGGAAAGACTTTTTCAATACGATCGGAATTAAAGAACGAGAAAATCATCAGTGTCAGAGGAATCTGATGCCATTGTGGTATCGGAAACATATGACAGAATTTCAGTAATTTTCAGTTTTATAATTGTTCTTCCCCTAAATATTTCATGAACGCTTCACACCCTTCGACTACATCTCTGTATGTATCGTCAAAATTCCCTGTATACCATGGATCTGCGATGTCTCTTGGATATTTGGAATAGTCTAATAACAGATGAATCTTTCCATCTGGGTCACCACCTGTAATACGATTCATATTTCTTAGATTCCATGCATCCATACCGATAATATAATCGTATTCTTTGTAATCTTGTTTTGTCATCTGGATGGCACGGTGTTTTAGGACTGGGATTCCTTCCTGTCTTAGTTTATTTACCGTTCCATAATGTGGTGGATTACCGATTTCTTCTCTGCTCGTTGCAGCAGAGTCGATGTAAAATTTGTCTTTTAGTCCTTGATTGTTTACCATGTGTTGGAAAACAAATTGGGCCATTGTGCTTCGGCAGATATTGCCGTGGCAGATGAATAACACTTTTATCTTGCTCATTTTATCTCCTTATATCTTCTCAAAGCCTTGTAAATACTGGCTTTCCAGCATTCATACACGTCTCTTTGAAATCATATTCTACCTCCAAGGGGACGCAACATGATATTGTTAGTATATCACGTTGTCTCCACCTCGAACATCTCCTTTTTTTATTTTTTCATCTTTGTCTTTTTATATTGCACTAAGTGTATCTACAAATCGTTCAAATCTTTCTTGATCTGCACACGGTTTCCGTTCCACAACAGATATTCTGCATTGGAACTATCGCTCAGAGGGTAAAATACAGTGATCAAATGCAAAAAAACAGCTATAAGACTCCATTTTTGAAATCTTATAGCTTTGCTATACATGATATTAAGTTGTATTTCTAATCATCAATTATTTCCCAGTGTCCATTGGAACCACGACCAATAAATCGGACAATACCTATATCTTTGATGTGACGTTTTACAGTCTTGGAACTTATCCCCAACGTCATTGCCATTTTTTCTGTACTGATTTTATTATCCTTTTTTATCATATTCAATATTTGAATTTCCAATGGATTTCTCTCTTTTTTCTGAGGGACATCCTGAGGGACATCCTGAGGGACATTGTAATTCAAATTTGGCATCACAACTGTAAACTGGTACCGATCTGACCTAAAAGATGGCTTTTTACTTTCATCATAGTTAATCTGAAATTCATATCCGCCGATGATTTTCCAAATCCACTACCTTTACGTTCCATATATCCTAGCCGATTAAATATATCTGCCAAAACAGGGTTTCTTCTCGTTGATGGAACTGTAAGCGGATCTCTGTCCTGAATAATGGAACCGTCTGGCATGCCTCCCGGCGAATATATTTCCATACGATCATCGTAAATATCAATATGCACTTCACTGCCATTCACAAGATAATCTCTATGAGCCAATGCATTAACCAATGCTTCATGATAACTACGTTCTACATATTCCGGCATTTCTTCTCTGGAATTAGCAGTCTTTCTCCACATTAATTTCGCATTTCTCTTAATAAAAGCTTCTCCATTATCAATTAAGGACAATACACTTCCAGAATATTCCGCATCGTCAAATATCCTTGCTCATTCGCCAACCCAAATGATATAAGATCTTTCTCATCAAAACTATTTCCTGTCCATTTTTTATATCTTTCCCGGAGTTTGGAAAAAGCAAAATCTTCCACCTTATACGTAGAAATCTGTGAATCATAAGATGTATTTCTACCGCGCAACACCAGTCTTTTCAATTCCGTTGATGTCGCCTTCACACTCTCGTTTCCAACACGAACATATGCTTCCAGCACACCATCACCCGAATAATAGTACGGTGTCTCTTCACCTTTGAAAATATCCAGTATAATTAATACTTTTCCATCTTCGTCCTGTTCAAATCGAAGACGAAATTCTGGAATTGGATCCATCCTTGTCTTAATGATTTCACTTATTTTCTCTGCATCACTATTCGGATTCTCAAGTCCTACAATTTCATCATTATCGGCTATTCCAAAGATTAATGCTCCACCAAGTGTATTTGCAAAAGCACTTACGCTCTTACACCAACTTTCTGCACTCAAAGTGTTATTTCTTGCTTTCCATTCGTTCTCTAAGATCTGTTAGTTTTTCCCCCTGATAGGTAAAATAATGGTTTTTGTTTTCGGATAGGAGAAATAGCATATATCAAGGACATTTTGAGTGGGTAAAGGAGAATCTATTTATTTAGAGGATTTTCTCCTTTGGAGTATTCTGCATTATATTCTTTTAGTGACAAAAAATTATTATCTGTTGGTTGTGCAGAGTACGTTTTGTTATAACTTGGAATTGATAGGTAATCTTGAGAATTTGTTTTTAGAGGATTCTCTCCATTGGAGTATTCTGCATTATATTCTTTTAGTGACAAAAAATTATTATCTGTTGATTGTGTAGAGTATGTTTTGTTATAACTTGGAATTGATAGGTAATCTTGAGAGTCTGTTTCGTGTACATATGTTGTCATGGCAGATGATAGAAGTAATAAAAATGCGGAAAATAAACATATAACCTTTTTCATATAATTTCCCCTTTCAATAAAAAATTTGATTTGATTTTTTATAACTTCCAGTGGATTTACCTCTCTTTTAATAATAAAATGTTTATTTGAACAATTGAAAACTGTTTATATATATAATAATAGTAGTATTTTCTGTGAATTGTCAATGGGATTTAATACATTGAATATAGCAAAAATAATGTAGCAAGGGGAGAAAGAATCCTTCCGCTAAATCTTTATTCCCCCTGTTTTACTTTCTGCCAACATGTGCTATAATCGTAAAAGCATGAATGTTGCTTATCATTATCTATACGCAGCAGACAAATAAGAAAAAGAACTAGAACAGAATAAATCATTTAAGGAGTATAAAATTATGAAAATCATTGTATTAGCAGGAGGCTTAAGCACGGAACGTGACGTATCACTTTCTTCCGCTGCCGGAATCTGTCGTACATTAGTTGAAAAAGGACATGATGCATTCCTTCTGGATGTATTCATGGGATTAGAGAATGCACCGGAGAATCTGGAGGATGTCTTTACTCTTCCGGATCACGGACTTGAGATTGTGAAGAATATCAGCACAGAGGAACCGGATCTTGAAGCTGTTAAGGCTTCCCGTCCGGATCAGTCTGACTGTTTCTTTGGCCCGAATGTAATTGAACTTTGCCGTCTGGCTGACATTACTTTCCTCGGTCTTCACGGTGGAGAAGGAGAGAACGGAAAGCTTCAGGCATCTTTCGATCTGCTTGGTATTAAATATACAGGACCTGACTCTCTTGGATGTGCGGTTGCAATGCACAAGGGTGTTGCAAAGCAGATCTTCCTTGAGTCTGGCGTAGACACTCCGGGAGGTGGAACGATTTATAAGAACTCTGAAGATCAGTCTTACCAGTCACTTGGTCTGACACTTCCTGTTGTTGTTAAACCTTGCTCAGGTGGTTCCAGTATCGGAGTTTATATTGTAAATACAGATGAAGAATATGCAGAGGCTCTGAAGAAATCTTTCCATTACGAAGATGAACTTGTTGTTGAGCCATACATCAAGGGTCGTGAGTTTGCATGCGGTATCATTGACGGAACAGCACTTCCGCCAATCGAGATCATCCCGAAGACAGGATTCTTTGATTATGCGAATAAATATCAGGACGGAGCTACTTCTGAAGTATGCCCGGCTGATATTCCGGAAGAAGTTGCAGAGCGCATGAAGGAACTTACTGTAAAAGCGTTCAATGCACTGAAACTTAATGTTTACAGCCGTGCAGACTTCCTGCTTGACGCTAAGGGTAATCTGTTCTGCCTGGAGATGAATACCCTTCCTGGAATGACTTCCGCAAGCCTTCTCCCGAAGGAAGCTAAGGTTTATGGAATCGAATACGGCGATCTTTGCGAACTGATCATTAAGAAGTCCATGGAGGCAAGATATTAATGAAACATATGACATTATCTGAAATCGCAGATGCCTGCTGCGGAATTTATTGCGGTGATCCTGCATTCTTAGACTGTGAGGTCTCAAGTGTTGCGATTGACAGCCGTAAAGTAATAAAAGATACTCTTTTCGTTGCGATCAAAGGTGCCCGTGTTGACGGACACAGTTTTATCCCGCAGGTCATGGAAGCAGGTGCACTCTGTTCCCTCTCTGAGCAGGATCTTGGTGACGTTGATTATCCTTATATCCGCGTTTCATCCTGCACAGAAGCATTGAAAGACTTAGCTGAACACTATCGCCGTTCCCTCGATATCAAAGTTGTAGGTATCACTGGAAGTGTTGGAAAGACAAGCACAAAAGAAATGATCGCATCTGTACTTTCCGAGAAATATAATGTACTGAAAACAGAGGGAAACTTCAATAATGAGATTGGACTTCCTCTGACCGTATTCAATATCCGTGAGGAACATGAGGTTGCAGTTCTTGAGATGGGAATCAGCCACTTTGGAGATATGAAACCGCTGGCTAAGATTGCCCGCCCGGATGTGTGCGTGATCACTAATATCGGATATGCACATCTTGAGAATCTTGGAACAAGAGACGGAATCCTAAAGGAAAAGAGTTCCATGACAGACTACATGAATCCGAAAGGTTCTGTTATCTTCAACGGGGATGATGATAAGCTGAAAAGCTACACTTCCCGTGATGGAAGAACTCCTGTTTACTTCGGTCTTACCTCTTCCTGCCCGTTCCATGTGGAAAATATTGAACGTAAAGGATTAAAAGGAACATACGCTGAGTTTGTTACTCCAACATCCCGTTTCCATGCACATATCTCAATTCCGGGAGATCATATGATCTATAACGCTTTAGCCGGAGTTGCTGTCGGATATGCGCTTGGCATGAATAATGATGAGATTGCACGCGGAATTGAAAAGCTCGTTCCGATTGCCGGACGTAACAACCTGATCGAAGCAAAACATTACACGATCATTGATGACTGCTACAATGCCAATCCGGCATCTATGAAGTCCTCTCTTGACGTACTTGCATATGCAGACACAAGAAAGGTCGCTATCCTTGGCGATATGGGCGAACTTGGTGCCGATGAGCTTGCGATGCACCGCGAAGTCGGAGCATATGCAGCATTTAAAAACACTGATGTTTTGGTCTGCATCGGAGCACTTTCTAAAGATATGGCAGAAGCTGCAAAGGAAACTGTTCTTGCAACAGAGAAGAACATGAAAGTTTTCCATTTTGACACAAAAGAAGACTTTTACCAGAACATGGGACAGATTCTCAATGAAAATGATACGATTCTGGTCAAAGCTTCCCACTTTATGGAATTCCCTGAGATTGTGAAGAAACTGTCAGAAGAAGCATAAGCTGAAACCACGCTGAAAATATAAGTCAGTCTTAAAAAAGAGTTGAAACTTCTGTCCGGACCATTCTACTGTCCCGGACAAGCAAGGTTCAACTCTTTTTTTCTCACGCTTGTTCTATCTTCTATTCCGTTTTCTTACTCTATCCCGAGTGCTTTTCCTACCATCTGGAATTCTCCTTCATAAATGCAGTTCGGCAGGGTACCATCCACAATCCCCTTCCTGCATTCTTCAAAATCCATCCAGATCACTTCTTCCACTTCAGATTCCTGTAATTTCAAATTTTTGATGTCCACCGGTTCTCTATAAAGATATACGGTACTGCGTTCATTGTCACGGAATGGTTTTCCATGAAATTCCGCTTCAAACTGTCCTCTGTGTGTTCCGATAAACTGAAGCTGATCTTCTCTTGCATGAATTCCAAGTTCTTCTTTCATCTCTCGCAGTGCACTTTCCATCAGTTCATCCCCGGCACTGACATGCCCTGCAGAAGAAATGTCATACGCTCCCGGGTTCGAATCCTTACATTCACTTCGTTTCTGAAGGAGTACATCATAACCACTCTCCTGATTCGGACGTACAATCCAGATGTGTACCGTTGAATGCAATGTTCCATCTCTATGTGCAACACCGCGTTCTTTCACCTGTCCGGTTTTATTTCCATCTTCATCAATCACATCAAAAAGCTCCATCGGCTTTCCGTTGAGTGCCACATACTCAAGCACATCAGATTTATTATACACAAGCTTTAAAGAGAAAAATTCCTCTTCTTCGTCCATCAGACGGAAGAAAATCTTGTCTCCCTCCCATAGATTCAGGTCTTTTATCTTTTCTTTCTCCACCCATTCAAGAATCCCCTCGTCACATTCGATCGGATCACCTGTAAATCCGTCTGCTGTATATAATGACATATACTCCACCACATCTTCACTGTATACAAATGTCACGATTCCTCTGTATTTCCAGGAAGTTAATGTATAACCGGTCTCCTCCTTCACTTCACGCAGAAGGCATTCCTCCGGACTCTCCGCATATTCAAAATGTCCGCCAACGCCGATCCATTTATCTTTATTCACATCATTTTTCTTCACTACTCTGTGAAGCATCAGATATTTTCCGTCTTTTTCAATATAACATAATGTGCTTTGTCTGTTCATCGTACTTCTCTTTTCTTTCCACTTTCTTTATGTCTGATGCAGGTACACAATTGCTTCACCTGCAGTTTATGTTAAACTCAACAGTTATAGTATAGTATAACATATTTCTTCATGAATCGAACCTTATCTTGTAAACCGTGCGCAACTAAATTATAATGATGTTATCTATGGAAACGATGCATTGCTGATTCACGCATGTGAACCGCAGCAACAATTCAATGGGGGATACTATTTATGTGGTCAAGAAAAGAGCTCAAGAAAAAGGCGCGTATTTTAATAAAATCAAACTATTGGCGAAGTGTATCTGTCTGCTTTCTGATTGCAATGCTCACAGCTTCGTATCCAATTTCCCGTTCTTTATTTTTGAACTATTTTCCTGATAAGATTCAGACAAAGACAGCGCTTATTTTACCTGTTTTTATTTCTGCCGAAAGCTTCAGCAGTGCATTTCTCGATTTTATTCCTGATAATTTCATAGCTGCTGCCTTTTTACATACAGTTCAAAATTACCTGAAGCGTCCGGACTTTATTGTCACTTCGTTTCTTACACTTGGGGTTATTCTTTCACTTTTATATAAGTTTTTTGTCAGTAATCTTTTGATTGTCGGTGAGAAACGTTTTTTTGTTGAATCTTATAACTATGAGGATACGAATATTTCTAAAATATTCTTTTTATATAAGTTGCGTTACCTGGCAAATCCTTCCTGGGTGATGTTCTGCTACACACTTTTTCAGAAACTTTGGGATTTAACAATTATCGGTGGAATTATTAAGCATTATGAATATAGCATGATTCCATATATCCTCGCTGAGAATCCAAAAATCAGTCAAAAGAATGCCTTTTTTCTCTCTAAACAGCTTACAAAGGGAAATAAATGGAAACTCTTTTTGTTAGATTGTTCTTTCCTCGGCTGGGAGCTTTTATCTCTCTTTACACTTGGAATTCTGGACATCCTTTATGTCCGCCCGTACAAAATGAACTGTAAAGCATCCTTATATCTGTTTTTACGAAGAAACTATGTGCTTTCAAGAGCTCCTAAATATGAGCAGCTCAATGATTCTTATCTTGAGCATGTTCCTTCTGAAGATGAGCTTCTGATCAGTAAAGCACTTTATGACGATTCTGAAGGTCCTTACACAAAGATCTCTTATTTTGCACCGTATCAGTATCCGGTATTTCTTTTTTCTGTGCAACCACCTATTGCCGCAGTAAAATCACCGGTCAATCCGGCGCAGAATTATGACTTTCTGTCCTGTGTATTTTTATTCCATGCCTTTTCTATTTTCGGATGGCTTTTGGAAATCATTTCCGAACTGCTCAGTTGCGGCACACTGGAAAATGTAACCCTTCGTACGCTTCCATGGCTCCCGTTGTACGGAATCTGTGGTCTGCTTATACTGTTGCTGTTAAAGAAATATATCAAAAAACCGGCTACTATGTTTATCATCAACTTTGTTGTATACACGGCTCTTGACTATCTCGTTCAGCTGCTTCTTGATCTTGGTTTTGGAATTGAACTTCCGAAATATCATTCTTACCTTACTTTCATGAATGGAGAAGCATATTTGGGAGACGGAGCAGTATTCGCACTTCTTGGCTGTGCATTTTTCTATTATTTTGCTCCACGCTGGAATAGTCTGTTCTTAAAATTAAAGAAATGGATGAGAATTTCAATTTGTATTCTTTTGACAGCAATTTTTGTATTTGACCTTCTATCAGGCATAATCCAATATTGATTTTACTGCTAAATAATAGTAAAATCTTAATTATCAGTAAGGTTGGTTTTACTGTTGCGATTTTTTCTAATACAGTATGAACCTGTTCCCCCTGACAAACTATCACAGCTTAGAAGAAAGGGAAATATTATGAAAAAAAGAGTCGTTGTTGCACTGGGACACCGTGCACTTGGAACTACACTTCCAGAACAGAAAGTAGCCGTTAAAAGCACTGCCAAATGTATTGCTGATCTGATTGAAGCAGGCTATCAGGTTGCTATCACACACAGTAATGCTCCGCAGGTTGGTATGATCCACACTGCATTGAATGAATTTGCAAAGAACCATCCGGAATATACAGCATCCCCAATGTCTGTATGTACTGCCATGAGCCAGGGATATATCGGATATGACCTTCAGAACGGAATCCGTGAAGAGCTTCTCAACCGCGGTATCTACCGTACAGTCAGCACAGTCCTCACGCAGGTGATCGTAGATCCTTACGATGATGCTTTCTACACACCAACAAAGGTTCTCGGCCGTTATATGAACGCTGAGGAAGCGAATGAGGAACGTAAGAAAGGCAACTTCGTAGTGGAAGAACCTGGTAAAGGTTTCCGCCGTGCTGTCTCTGCTCCGAATCCGGTCAAGATTGTTGAACTCGATGCAGTAAAAGCTCTTCTTGATGCAGATCAGATTGTTATCGCAGCAGGTGGCGGCGGTATTCCGGTACTTGAGCAGGATAATCATTTACGTGGCGCAAGTGCTGTTATCGAGAAAGACCTCGCAGCCGGAAAGCTTGCAGAAGGAATTAATGCTGATCTTCTCATCATTCTTACAAATGTTGAGAAAGTATGTATCAACCTTGGCAAACCGAATGAGGAACCACTGGATACAATTACTGTTGATCAGGCAAAAACTTACATGGAAGAGGGACATTTTGGAATTTACAACATGCTTCCAAAATTCCGTGCAGCAGTTGAATTCGTAGAAGGACACGAAGGCCGCAAAGCTTACATTACTTCCTTTGATAAAGTCTCTGATGCTCTGAATGGTAAGACCGGAACAGTAATCGAATAGGTTGACAGATTGAACTTATTAGAAACATAACCTGGAACAGGCTGTGATTTCACATTTTAATTTTGTGAAATCACGGCCTGTTTTTTACTTTTCATCACAGATTTCTTTCATCCTGTTTTTTTGTGGAATAAGATACTTTTAATTTCAAAATATCTCTTGATTTTTTACAAATGTGTGCTATAGTATATACATATTCGAGATGTAGTATTAAAAACTATGTGTTATTATATAGACGAATTGGAGGTATATATTATGGAAAAAAGACTTTATATCAAAGAACCCGGAAGCGCAATTACACATTTTATTGGAATGATCATGGCAATTATTGCTGCAATACCACTTCTATACAGAGCAGCTCGTGAACCGAGCAAACTTTATATTGTATCTCTTACAATTTACGCAGCCAGCCTTATCTTGCTTTATGCGGCAAGTACCACTTATCACACATTTGATATTTCCGAGAAAGTGAATACGGTTTTAAAGAAGATCGATCACATGATGATCTCCGTTCTGATCGCCGGAAGCTACACACCTGTCTGCCTGCTGGTAATCGGTGGACGCAAAGGTATCACACTGTTATGTATCGTATGGGCATTCGCGATTGTCGGCATCCTTATCAAAGCCTTCTGGGTATTCTGTCCGAAATGGGTATCTTCCGTTTTATACATTGGCATGGGATGGACTTGCGTGCTTGCATTTTCTACAATCCTTGATAATCTGTCAACTGCTGCTTTCGGATGGCTTTTAGCCGGTGGTATCATCTATACAGTTGGCGGTGTTATCTACGCACTGAAGCTCCCGATTTTCAACAGCAAGCATAAGAATTTCGGAAGCCATGAAATCTTTCATCTGTTCGTAATGGGCGGAAGCATCTGTCACTTTGTGGTAATGTATACATTCCTTCTACCGTAAATATAATTTATTGAAACGAAAAGAAGAAGGCTATCAACTACGATTTATACTGTTATCGTAGTTGATAGTCTTCCTTTTTCATTTCGTTACTATTTACATTTTATGCGACCTGCAACGTATCCCACTATCTCGCATCATACCTTATCCTACATTGAAAACTGACTCTCATACAGATGATGATAGAAACCTTCCTTCTTCATCAGTACTTCATGATTTCCCTGTTCAATGATTTTTCCATCTTTCATTACGAGAATCACATCAGCCTCACGGATGGTTGACAGACGGTGTGCAACAATGAAAGTTGTTCTTCCTTCCATCAGTTTTGCAAATGCCTGCTGAATCTTGATCTCCGTTCTTGTATCGATGGATGATGTTGCTTCATCAAGAATCAACATCGGTGGTCTGCATAACATAACTCTTGCAATACAAAGCAGCTGCTTCTGTCCCTGTGAAAGCCCGCCACCATCTTCTGTGATCCATGTATCATATCCTTTTGGCAGACGACGGATATAATTATGGATATGAGAAGCTTTCGCTGCCTCGACAATCTCTTCTTCCGTTGCATCCGGTCTTCCCATAGCAATATTTTCACGGATTGTACCCGTTTTTAACCAGGTCTCCTGAAGCACCATTCCGTACCCTGCACGCAGACTTTTTCTTGTCATTTCGCGAATATCTATATCTTCTACTTTAATACTTCCTGCATTCACATCATAGAAACGCATCAGCAGATTGATCAAGGTTGTCTTTCCACATCCGGTCGGTCCGACAATCGCAATACGCTGTCCTGGCTTTACTTCCAGATTAAAATCTTCAATCAGATGCTGACCTGGCAGATAAGAGAATGAAACATTCTCTACTTTCACATTTCCATCAATATCCGTCAGATGAACTGCATGTTCCGGTTCCGGTATCTGCGGATCTTCATCAATCAATGTAAATACTCTCTGCGCACATGCAATCGCATTCTGAAATTCTGTCACGACTCCGGAAATCTCATTAAATGGCTTTGTGTACTGATTTGCATAGCTCAAGAAACTGGACAATTGTCCTACGCTCATTGCACCGCGTACAACTGCAAATGCTCCGGTAATTCCAACTCCTGTGTAAACCAGACTGTTGACAAATCGTGTCGCCGGGTTCGTGATGGATGAGAAAAATGTTGCTCGCAAGGATGCCTCCTGCAATCTTTTATTCACTTCGTCGAAACGCTCTGTTGCATCTTCTCCGCGTCCAAATGCCTGAACTACTTTCTGGTTTCCGATCATTTCATCAATCAAGCCTGTCTGCTCTCCACGTATTTCAGATTGCAGACGGAACATACGAAATGTTTTCTTTGCAATAAAATTTGCTACAACGAATGATACCGGTGTGATAAGAACCACAACAAATGTAATCGATACATTTACGGATAACATAAAACAAAATGTTCCGACAATCGTGGCAATCCCGGTGAAGAGCTGTGTAAATCCCATCAGAAGTCCATCAGAAAACTGATCAACATCCGCGATTACACGGCTTACAACATCTCCGTATGGATGGCCGTCAATATATTTTAGCGGCAACTGCTCTATTTTATGGAACGCTTCATTTCTGATATCCTGAACCATCTGATAGGTCATTTTGTTATTACACACATTCATCAGCCACTGTGCCAATGCCGTAATCAGTGTACACACACCAATCTGAATCATCACCTGGATTACTCCCGGGAAATTCACTTCACCTTTTCTGATCACATAGTCAACTGCATGTCCTGTCAGCTTTGGAATATAAAGTGTAAGCGCAACAGATACAGTTGCAAGCAGAATTGAAAACACGAGAAAAATTCTGTATCTTCCAAGTCGGCGGATTACCTTTTTCAATGTTGCTGCCTGACTTTTCTGTTTTTTCTCACTATTTATCTTTATTTTATCAGCCATTGACTACCGCCTCCTTTGGAAATTGTGAATAATAGATTTCCTGATAGACCGGACAATCCTTCAGCAGTTCTTCATGTGTTCCGATTCCTGCCATTGCACCATCATCCAACACAATGATCTGGTCTGCATACTGAATAGATGCTGCTCTCTGAGATACGATAAATACGGTCGGCTGGTTTTTCATCTCTTTGATTGACTTGCGAAGTGCCGCATCTGTAGCAAAATCCAGCGCTGATGCACTGTCATCGAGAATCAGGATCTCCGGTTTCCGAACCAGTGCGCGTGCAATCGTCATTCTCTGTTTCTGACCTCCGGAAAGGTTTCTTCCCCCCTGTTCAATCTGAAATTCTAATCCACCTTGTTTCGTATCAACAAATTCTCTTGCCTGAGAAATGTCCAATGCTTCATACATTTCCTGCTCTGTTGCATCTTCCTTTCCCCAGCGGAGATTGTCCGCAATACTCCCTTTGAAAAGCACTGCTTTCTGAAGAACGACACCGATATGTTCTCTTAGGTTCTCTGTCTGATATTCTTTGATATCACGTCCATTGATCTTCACTGTACCGTCTGTTGCATCATAAAATCTCGGAATCAGATTCACAAGAGACGATTTTCCTGAACCTGTTCCCCCGATGATTCCTATCGTCTGTCCTTTCTCGGCACAGAAATTTATATCAGATAAGGATGTATCTGAAGTTCCTTTATAGGTCAAAGATACATGAGAGAACTCTACGACCGGAATTTTATTTTTCAAATCCCGATCTGCTTCGGAAGAATTGCTCTTCCATCTTACATCTCCCTCATTCATATCTGGTTTCACAGCAAGCACACTCTCCACACGGTTCAGACATGCTGCTGCCTTCGTCACGGAAATAATCAAGTTCGCTAACTTCACAAGTTCAACAAGAATCTGTGACATATAATTAATAAGTGCCACAACCTGTCCCTGGGTCAGATCTCCGATATCAACACGGACTGCACCGACATAGATCAATGCTATGATTGCTCCGTTTACAATAATATATGTCAGCGGATTCATCATTCCAGAAATGCGTCCCACATATTTCTGTGCATCTGTAAGAATTTGATTCGCATTTTCAAACCGCTTCGTCTCATCCTCTTCTTTATTGAATGCACGGATAACTCTTGCTCCTGTCAGATTTTCCCTCGTTGCAAGAAGTACCTGATCAAGATCTGCCTGCACTTTCTTATACATCGGCATCGTCACAAGCATGATTCCAAACACAATAAGTGAAAGAAGCGGAATCGTCACAACAAATACAAGTGCTGCTTTCACATCTACTGTAAATGCCATGATCATTGCACCAAATACAATGAACGGCGAACGCAGGAACAATCGTAAAACAAGATTCACACCTGACTGGATCTGATTGATATCACTTGTCATTCGTGTGATCAATGTAGATGTTCCTAATTGGTCCATTTCCGTAAATGTAAATTTCTGGATATGTTCAAATAATCCATGTCTTATTCCCGTTCCGACTCCTGTTGCTGCCTTCGCTGCAAAATACTGTGCTGTAATGGAACAGACAAGTCCGATGATTCCCAGCGCGATCAGTACAAAACACATTTTCACAATATATGGCTTATCCTGATTTGCAATTCCAACATCAATAATTGCCGCCATTACCAACGGAACAAACAGCTCAAAAGATGCTTCCAGCATCTTGAACAGCGGAGCAAGTATTGATTCTTTCTTATATCCTTTCAGATATGCAAGCAATGTCTTCATAATACCCTCTCTTTCCTTCCTGTTGTTCTAATTGATTTGTTTTAATCTTACTCGATTATTATTTTTTAACTGTTTTTCCAATTGTTATTTTTTTAACTCTTGATAATAATCTATCTCTTATATTATCATAGAATAAAGCATACGAAAAATCTTATTTTTATATAGAAAGCATATATTTTTCATATATTTTTTTATTCTCACGAATCAATATATATTATTTCGTGCATTGCACCCTATATTCCTACATGATATCAAATATATAATTGGAGGTTTCACATGGATTTAAAACAATTGGAATATTTTGTCACAGTAATAAATGAAGGAACTATTTCCTCAGCCGCGCGAAAATTAAATCTCTCCCAGCCGCCATTAAGTGCACAAATGAAATCTCTTGAACAGGAAATCGGTTCTCAACTCTTTTTCCGCGGACCTCGTCAGATTGAATTAACAGAAGCCGGGCGTATTCTTTATGAGCGTTCCAAGGATATTTTAGATCTTTCTTCGCGTACTTTACAGGAACTTTCTGACTATCGTGAAGGAAAATCCGGCGTACTTCGAATTGGTATTGTTTCCTCTGCTCATGATCTGATGGCACAGCGCGCTTTTCGTCCATTTCATGAGCAATTTCCTGAAATTCGTTTTGAATTATATGAAAATGACACTTATCGTGTCATCAAACAACTACAATCCAAAGTTCTGGATCTTGCAATTGTACGTACCCCTTTCCAATCAGATAATTTAACCTGTTACACTTTGGTTAAAGAGCACTTGCTTGCTGTCGGAAATAAAAAATATTTTTCTTCCGATACTTCTTATAATACAAAACATACGCTTTCCACGGATAGAAAAATAGCTACCGCTGAACCCGACCAAAATGTAACAATCTCTCTTAAAGAGTTAGCAGAACATCCCCTGATTGTCTACCATCGCTGGCTTCCTGTTTTAGACCAACATTTTGAAACACTTAAACTGCAGCCAAACTATTTATGTATCAACCATGATTCCCGTACAGGAACTGCATGGGCGAAAGCCGGAATGGGAATTGCAATTCTCCCTGCGTCAGCTGCTGAATCACTCACATCCAAAAATATCATTAAAAAATTGATCACCGATCCGGTCATCACCTCTGATATCTGTATTCTCCATCATCCTGACGGTTATCTTTCAAAAATCGGAACATCTTTTCTTATGCACATGATGAATTATTTTGGAATTTCTCACTGATTGCTACGCACAAAAAGAGTCTGGCAAATACCAGACTCTCTTAAATCATTCTTATTATAGACTATCTATCCAACCCGATTCTTTCTACCTGTCTTCCGATACGCATTGCTTTGGCATATGCCATGAGACGTTCTTCATTCTTCTTATCGTATCTTCTGTAGTTCTCAATAACAAGTTCAAAGATATCTTTATCAATGTCTTCACGGAAACGAATGCAATCGCACACGCTTCTGTCAATTCCATATACATTGTAAGAACCGTACTTTGTATCAAACACATGCTTCTCATCCTCAAAAGCCTGCTCTGAGAAGTAATGTCTGCTGACTTCAAAATTCATCTTCATCTTGTGACGGTCACTTCTTCTTGTTGCAATCGAAAGGATCTCCGGCTCTTTATCGATCAGACCCATGTAATAACATGCACTGTCTGCGCAGATTACCGCTTTTCTATTTACTCGCGCCACTTCCACTGCTTTATAATCTTCCGGTTTGGAAAACTCTGGACTAATGATCCAATAATGTCCATGTGCTACCTTTTCAAGCTTTCCTTCTGCTGTCAACAGACCAATCTGACGATTTGTAAGTCCTTCCTTCATCAAATCTTCTGTATCAATATAACCTTTGTATTTGTCTGCAATATGTTTCACTTTGTCATAGATAATCTGACGCATAATTCTTTTCCTCGCTTAACTCGTGTATTACTAGAAACTGTAAGAAATGTTTACGGGCTGCTGTGAGCAGCAACACCTGTGATTCTTTTAAGTCTCTCGTATTGTATCATCTATCAAAGCGGTTGACAATAGGTAAGACGCTGATTTTTCAGTCCGATACCTCTATCTCTTTTATTAAAAATTCATTCCCACGAAGCAGATAGGTATTTTCACTTCCACAGTACGGACAGATTTTCCCATGTTCTACCGTTGGATATTCTTTCTGGCATTCCTCACAAAATGTTACTGCTTCTATCTGCTCGATTTTCAGTTCGGCTTCTTCCATAAGCGGTTCTTTCTTCTTCGCCCAATTCCAGCAATCAGTCAGATAATCATGTAGAATTCCTGACACTTCCCCAATCTCCAGTGTCACGGAAGAAACCTTCTCCACATGATTTTTTTCCGCAACCTTCTTTACATCTTTTACAACATAAAAGACAACACCTAATTCGTGCATTTTCCTTCCTCTCAATTTATATTTTTTCAACTATATCCTGAAGCAATCCAATCAACTCTTTTGCGTTCACAGGTTTAAAGATACACTCATTCATACCTGCCAACTCACACTGATGTATACTTTCGGTAGACGCTTGTGCTGTCATTGCCAAAATCGGAATCTCAGCTGCATCTGCCCTTTTGTCTGCCATGGATCGGATCTTTCGTGACGCCTCTTTTCCATCCATCTCCGGCATCATGATATCCATAAGAACAGCATCATATTCTCTCAGACCCGACTGTTTAAATAGTTCCACAGCTTCCTGTCCATTCCATGCCTTTATCACCTGTGCACCAGCTTCTTCCAGATAAAACTCTGCAATCTCCATATTGATCTCATTATCTTCAGCAAGAAGAATATGATATCCTCTGAGTGGTTTATCTTCTTTCAGATCCTGTTTTGTTCCCTGTACACATTCTCCACTCTGACTTTCCTTTTCCGGCTGAACTACTGGAAAACTCAAATAAAAACGAAACTCCGTTCCAACGCCGGGCGTACTGCTCACCTGGATTGTTCCGCCCATCTTTTCGACCAGTCCTTTTACAATTGACATTCCCAGCCCCGTTCCTCTGTACTGCGTTCTTGCATCATTTATTTCCTGTGTAAAAGGCTTAAACAATTCTTCTTTTATATATTCTTTGCTCATCCCTACACCTGTATCCGTAATACGAAATTCGAATGCCGCACACATCCCATCAAAAGAGAGTTCTTTTACATAAGTGTCTATCCTTCCTCCACGCTTATTATATTTGATTGCATTACTGAACAGATTCAGCATAATTCTTCTGATCTGCAGCGTATCTCCGATCAGCGTCGTATGATCCATCTTTTCCCGATGGCTTTCATAGCTGATTTCCATCGCTTCTACCTGTGCACTGACCACAACTTCTACCTGATCTATCAACGCATTCAAATCAAACGTATCATTCTGCAATTCTAAATGTCCTGACTCGATTTTACTCATATCAAGTACATCATTGACCAGTTCACTCAAATGTTGGACAGACAGATCGATTTTATCAACACACTCTTCTATCTTTTCCTGATCTTTATAATTCTTACGAATCATCTGGATCATTCCGAGAACGCCATTGATCGGTGTACGGATATCATGACTCATCCGGTTCATGAATTCTGTCTTCGCACGGCTCTCGAGATCCGCTTTTTCGTATGCAACCTGCAGACGTTCTCTTTCTCTGTCTTCCTGCTCATGGAACTCTGAAATATCCTTGAACAAAATAATTGCACCGATCACCGTACTTGTCTGCTTCGTCTTACTTTCATAAACCATCTCCTGTGACATCAGGACTGTCTCCTGCCACCAGCATCTGCTTCCATCACTTTGCTCTACCTGATATTCCACAGTCACCTGCTTTTCGCCTGCTTTAAAACGTTCGATCAGCTGTGCCGGATTTTCTGTGATACGATAATTTTCTCTCGTCTCTTTTGTCACGAACCGCTGATAGGTCTTACAATACGTATCATAAGGACATGGAAGTTTTATGTCTGGAATCTGCCTGTTTCCCCTGTTTTGCCAAAATATCTTTTCTAATAAATTCTGTGTCAGATTAACACTTTGGATTATTTCTGCTGTATCCATCAATGCTTCTATATAGTTTCCGTTTTCCAAAATGGACTGCGTCAGCTGTTCATAGAACTGTGTCAGTTGCTTTTTCTCATTTACGATCAATCTGTCCCTGTCCTGATAAACATCAAACCCAACAAGAAAATGATGCAGATTTCCATTTTCAGCAAAGTCAGGCAGTAAAAGTGTGATCCGGCCACGCAAAACTCTGTCACCATCCTTGTGACAATAAAAATATTCCTCTACCTGATGTTCCTCTGTCAGTGTTTCCCGGATTTCCGACAGCTGAAGTTTCTTCCAAAGTTCCCTGCGTTTCTCTTCCTCCGTCAGCTCCTGTATAATCTGCTCTACTGCACCAGAATAACTACCATCATCTGCAAGAAAAAATTCTGAGCTTGCACGAAGAACAACATACTGATCCACAATCGCATCACAGTACAGACAATCTGTAAAATGAAATCCTTTTTCTTTTACAGATTGTAACAGCCGACTCCTAAGTCTCCGCTTGTCAGCTGCTTCTTTCATCTTCGCCCGATTCTTGTCTACATACATGTTCTTATCCGCATATCGGAACAGGTCTTTCATATTACTTCCCGGAAAATCTGTAGACAATGCATATCCCACTGCATAGCTAAGTGGCATATCCGGATGATTCTTTGAATAACGCTCCGTCTGTTCCCGTATCATCTGCAGACAGTCTTTCACCTGCTCATGATCCACCTGCTTTAACACTGCAATAAACTCGTCTCCACCATCTCTTCCGACAAAATATTTCTCCGGAAGTGCTGCCCGCAATTGTTCTGCAAATGATCTGATATATTGATCGCCTCTTTCATGTCCCTGCCGGTCATTAATGATTCTCAGATTATTTAAATCAAACACCATTACCGCTGTTGATTTCCTGTCCGTAAGCGGCTCTTCAGATGCCAGAATCTCCTCGCACTTATTCTTATTCGGAAGTCCTGTTGCCTCATCCAGATAAACCTTCTGACGAAGCACACGGTTTTGCGCCGCGCACCGTAATGCCTTGAAAAGCTCATATCCCAACAGACACACAATTCCAATAATATCCACGACAACGATTTTCTCCAGACGGTTTAAGGAAGATGCCAGCTTCTGCGAATAACTTTCCGCAAGCCCTGTTGTCTCATCACAGATTGTAAAAAATGTTTCACTTTTATTTATAATCTGTGTATTCTCATATCCTTCTTCTCGAGCCTTATAGATTTCTTCCTTTAGTTGTTCAAAAAATTGTTCCTGCACTTCCATCTTATCCTGAAATGCTTTATCATCCAGACGGACAAGGTTCAGTTTATCGCTGCCATGACGTAACCCATCAATATACGCATCCACTTCCCTGATCATTTCATCCTGTGGTCTCTGTGCATTTTCCAGTTTGATGATCTGCTGCGTCTTTCCACGCACAAGTCCTGCATAATTCACTACACGAGCCGTCCCTTGCATATCGCTGACCAATATCATAATTCCAAAGAATAATGCAATCAGGATACAGGTAAGAAGCATCATGAAAATACGCAGAATCCGTGTGATTTTCTTTTCTTTTTCCTTCATATCTTTATAACCTTACTTTTACTTATTTAAAGATTATAACAGAATCTCCGTTGTTTTCCCATAACAAAATACATCACCAGAGGATTTTTAAAAATGGTGTAATACTTGCTATCTGTTTTGGAAAATGTGATACTATAAATTATAGTCACACTTAATTTTCGTAACAAACGGAGGGACCCTCTATGATAAACCAGACAAAACAAATATTGGAAGAATCTCTGAAAAAATTAATGCTTCAAAAGCCGCTCGATAAGATAACTATCCGCGATTTAACCGAAGACTGCGGCATCAGCCGTATGGCTTTCTACTATCACTTTAAAGATATTTATGATCTGGTCGAATGGTCCTGCCTGGAAGATGCAACCCACGCTCTTGCCGGCAAAAAAACTTACGACACCTGGTCTGAAGGACTGGTACAGATTTTTGATGCTGTGTATGAAAATAAGCCATTTATATTAAATGCTTACCGCTGCATCAGCCGGGATCAGATTGAAAGTTTCCTTTTTCATCTGACTTCCGATTTACTGATGAATGTTGTAGAGGAAAAAGCAGAAGGCACCAGTATTTCTGAAGAAGACCGGCGCTTTATTGCCGATTTTTATAAATACAGCTTTGTCGGTCTTATGCTCGACTGGATCAAACAGGGAATGAAAGACGATTATGTCGATCTGGCACATAAGATCAGTATTACCATCCACGGGAGCCTTACGCATTCAATTGAAAATTTTGCAGCACTTTCAGAAAAAGAGAATTCATAATCTCCATATATAATATTTCCTATAATTATCACTGGAATAAATGTTGAGGACAAAATCCCCCAACTATAACACTTTACAAAAAAGGGCAAATGATAAGTTTTTTATCACTTGCCTCTTTTTGTAAATTGAAAATCTTCAAAAATGTCCATACTATAACTATAACAACTACCGAAACACCTGCGGCCTCCTCCGCGCCGGCCGACGATTCCTCCAAGACCCCCGTCACCGGTGACGCCGGCGCCGCCGCGCTCGTCGTGATTGCCGCCGCCGCGCTTGCGGGCGCGCTGCTGCTGCGCCGCAGACGCGCGTAGCCCGCCACCCCTCAAAGCCGAACCCGCCCGGCGGCCGCACAGACCGCCGGACCTTTTTAGTATCCGGCCTGTTGCCGCCGTATCCGGCGCGCCGGAAAGGCAGCGCAAAAAAGCAGCAATTTGGGAAATCCATCCCGTTTCAGGCAAGCCGCGATGCGCGAACATCAAATTTGTGTAAAGTTTGCAAAATGTCTTGACATATCTGTTACGGGATGCTATAATTTAGTCAAGCATTCGGAATAAAAAGCATACGCTTTTATTCAAAACTACAAAAAGATTACAGAAAGGATTTCGAAACCATGAAAAAGACTCTTGCAGTACTTATGGCTGCGCTGCTCGCCTGCGCCTGCTTCGCGACCATCGGCTCCGCTGAGGACGCCAAAATCACCGCCAAGCTCAGCGAAGATTACACCAATGTTTCTCTTTTAGAAAACGCAGGCACGTTCGACAAACTCTTTGACGGTGACGATCGTAAAGAGGAAGCGCTTGCTTGGGGTTCGGATAACGCCAACGTCGTTGCATTCAAGAATGCCGACGCCACAAAGGCAGACGCCAATGCGACGCTTTGCTTGATCATCGACCTCGGCGAAGAAAGAACGCTTTCTTCTATGACCATTTCTTTTTACAAGGATTACAACGTTATGATCGGTCTCGGCGCCGAAAACACGTTGACTGTTTCGTCTTCGGACAACGGCACCGACTTTACGAAAGTTGAAGACTTCACGTTCGAATCTGAAGCCATTGAAGATGCGGCGGACGGTACGCCCGATAAAACCAAATTCCCTGTAGCCGGCGTTTATGACGAGACTTTCAAGTTCACCAACAACGTGACCGCCCGTTACCTTGAACTGAAAATCCCCTATGAAGAGACTCATCCTAAGTTTGCCGACGGTAAGATTATGTGGGAGTTCATCGGTATGACCGAAATCGCGTTTGCCGATGGCACGCCTTCTACCGACACGTCCGAGCCGGCAACCGACGAGTCCAAAGCCGAGTCCGTTGCTACCTTCGAGGCTCCTTCGACCTCTTCCACGGCTCCGACTTCTTCTACGACCGAGTCCTCCAAGACGCCTGTCACCGGTGACGCCGGCCTCGCCGCCATCGCCGTGATCGCCGTCATCGCTCTCGCCGGCACCGTCGTTGTTGCCCGCAAGAGAGGCTAAGTTTCCGGCTGACTGAGCCGAACAACCGAATGCACTGAACAAAGCCCGGGCAAAGCGTTTCCGCTTCGCCCGGGCTTTTTCCTGCGCATCGCAAGCGTCCGTTTTTGCCCGTATAAGCCCGCGCCCAGTTCCCGACGCCCGCGCCGAACGGCCGGAAGGCCGAAATCACACCGCCGCCAAAAGGCCGCGTCGACCGCTCATACCTCCGGCCTTTTGCATAGGTGCTCTCCCGGCGCGTGAATGCCCGCGTGTATGGGTTGCAATGAACGTTGAAAAATCTATTGTTTCCCAGCGCGTGAACGCACACACCCCCCCTTGAAAAACAAAGCCTTTCGAACAACGGAGTTGCTCTGCCGTTCTGAAATGACGTTTATTTCCTAACCTTGCAGTCGGTTATCCACCATATAAGCACATAATCTTTAGGGAGCATAATAAAAAAGACACAGCCTTTGCAGAAAACGCCGCTCTGACCGGCGAATAACAAGCAGCCTTTGCCTGTCTCCCCCGCCGCCGCATTGCCTAAGTCCAGCGCCGCACGCGTCCGGCGAGCACAACAACAACAACAACAACAACAACAACAACAACAACAACAATAATAACGCCCCGCACCAGCCTCTGCGCTGCGCCGCCAAAAGCCATCGCCGCCGCACCCTGCGCGGC
>OLOW01000697.1_pt1 | contig 23015 bp, 17 predicted proteins | sample 1672801 | NCBI WGS metagenome assembly OLOW01 (sample SAMEA3136725, study PRJEB25190) | human gut metagenome | biome: human gut; feature: human-associated habitat; material: faeces | place: Austria | collected 2013 | reverse complement strand
CGCTCAGACCATCAAGGCCATCACCGAGGCCGAGGCCTATCACGGCCCCTCCCTGATCATCGCATACGCCCCCTGTATCAACCACGGCCTGAAGGCTGGCATGAACCGCTCCATGGTGGAGATGAAGAAAGCCGTCCGGGCTGGGTATTGGAATCTGCTGCGCTTCGACCCCCGTCTGGCGGAAGAGGGCAAGAACCCCCTGCAGATCGACAGCGCGAAACCCAATGAGGATTACCAGAGCTTCCTGCGGGGCGAGGTCCGCTATGCCTCCCTGCGCATGAAGAACCCCGAGCACGCGGATGCCCTCTTCGCAGAGTCCGAGAAGAATGCACTGGGCCGTTATGAGAGTCTGATTCAAAGACACAACAGTCTGGAGCCGAAGGAGGGACTGGCGAGATGATTAACAACGTAAGAGAAAGAAATCCCATGCCGGAGCAGGCGCGGGAAGTTCGCTGCACCAACTTCAACGAGGTGGCTCTGGGCTATACCGAGGCCGACGCCATTCGGGAGGCCATGCGCTGCCTGAACTGCCGCAACAAGCCCTGCGTGGGCGGCTGTCCGGTCAGTATCAACATTCCCGCCTTTATCCACGAGGTGGCCGAACGGAATTTCGAGGGCGCGTATGAGATTCTTTCCCGCTCCACGGCGCTGCCCGCGGTCTGCGGCCGGGTCTGCCCGCAGGAAAGCCAGTGCGAAAGCCGCTGCGTCTGCGGCATCAAGGGCGAGCCGGTGGGCATCGGCCGGTTGGAGCGCTTCGTGGCCGACTGGCACAGCGCAAACGCCACGGAAAAGCCCGTCCGTCCCGCGCCCAACGGCCACAAGGTGGCGGTGATCGGCTCCGGCCCCTCCGGCCTGAGCTGCGCGGGCGAGTTGGCGCGGAAAGGCTATGCGGTCACGGTGTTCGAGGCTCTGCATCTGGCGGGCGGCGTGCTGGTGTACGGCATTCCCGAGTTCCGTCTGCCCAAGCGCATCGTGCGCCGGGAGATCGAGAACCTGCAGGCGCTGGGCGTGGACGTGGAGACCAACGTGGTCATCGGCAAGACGCTGACCATTGACGAGTTGCAAAAGGAATACGGCTTCGAGGCCGTATTCATCGGCAGCGGTGCGGGTCTGCCCAAGTTCATGGGCATTCCCGGCGAAAGCTGGAAGGGCGTATACTCCGCCAACGAGTTCCTAACCCGCATCAATCTGATGAAGGCCTACCGGCCCGACAGCGCCACCCCCGTGCAGCACGGCAAAAAGGTGGCCGTGGTGGGCGGCGGAAATGTAGCCATGGACGCGGCCCGCTGCGCCCGCCGTCTGGGCGCGGAAGTCACCATCGTCTACCGCCGCACCGAGGCTGAGCTGCCCGCCCGCAAAGAAGAGGTGGAGCACGCCAAGGAAGAAGGCATCCAGTTCCGCTTCCTGACCAATCCGTTGGAGATTCTGGCGGACGATCAGGGCTGGGTGCGGAGCATCCGCTGTCAGGAAATGGCGCTGGGCGAGCCGGACGCTTCCGGCCGCCGCCGTCCCGTGCCGGTGGAGGGCAGCGAGATGGAGCTGCCCATGGACTGCGTCATTATGGCGCTGGGCACATCCCCCAACCCGCTCATCAAGTCCACCACAGAGGGTCTGGAAACCCAGAAATGGGGAGGCATCGTGGCAGACGCGGACACGGGGCTGACCTCCCGGCCGGGCGTATACGCCGGCGGCGACGCGGTTTCGGGCGCGGCCACGGTGATCCTGGCCATGGGCGCGGGCAAGACTGCCGCCTCGGCCATCGACCGGCAGCTGATGGGCTGAGCTTCTTCGATCCTCCGAGAAAAACCGGGCGGAAGGGGGCCAAAAATTTTCCTTTCGCCCCGGCATTTCCCAAGGGAAAGTTCGAAGGGCTGAATAACGCCGCATCCATTGAAAACACTGGTGTTTTTCAATCGTTCATATCCTTATTGATAAGGGGTATATATAAAAATAATTATTGCAAAAAAACACGATTTGCAGGAAAATAAGACGAATCACGAAGGAAGGGGTTATTTTCTATGAACAAAATCACGATCATCGGAGCGGGCAAAGTCGGTTCCACCATCGCGTACACGCTGTCCGTCATGAATCTGGCCAAGGACATCGTCATGATCGACATCAACCACGAACTGGCGCTGGGCGAAGCGCTGGACATCCGGCAGGGCACGCCGTTCTCCAGCAACTGCAGCGTTTATGCCGGCGACTATCCGGACGCCGCCAACTCCAACATCGTGGTCATCACCTCCGGCGTGGCCCGGAAGCCCGGCCAGAGCCGTCTGGAGCTGGCCCAGACCAACGTGAACATCATGAAGTCCATCATGCCTCAGGTGACCAAGTATGCGCCTGACGCCATGTACATCATCGTCAGCAACCCCGTCGACATCCTGACCTATCAGTGGTGCAAGCGCTCCGGCCTGCCGGAGAACCACATCATCGGTTCCGGCACCATTCTGGACACCGCCCGCCTGAAGGCCCGCCTGTCCGAGTACTACAACATCAGCCAGAGCAACGTTCACGCCTACGTGTTCGGCGAGCACGGCGATTCCTCTTTCGTGCCGTGGAGTCTGGCCAACATCTCCAACATCCCCGTCACGGAATTCCGCAACAAGGTAGAGGGCGACATGTCCATGGCTCCCGAGCTGAACACCGCCGACGTGGAGCAGTACATCCGCAAGTCCGGCGGACGGGTCATCGCCCGCAAAGGCGCTACCTTCTACGCCGTGGCCGTGTCCGTGTGCCACATCTGCAAGTGCCTGCTGGACGGCATGGACACGACCCTGACCGTCTCCACCATGATGCACGGCGAATACGGCATCGAGGACGTGTGCCTGAGCGTGCTGAACACCGTGGGCTGGGAAGGCGTGCACTCCAAGCTGCTGGCTCCCCTCACCGAGGAAGAGACCGGCCTGCTGCGCCACAGCGCGGACGTGCTGAAGGACGTCATCAGCAATCTGGACATCTGATTTTCCAAGCCGCAAGGAGGTTTTTCCCATGGAATACCGCATCGAACATGACTCTATGGGCGAGATGAAGGTTCCCGCCGACCGGCTCTGGGCCGCGCAGACCCAGCGCAGTCACGAGAACTTCGAGATCGGCGTGGGCATCGAGACCATGCCCGCCGAGATCATCCACGCCTTCGGCATCCTGAAGAAGGCCGCCGCGCTGGCCAATCACCAGCTCAAGCCTGAAAAGATGACCGATGAAAAGACCGACGTCATCACCCGCGCCTGCGACGAAGTGATCTCCGGCCAGCTGAACGGCCACTTCCCGTTGGTGGTATGGCAGACCGGTTCCGGCACCCAGTCCAACATGAACGCCAACGAAGTGGTGGCTAACCGCGCCAACCAGCTGGCGGGCCAGAAGCTGGTGCACCCCAACGACGACGTGAACATGAGCCAGTCCTCCAACGACACCTTCCCCACGGCGATGCACATCTCCGCGGTGATCGCCATCGAGGATAAGCTGCTGCCCGCCATCGACCATCTGGTGGCCACCTTCAAGAAGCTGGAAGCGGAGAACGAGGGCATCGTGAAGTCCGGCCGCACCCATCTGCAGGATGCAACCCCCATCAAGTTCAGTCAGGAGATCAGCGGCTGGCGTTCCTCTCTGGAGCGGGACGCGGAGCTGCTGAAGCTGGCCGTGAAGCCCCTGAAGGAACTGGCGCTGGGCGGCACCGCCGTCGGCACCGGCCTGAACGCCCCCAAGGGCTTCGGCGAAGCCGTGGCCGCGCAGGTAGCGCAGCTGACCGGCAAGGGTTTCATCACCGCCCCCAACAAGTTCCACGCGCTGACCTCCAAGGATGAGCTGGTGTTCGCGCACGGCGCCATCAAGGCGACCGCCTGCGACATGATGAAGATCGCCAACGACGTGCGCTGGCTGGCTTCCGGCCCCCGGGACGGTCTGGGCGAGATCCACATTCCCGAGAACGAGCCCGGCTCCTCCATCATGCCCGGCAAGGTGAACCCCACCCAGTGCGAGGCCGTCACCATGGTGGCCGTGCAGGTCATGGGCAACGACGTGGCCGTGGGCATGGCCGCTTCTCAGGGCAACTTCGAGCTGAACGTGTTCATGCCCGTTGCCGCCTACAACTTCCTGCAGTCCGCCCGGCTGCTGGCGGAGGCCATCGTATCCTTCACCGACAAGTGCGCCGTGGGCATCACCGCCAACAAGGACAAGATGTACCACAACCTGCACAACTCCCTTATGCTGGTCACGGCGCTGAACCCCTACATCGGTTACGAAAACGCCGCCAAGACCGCCAAGAAGGCCTACAAGGAGAACATCTCCCTCAAGGAAGCCTGCGTGGCCCTTGGCTTCCTGACCGCCGAGAAGTTCGACGAGGTCTTCCACCCCGAGCAAATGGTCTAACCAGGGGCAGTGCCCCTGGACCCCGGTTCGCGTTCCAGTTGGCCGGTCAACCCCAACGGGATGCGCGTGTCAGGGGCAGCGCCCCTGGACCCCGGACCGCGCCCGCAGGGCGCGGGGGTGCTCGCGGGACATGCTGGTTGGCCGGGGTTTTACCGCCGCTCGGCAACGGGCCTCGCGGCTCGCCGGTCTGGTGATGTTCCCTGCCGGTTTCACCATTCGGTGGGCAATCCAATGGGCAATGCTACGAACACGGAACTGTGCGCTTGCGCACGGTGAGTGGGCAAGCAGACAATTTCTGAAATACCGCCGTGGGGTTCCCAAAACCCCACGGCTCGCTTGGGAAAATCAGGTGTTCGGATTTTGCCTGCAAATGGATATTTTTTTGACCGCGCTCTGCGCGGGCAATCACGGGTCAAGGGCAAAGCCCTTGTCAGGGGCGTGGGGGGGGGAGCCCCCGCATCGTCCCCGTTCCAACAAACGGAGGTTTCATTTCTGATGAGAGTAAGTTATTTTCCCGGCTGCACCCTCCGCACGAAGGCAAAAGAGCTTGATCTCCAGGCGCGGAAATGCGCACAGGCGCTGGGCGTAGAGCTGTGTGAGATCGAAAACTGGCAGTGCTGCGGCGGTGTGTTTGTGACCGCCAAGGATGAAATTGCCTCGAAGCTCAGCAGCGTGCGCGCGCTGAAGGCGGCCAGAGACGCCTCCCAGCCTCTGGTCACGGTGTGCTCCGCCTGCCACAACGTCATTAAGCAGACCAACCACGCCATGCAGACGGACGCCGAGTTTGCCGACAAGGTGAACCGTTACATGGCGCAGGACAAAGACGCGGGAGAGCCCTATCACGGCGAGACCGTGGTGCAGCACTATCTGGAGCTTCTGCGGGACACCGTAGGCTTCGATCAGGTCAAAGCAAAGGTACAAAAGCCTCTGACGGGGAAGAAGGTGGCCTGTTATTACGGCTGCCTGCTTTTGCGTCCCGGCAAGGTGATGCAGATGGACGACCCGGAGAACCCCCGCATCATGGAGGATCTGATCCGGGCGCTGGGCGGCGAACCTGTGGTCTGGGCCGCTCGCAACGAATGCTGCGGCGGCTATGTAGCGCTGGAGAACGAGCCTTCCGCCCGCAAAAAGAGCGAGAAGGTGCTGGGCGACGCTCAGTCCCACGGCGCGGATCTGATCGTCACCGCCTGTCCGCTGTGCCGCTATAATCTGTCCAAGTACAGCGCGGACGTGCCGGTGGTCTACTTCACCGAGCTGCTGGCGCAGGCTCTGGGCGTGGAGGAGGAAGCGTAATGCAAACGAAGAATGAACGCCTGAAAGAGCAGGTCGTCCGCATGAGCGGCGTCAATCCGCTCAAGTGCATGCGCTGCGGCAAGTGCAGTGCTACCTGCCCCGCCTATGACGAAATGGAGTATCATCCCCATCAGTTCGTGTACATGGTGGAGCGGGGCGAAATCGAGCCCCTGCTGAAGTCCAAGTCCCTCTACCAGTGCCTGTCCTGCTTCGCCTGCGTGGAGCGCTGCCCCCGCAACGTGGAGCCCGCCAAGCTGGTGGAGGCCATCCGTCTGGTGGCCATCCGTCAGCAGGGCATGAACCACATGACGGCGGACGATATTCCCGCCCTGCTGGACGACGATATGCCCCAGCAGGCCATCGTAAGCGCCCTGCGCAAATACGCGAAGTGAAAGGAGAAGCAGAACCATGCAGAGAATTGGTGTGTTTGTCTGCTGGTGCGGCAGCAATATCGCCGGAACCGTAGACGTAAAGGCTGTGTCCGAAGCGCTGAAAAACGAGCCTGGGGTTGTGTTCTCCACCAACTACCAGTATATGTGCTCTCAGGCGGGCCAGAACCTGATCAAGGACGCCATCAAGGAACATCATCTGACCGGAATCGTGGTGTGCTCCTGCTCCCCCCGGATGCACGAGAACACCTTCCGCAAAACGGCCCAGAGCGCGGGCATCAACCCGTACATGGTGGAAATCGCCAACGTGCGCGAGCAGTGCTCCTGGGTGCATAAGGACATGCCCGTCGGCACCGAAAAGGCCATCATCCTCGGCAAGGCCGCGGTTGCCAAGGTCAACCTGAACACCCCCCTGACCCCCGGCGAAAGCCCCGTGACCAAGCGGGCGCTGGTGATCGGCGGCGGTATCGCCGGTATCCAGACCGCGCTGGACATTGCCGACGCGGGCTTCCCCGTGGACATCGTAGAGACCAAGCCCACCATCGGCGGCAAAATGGCCCAGCTGGACAAGACCTTCCCCACGCTGGACTGCGCCGCCTGTATCCTGACCCCCAAAATGGTGGACGTGGCGCAGCACGAGAAGATCCGCATCTTCTCCTATTCCGAAGTGACGCAGGTCAAGGGCTTCGTGGGCAACTTTGATGTGACCATCAAGCGCAAGGCCCGTTATGTTAAGGAAGACGTCTGCACCGGCTGCGGCGCGTGCACCGAAAAGTGCCCCATGAAGCACGTGCCCAACGAGTTCAACCTGGGCATGGACGAGCGCCACGCCGTGTACATTCCCTTTGCGCAGGCCGTGCCGAAGGTGGCCACCATCGACCCCCGGTACTGCATGATGCTCAAGAACGGCAAGTGCGGCCTGTGCTCCAAGGTCTGCGCCGCCGGAGCCATCGACTACAAGGCCAAGGATGAATTTGTGGAGGAGAAGTACGGCGCGATCGTGGTCGCTACCGGCTTCAACCCCATCTCCATGGACAAATTCGACGAGTTCGCCTACTCCCAGTCCAAGGACGTGATCACCTCTCTGGAGCTGGAGCGCCTGATGAACGCCGCGGGCCCCACCGGCGGCACGCTGCTGCGCCCCTCCGACCGGGAGCATCCCCATACCATCGTGTTCGTCCAGTGCGTGGGTTCCCGCTGCGCGTCCTGCGCCGAAAAGGGCAAGGAGTACTGCTCCAAGATCTGCTGCATGTACACCGCCAAGCATGCCATGCTGATCCGGGACAAGTACCCGGATACGGACGTGTATGTGTTCTACATTGACGTGCGTACCCCCGGCAAGAACTTCGACGAGTTCTACCGCCGCGCGGTGGAAGAATACGGCGTCCACTACATCAAGGGCATGGTGGGCAAGGTCACGCCCGAAGGCAAGAAGCTGAAGGTGCAGGCCTCCGACCTGCTGGCCGGTGAGCAGCTGCACATCGACGCCGATCTGGTGGTGCTGGCCGCCGCCATCGAGCCGGACAAGTCCGCCCGGCCGCTGGCTACCATGCTCACCGCCAGCATGGACACCAACGACTTCTTCACCGAAGCCCATCCCAAGCTGCGCCCCGTGGAAAGCCCCACCGCCGGTATTTTCCTCTCCGGCACCTGCCAGGGCCCCAAGGACATCCCCGAGACCGTCTCTCAGGCGGGCGCTGCCGCGTCGAAGGTCATCGGCCTGCTGGCCAAGGACAAGCTGCTGGGCAACCCCTGCGTGGCGCACTCCGACGAGATGATGTGCAACGGCTGCTCCACCTGCGAGCGCGTGTGCCCCTACGGCGCAATCACCTACATGGACAAGGAATTCCGGATGCCTGACCGCACCACCAAGGTCCGCCGGGTCGCTTCCGTCAACGAAGCGGTCTGCCAGGGCTGCGGCGCGTGCACCGTCGCCTGCCCCTCCGGCGCGATGGATCTGAAGGGCTTCCTGAACCGGCAAATTATGGCGGAGGTTGACGCGATATGCAAGTAAACGAGTATAAGCCTCTGATCGTAGCGTTCTGCTGCAACTGGTGCTCCTATGCGGGCGCTGACCTGGCGGGCAACAACCGCCTCAGCTACCCCGCCGACGTAAAGATCATCCGGGTGCCCTGCTCCTGCCGCGTGAACCCCATGTTCGTGCTGCGTGCCTTCCAGCGCGGCGCGGACGGCGTGATCCTCTGCGGCTGCCATCCGGGCGACTGCCACTACACCTCCGGCAACTACTACACCCGCCGGCGTATGTCGCTGCTGTTCTCCATGCTGGACTATCTGGGCATCGAGCGGGAGCGCACCCGTGTGGAATGGGTCAGCGCCGCCGAGGGCGCAAAGTTTGCCGCCACCATGAATGATTTCGCCAAGACCGTTGCGGCTCTGGGCGAAAACAAGAGACTGGAGGATCTGAGATGCAAGAAATAACGCGGGAAGCTCTTGTTGCAAAAGCCTCCGAACTGTTTGAAAAAGGCGTCGTTGATCGGATGCTGGGCTGGAAAAAGGGCGAGTTCAGCTACGATGTGACCCCCGGCGTGTTCACCTCCATGGACGAAGTGAACAAAGACTTCATCTGGGATGATTTCTGCGGCGCGAACTTCTCCAAGTACCTGCTGAAGGAGACCGCTAAGACCGAGAAAAAGGTGCTGGTCTTCCTCAAGCCCTGCGATACCTACAGCTTCAACCAGCTGCTGACCGAGCATCGTTTCGACCGGGAAAAGGTCTACGCGGTGGGCATCCCCTGCAACGGCATGGCCGACCCTAAAAAGCTGAAGGAACTGGCCGACGGCGTTTCCTCCGTGGATTTTGAAGGGGACAAGGTCGTGGCACATACTCTGTTTGACGGCGATAAGGAATTTGCCTGCGCCGATCTGCTGCCCGACCGCTGCGTCCACTGCAAGTCCAAGAAGCACGTGGCCTACGACGAGCTGCTGGGCTCCGACGGCGAAGTGCTGGACAGCGGCCGCTTCGACGAAGTGGAAAAGCTGGAAAAGATGACCCCCGACGAGCGTTTTGCCTTCTGGCAGGGCGAGCTTTCCCGCTGCATCCGCTGCAACGCCTGCCGGGACGTGTGCCCCGCCTGCACCTGCGAAAAATGCGTGTTCGACAACCCCAATTCCGGTGTGGAGAACAAGGCGGCCGCCAACAGCTTTGAAGAAAAAATGTTCCATATCATCCGGGCCTTCCATGTGGCCGGACGCTGCACCGACTGCGGCGAGTGCTCCCGGGTCTGCCCCCAGCACATTCCGCTGCACCTGCTGAACCGCAAGTTCATCAAGGATATCGACGCGTTCTACGGCGACTATCAGGCCGGGGAGGAAGTGGGCAGCCGCGCCCCGCTGGTCAACTACACTCAGGGCGATCTGGAGCCCTCCGAAGCCGTGGAAAGGGGGAATCACCATGAGTAAGGTGCGCAAAGTCAGCCTTGCCAAGCTGGATGAGTTCTTCTCCGCCATTGCGCACAGCGAGCGCCTGTACCTGCCGGTGGATACCGCCGCAGGCGCGGAATACAAGGAATGGGCCGAGGGAACCAAGTGGTCGGACGCGCTGAACACCGTCCGCTCCGCCAAGGATTTCTTCTTCCCCCAGACTGAAAACCTGATGGATTTCAAAATGCAGGATAAGAAGATCGAGCTGATCGACACCCGCAGGGAGACCGAGGACTTCGTAGTCTTCGGCGTGCGGGCCTGCGACGCGCGGGCCTTCCGCGTGCTGGACAACGTGTTCCTGGCCGAGCCGGTGGATACCTACTACCAGAACCGCCGGGAGCACGGCACCATCGTCACCGTGGCCTGCACCCGCCCGGTGGAGACCTGCTTCTGCAGCACCTTCGACATCGACCCGGCCAACGCCGACGGCGATGTGAACGCCTACAAGGCGGAAGACGCGCTCTATCTGCAGGCTGTGACCGAAAAGGGCGAAAAGCTGCTGGAGACCCTCGCCTCCGTCACCGAGGACGCGGACGAAAAGCCCGTGGAAGCGCAGAAGGCCCTCATCAAGGAGCGCATGGCCAAGCTGCCGCTGGCCAATCTCCGGCCCGACGCCTTCGGCAAGGACAAGACCAGCGAGTTCTTCAACGCCCCCGAATGGAAGGAGCTGTCCGAGTCCTGCCTGGGCTGCGGCACCTGCACCTTCATCTGCCCCACCTGCCAGTGCTACGACATCCGGGATTTCAACACCGGCCACGGCGTGAAGCGCTTCCGCTGCTGGGACAGCTGCATGTACTCCGACTTCACCAAGATGTCCGCCGGTCAGCCCCGTCTGACCCAGCTGGAACGGTTCCGCCAGCGCTTTATGCACAAGCTGGTGTACTACCCCACCAACAACGACGGCCTGTTCTCCTGCGTAGGCTGCGGCCGCTGCATGAACCGCTGCCCCATTCAGATGAACATCGTCAAAGTGATGAAAAAGCTGGGAGGAGGCAAACAGAATGGATAACCGGGAACCTCTCATGCCGACGATCGGCGTTGTGACCGACATTCGCATCGACACGCCCGACGTGAAGACCTTCCGGGTGGTCACGCCCGACGGCAAGAAGGCCTTCGAGCACAAGCCCGGCCAGTGCGCCATGCTGTCCATCCCCGGCGTGGGCGAGGCCATGTTCTCCATCACCTCCTCCCCCACCAATGAGGAGTACATGGAGTTCTCCATCAAGAAGTGCGGCTGCGTCACCGAATGGCTCCACAGCATGGAGGTGGGGCAGGAAATCACCATCCGGGGGCCCTACGGCCATCCCTTCCCCGTGGATACCGAGTTCGTGGGAAAGGATATGCTCTTCATCGCCGGCGGTATCGGCCTTGCGCCTCTGCGCTCCGTCATCAACTACTGCCGCCACTACCGCGACCGCTACGGCAAGATCGACATCGTCTACGGCTCCCGCAGCATGCAGGATCTGGTGGACTATCAGGAGATCATCAACGAGTGGGAAAAGGACGCGGGGGTGGAAGTCCACCTGACCATCGACCGGGAGCAGCCCGAGTGGACCGGCCACGTGGGCTTCGTGCCCAACTACGTCAAGGAGCTGGGCTTCGACACCAACAAGGTGGCTATCCTCTGCGGCCCGCCCATCATGATCAAGTTCACCCTTGCGGGCCTGATCGAGCTGGGCTTTGACAAGACGCAGGTCTACACCACCCTCGAGCTGCGCATGAAGTGCGGCATCGGCAAGTGCGGCCGCTGCAACGTGGGCGCGAAGTACGTCTGCAAGGACGGCCCCGTGTTCCGCTGCGACCAGCTGGACGAATTGCCCAACGAGTATTGAGAAGGAGATCAAGAACATGGCAAACATGGTCAATATTTTCCTGTTTGGCAAGCAGTATCAGGTTCCGGACGACCTGACCATCATGCGGGCGATGGAATACGCGGGCTATCAGCTGGTGCGCGGCTGCGGCTGCCGCAACGGCTTCTGCGGCGCCTGCGCCACCATCTACCGCATCAAGGGCGACCGGGAGCTGAAGACCTGTCTGGCCTGCCAGACCAAGGTGGAAGACAATATGTACGTGGCGACCCTGCCCTTCTTCCCGCTGGTGAAGCAGGTCTACGACATCGAGAAGATCAAGCCCACCGAGCAGATCATGATGCAGCTCTACCCCGAAATTTACGCCTGCGTGGGCTGCAACGCCTGCACCAAGAGCTGCACTCAGAAGCTGAACGTCATGCAGTACATCGCCTACGCCCAGCGGGGTGAATTCGACAAGTGCGCCGAGGAAAGCTTCGACTGCGTGATGTGCGGCGTGTGCTCCTCCCGCTGCCCCGCCGGTATCTCCCATCCGCAGGTCGCCATGCTGGCCCGCCGCCTGAACGGCAAGTATCTGGCCCCCAAGAGCCAGCATCTGGAAGACCGGGTGCAGGAGATCAAGAACGGCGATTTCACCGACCTGATCGAAGCCCTCATGGGCAAGCCGGTGGAAGAACTCAAAGAGCTGTACAACCACCGCGAGATTGAAAAGTAAGGAGGGAGCCGCATGTATTCCGAACAGTTTCAAGGATCCCTGAAGGCTGTGGAAGCGGCCCGCGCGGCCAACGTGGCCTACGAGCCCGCCCGCATGACCGCCCAGGAGAAGGACGACCTGCTGGCCGCCTACCATCCGGACTACAAAAAGAGCGAGTTTGCCACCCTGAAGGTGGGTCCCAACAAGGGCGAGAGCGTGCCGCACGAGCTGTGCGAGCTGCTGCAGTCTCACAGCCGCATTTCCGCTGACGACGTGGATCTGAATGATGTGCGCTACGATGTGGACGTGCTGATTATCGGCGGCGGCGGTGCCGGCGCTTCCGCGGCCATCGAGGCCGACAACGCGGGCGCGAACGTTATGATCGTCACCAAGCTGCGCATCGGCGACGCCAACACCATGATGGCCGAGGGCGGCATTCAGGCGGCGGACAAGCCCAACGATTCCCCTGCCATTCACTTCCTGGACGCTTTCGGCGGCGGACACTTTGCCGCCAAGCGGGAGCTTTTGTCCAAGCTGGTCTGCGACGCGCCCGAGGCCATTCAGTGGCTGAACGAGCTGGGCGTGGAGTTTGACAAGGCTCCCGACGGCACCATGATCACCACTCACGGCGGCGGCACTTCCCGCAAGCGTATGCACGCGGCGAAGGACTATTCCGGCGCGGAGATCATGCGCACCCTGCGGGACGAAGTGCTGAACCGTGGCATCCCGGTGGTGGACTTCACCGCGGCTATCGAGCTGATTCTAGACGAAAACGGCCGGGCTGCCGGTGCCGTCCTGATGAACATGGAAACCAAAGAACTGATGGTGGCCCGGGCCAAGACCGTCATCATCGCCACCGGCGGCGCGGGCCGGATGCACTATCAGGGCTTCCCCACCTCCAACCACTACGGCGCTACCGCCGACGGTCTGGTGCTGGGCTACCGCGTGGGCGCGAAGCTGCTCTATGCCGACACCCTGCAGTATCATCCCACCGGCGCGGCCTTCCCCCAGCAGATTTTCGGCGCGTTGGTGACGGAGAAAGTCCGTTCTCTGGGTGCGAAGCTGGTCAACCGGGACGGCAAGGTCTTCATGCATCCGCTGGAGACCCGCGACGTAGCCGCCGCTTCCATCATCCGCGAGTGCTCTGACCGGCACGAGGGTGTGGACACCGGCAGCGGCGAAGCCGTCTGGCTGGACACCCCCATGATCGAAATGATCGGCGGCGAAGGCACCATCGAGGCCCGCATTCCCGCCATGATGCGTATGTTTGCCCAGTACGGCATCGACATCCGCAAGGAGCCCATTCTGGTCTACCCGACCCTGCACTACCAGAACGGCGGTCTGGACATCAACGTCAACGGCATGACCACCAACGTGGAGAACCTTTACGTGGCGGGCGAGGCCGTCGGCGGCATCCACGGCCGGAACCGTCTGATGGGCAACTCCCTTCTGGACATCATCGTCTTTGGCCGCAGCGCCGGTCAGAACGCCGCCGCCCACTCCAAAGAAGTCACCGTCGGCAAGCTGACCCTTGCTCACATCGCCGCCTTCGAAAAGGAATGCGCCGACGCGGGCATCGACACCACCGCCGTCTCCCCCAAGCTCCTCCCCGACTACCGCCGCAAGCAGGGCTAAAGCCCTGCACCCGCTTCTGCGCGCCGTGGGCGCGCAGGGGCGTAGGGAGACATGCCAGTTGGCCGGGGTTTTACCGCCGTGACCCGAAAGGGGTCACGGCTCGCCGGTCTGATGTGATTTTCTGCAAGTTGGCTGAAACAGGCCGCCGTGGCACGACGGGTGCCACGGCTTGCGCAAGGGGCAGCGCCTTTTAAACACGGTCAGTTGATACAGGCGGAACAGCTTGCAAATTGGAATTACGACTTTTTTCCTTTTCCCCTAATGGTTTGAGAACCCGACGCAACGTCTCTGCTTTGAACCGTCTTGACCCAAAGAGGTCAGAGCGGAGTGGCAGAGACGCTGTTTCTATTTAGAGCAGAGCATTCTGAAACAGTCGTTTCGCTGCACGAAAGGAGCCTTTTATGCGCAGAAGGACGCTTCCCCGCTGGCTGATACCGCTGTTTTTCGGGCTGGTGCTGGTTTTGGGGCTGGTGACGGTCCCCCAATATGGCCGCCCGTGGGACGAACGGCTGGAAATGGACATCCTGCGGATGAATCTATGGGAGTATGTCCGGGCCGCGGGAGCGGACGAAAGCGCCTTTGCCTACTGGCGGGAGCAGGGCAACGGCACCACGTCGGAACTTTTGCCCATCAGCGAAAGCATCGAACGGGATCACGGCGCGGCGGCGTTCTATCCGCTGGCGGGCGTGGTGATGGACGAGAACCTGACCGAGCACAGCCGGATGATTCTATGGCACGGTTGGTGCTGGGTCTTATTCACGCTGGGTGCGCTGGCCCTGTACGGCTGCTGCCGGGAGCTGGAGCTGTCCCGGGGTGTCAGTCTGGCGGCGGTCGGCTTTCTTCTTTTGAGTCCCCGCTTCTTTGCGGAGGGGCACTACAACAACAAAGATACCTTGCTGATGGCCCTGACCCTCTGCGTCCTCTGGACGGCCCTTCGATTGATGAAGCGTCCGGGCGTCCTGCGGGGGCTGTTGTTTGCTCTGGCAGGGGCCTTCTGCGCTAACATGAAGGTGATCGGCTTCGCCCTTTGGGGGCTATGCGCCCTGTTTGTGCTGCTGCGGCAGCTGCTCCGCCGTCAGGGCGGGGGCAGAGTCTGGGCGGCGGGACTGGCGGCGTTTTTCGGGTTTATCGGGTTTTACGCCCTGCTGACCCCCGCCCTTTGGCGGCAGCCGACCGGGTTTTTCCGCTATCTTGTGGAAAACGCGCTGGATTTCAGCCGGTGGAAGAACTACGTCCGTTTCCGGGGCACGACCTTCCTGTTGGGGAAGGAACGGCTTCCATGGTACTATCTGCCCTACATGATCGCAGCGACCACGCCGCTGTGGGTGCTGTTTCTGTGCGCCGCCGGGCAGCTGGGCGCGCTGAAAAGCTGGAAAAAAGGCTTTCATGGCAGCGACTGGGCGCTGGGATTGCAGCTCTGCTCGCTTCTGTGGCTGCTGCCGCTGGGAGCGGCGGTGCTGGCCCATGCCACGGTTTACAACGGCTGGCGGCATTTCTATTTCCTCTACGGGCCCATGCTGGTGCTGGCGGCTTACGGGCTGCGCGGTCTGTACCGGCTGATGGAAGGCAAGCGTCTGGCAAGCCGCCTTTTGACCGTTCTGTTGAGCCTGTGCATGGCTCTGACGGGCGTGGGTATCGCCACTCAGCATCCGTACCAGTACGCCTATGAGCAGCCCGTCGTCCGCCTGCTGACCGGGCAGGACGATCTGGAGCGGGACTACTGGAACGTCAGCGTCCTGAACGCGCTGGAAACGCTGGCCGGGCAGGCGGAAGGCGAGATCGTCATAGCGCCTGCCGACCTGTGGGCCCGGGCCGGGCTGGAGAACGCCCTCTATGTGATGGAGCCCCGGCTGCGGCAGCGCTTTATCCCGACGGAGGGCGCGGCGGAATATGTGCTGTCCAATCCCACCTACGCCTTGTTCAGCGGATGGGAGCCGTCGGAGGAGCAGGAGGAAGCCGTGACGATCCGCGCCTACGGGCGCACACTGATGCGCATTGACCGTGATCGGGCATGGAAAAAGGAGAAGGGCGAATGAGTGAAGCAATCGGCCGCAGACTGCGGCCCGAGACCCGGCAGCGGCTTGCCAAAGCGGCGATCGCGCTTCTGTTTGCGCTGATCTTCCTGCTGGGGCTGTGCACAGTAGACGATTACGGCCGTAACTGGGATGAAAAGGGCGAGATCAACATTTACCGCATGGCCCTGATGGAATACGGTGAGCTCCTGCCCTTTGAGACGGGCTTTCATCAGGCGCTCAAGGCCATGGGGGTCATTCCTCTGTCTCAGAGCATCGAAATGGATCACAACAGCTCGGCGTACTATCCCCTTGCGCCGCTGGCCTGCGACCCGAACGTGACCGACCAGCAGTTCACCCACTGGTGGCGCGTCTGGACGTGGGCCCTGTTTACGCTGGGCCTGTACGCCCTGTATGCCGTCTGCCGCCGGATGGGCCTCTCCCGCCCGCTGGCCGCGGCGGCGGCGCTGCTGGCCCTGTGCTGCCCCCGTCTGTTTGCGCAGGGGCATTACAACAACAAGGACGCGGCTCTGATGGATCTGGCGGCGGTGGTGCTGTGGCAGACCCTGCGCCTGCGGGAAAAGCCCACGGCGGGCCGGGCGCTGTGCTTCGCGCTGGCGGCGGGCTTCTGCACCAACACCCGCATCATCGGCGGGGCGGTCAGCCTTCTTTGCGGCGGTATGGCCCTTCTGTCGCTGATGCTGGAAAAGCGCTTTCCCCGCCGTACATGGCGGGCGGTGCTCGTGGCGGTACTGGGGTCTCTTGGCTGCTATGTTCTGCTGACCCCGGCTCTGCTTCGGGACCCGGCGGCATACCTGACCTACGTGCTGCGCAACTCCTACAGCTTTTCCCGCTGGAACAACACCGTGCTGTTCTGCGGCCGGGTGATCGATCTGTCGTGGGAGCGCCCGCCGTTCTACTACCTGCCGGTGATGATCGCCCTGACTATGCCTCTTGCCCAGCTGGGGCTGATTCTGCTGGGCGGAGGGTTCGCTCTGCGGCGGTGCGTCCGTCGGAAAGCCTCGGCCCTGTGCGGGCAGGAGAACTTTGCGGCGGTTCTGTGCCTTTCCTGCTGGCTGCTGCCTCTGCTGGGCATGATGGTCATGCGGGTGCGGGTCTACAACGGCTGGCGGCACGCCTATTTTCTGTTCTTCCCCATGATGGCCACGGCGGGCTGGGCGCTGGGGCGCATTCGAACGCATCTGACACGGCGGACGGTTCCCCGGCGGCTGGCCGCGGGCGGGCTTTGCGCCCTGCTGGCCGTGCAGGGGACGGGCCTTGCGCTGAATCATCCCTTCCAGTTCGCTTACTATCAGCCGCTGGTCGGCCGAAACGGGCTGGAGCAGCGGCACGAGCTGGACTACTGGAACGTGGGCATTGACGCGGCCCTTCGCTGGCTGGAGGAAAACGCGTCTGACGGCCGGCCCATCCGGGTGACGTGGACGGACAATCGTACCCGCAGCGGCGTTTTGAGCAATCTGGATCACTGGCCCGAGGAGCGTCGCGCCCGGTTCGAAGCCGTTTACCCGGACAGTGAGGAAAGCGGCTCTGCCTATCGGATCGTGAACACCAGTTATGCGGTGCTGGCGGGCGAAGTCCTTCCGGCGGCAGAGGAAATTCTGTGCCGGTTCGATAGCTACGGAGCCATGATCTGCTGCGTCTGCGCGCCAAAGGAGGACGTTCAGCCGTGAGAAAGAAAAAAATATCCGCTTCGGTGGTTGGCCTTGCGTTAATTTTTACATTGATTTTTACATGGGGCCTTTGCACCGCCGCCGATTACGGCGTATACTTTGACGAGCCGTCCGAACAGGAGATTCTGCGGCAAAATCTGAAGGAGTATGCCGTCCGTCTCGGGGACGGGCAGGCGGTGGCCTACTACGACCGGTTGGGCGTTCAGCGCATTTCCGAAAGTGTGGAGAAAGACCATGGCCAGAGCGCCTATTACCTGCTGGCCCCGGCGCTGCGGCTTGCCGAAACCGACTCCGCCCTGCTTCATTGGCTGTGGCACGCCTACAGCTGGGGATTGTTCACGCTGGGGCTGTTGGGGCTGTATCTGCTCCTGCGGGAAATGTGCCTTGGCGTAGGCCCGGCACTGGCCGGGGTAGCCATGATGCTGCTGTCGCCCCGTCTGTTTGCGGAGGGGCATTACAACAACAAGGACATGGCCCTGCTGACGCTGGTGCTGTGGTGCTTCTATCTGGCCCTGCGGCTGTGGAAAAAGCCAACGCCCCTGCGGGCGCTGCTCTTCTCGCTGGCGGGCGCGCTGGCGGCCAATACCAAGATCGTCGGGCTGGCGATCTGGGGGATGCTGTCCGTGGCGGCGCTGGTCTCTGTGACGGCCCGGAAGCAGTGGAGCCGCTCTGCGGTGCTGGCCGCGCTGACGGCGCTGGTCTCCTTCGGCGGGTTCTTCCTGCTGCTGACCCCCGCCGCATGGGATGGGCCGCTGGAATATTTTCAGTACGTCCTGAAAAATGCCTCGCAGTTCAGCCGGTGGACGGGCGTGGTGCTGTTCCGGGGCCAGCGGTACGATCAGGCGATCGCCCCCCTGCCCCGAAGCTATCTGCCCCGGATGATGCTCTACACCCTGCCTCTGTATTTCTTCCCCCTATGCGCCGTAGGCCAGCTGGCAGCAGCCCGGGAATGGTTCCGCCATCCGGGCAAGTGCCTGCGGGAGCCGGAGAAGCTACTGCTGCTGTGCGCCACGCTGCTGTGGGCGCTGTTCATGGGGTATGCGATGCTGCGCCAGCCGGTGATCTACAACGGCTGGCGGCATTTCTACTTCCTGTACGCGGGCTTCGCGGTGCTGGCCGCATGGGGGCTGGAGACCCTGCAGCGGCGGGCGAAAGGGCTCAACGGCGCGGCCATCGCGGGCATTCTGGCCCTGTGCATGGCGGCGGAAGGCGTGGGCATCCTGCAGAATCACCCCTATCAGTACGCCTACTACAACTTCCTGGCCCCTGCCGACGCGGAGGAGACCATGGAACTGGACTACTGGGACGTGAGCACGGTCAACGCCCTGCGGCTTCTGCTGGGCTCCGAGCGGAACGAAGCCCTGCCCCTGACCGTGTCCGGCACGGACGCTTTGAGCCATCTGGGGCTGGAACAGGCCCTTTCCGCTCTGACGGAGGAGGAAAACGCCCTTCTGACCGTCACGGAGCAGCTGGAGGACGCGTCCTATCTGTTGATGAATACCACCTACGGCCGTATCTACAGCGTGACCGTCCCCCGGGACTATCACGTTCTGGCAGAGATCAGAAGCTACGGCCATACCATCTGTACCGTTTACGAAAGAATGGAGAAAGGAACGCGGAGGGATTGACACGATGATTCGAAAGCTGCTCAAAAGCGTGCGGGAATACAAGCACGCGTCCATCAAAGCGCCGGTGTACGTTTCGCTGGAGGTGGTCATGGAATGCGTCATTCCGCTGATCATGGCCAGCCTGATCGACAAGGGCATTGCCCAGGGCAGTATGCCCTATATCTGGAAGGCGGGACTGGTGCTGCTGCTGTCGGCCTTTGCGTCGCTGCTGTTCGGCATTTTGTCCGGCCACTATGCGGCGGTCGCGTCGGCGGGCTTCGCCAAGAACCTGCGGCGGGATATGTACAGCCATATTCAGGAATTTTCCTTCGCCAACATCGACCGCTTCTCCACCGGCGGTCTGGTCACCCGTCTGACCACCGACGTGAGCAACGTGCAGAACGCCTATCAGATGATCATCCGCACGGCGGTGCGTTCGCCCTTCATGCTGATCTTCTCGCTGGTGGCGGCCATCGGCATCGACGCGAAGCTGTCCGGCATTTTCGCTATTTTCATCCCCGTGCTGGGCGTGGGGCTGTATCTGGTGGCCTCCCACGCGCATCCCATCTTTGAGCGGGTCTTCAAGCGCTACGATCGTCTGAACAACGTGGTGCAGGAAAATCTGAACGGCATCCGCGTGGTCAAGTCCTTCGTGCGGGAGGATCATGAAATTCAGAAGTTCGATGAAATTTCAGAAGAGATTTATCAGGACTTCAGCAAGGCGGAAAAGCTGCTGGCCTTTAATATGCCCCTGATGCAGTTCTGCATCTACGGCTGTATGCTGCTGCTTTCCTGGCTGGGCGCCAAGGCAGTGGTGGCCTGCGGCGGCGATGCGGCGCTGGGTCTGTCCACCGGCGAACTGACCAGCCTGTTCACCTACACCATGCAGATTTTGTCCAGCCTGATGATGCTGAGCATGGTCTTTGTCATGATCGTCATCTCCCGGGCTTCCGCCGAGCGCATCGCTCAGGTGCTGGACGAGCAGAGCGACATCGTCAGCCCGGAAAACGCCGTCACCGAAGTGAAGGACGGCTCTGTGGACTTCAACGACGTGGTCTTCCGCTACAACGACCGCTCGGAGAACCCGGTGCTGGATCATGTGAACCTGCACTTCCGCAGCGGCCAGACCATCGGCATTTTGGGCGGCACCGGCTCCAGCAAATCCAGTCTGGTGCAGATGATCCCCCGGCTGTACGACGTCAGCGAGGGCAGCGTGGAGGTCGGCGGCGTGGATGTGCGCCGCTACGATCTGGACAGTCTGCGCAACGCCGTGGCCTTCGTCCTGCAGAAGAACGAGCTTTTCTCCGGTACCATTGCGGATAACCTGCGCTGGGGCAATGAAAACGCCACCGACGAGGAGATCTGCCATGCCTGCGAGCTGGCGCAGGCGGACGGCTTTATTCAGGGCTTCCCGGATAAGTACGAGACCCACATTGAGCAGGGCGGCACCAACGTGTCCGGCGGTCAGAAGCAGCGCCTCTGCATCGCCCGGGCTTTGCTGAAAAAGCCCAAGGTGCTGGTGCTGGACGACTCCACCAGCGCCGTGGACACGGCCACGGACGCGCTGATCCGCAAGGCGCTGAAGGATGAACTGGGCGACATGACCAAGATCATCATTGCTCAGCGCGTGGGCAGCGTGATGGAAGCCGACCAGATCGTGGTGCTGGATCAGGGCCGGGTAGCGGCGCTGGGCACCCATGACGAGCTGCTCAAGACCAGCGATATTTACCGCGAGGTATACGAATCCCAGATGAAAGGAAGCGATGCAGAATGATGCGAGGACCCCGCGGACCCAAGGGCGGCGCGAAGCCGCAGAACCTGAAAGCCACCGTGGCCCGGCTGATGGGCTATGTGGGCCGCTACCGCCTGCGGCTGGTTTTGGTGCTGCTCTGCATTCTGGGCAACACCATTGCCAGCGTGACGGCTTCCACCTTCATCAAGACTTTGATCGACGACTACATCACCCCCATGATCGGCCAGATCAACCCGGACTTCTCCGGCCTGCTGACCCAACTGGTGTACATGGCCTGCATTTACGTGACCGGCATGGTCTGCGGCTTCCTGTACAACCGGCTGATGGTGGTGGTGGCGCAGGGCGTTTTGAAAAACGTGCGGGACGATATGTTCGCCCATATGCAGACCCTGCCCATCCGCTACTTTGACACCCACAGCCACGGCGAGATCATGAGCCACTACACCAACGACACCGACACCCTGCGCCAGATGATCGCGCAGGCGCTGCCGCAGGTGTTCTCCTCCATTATTTCCATCGTGGCGGTATTCGTGGCCATGCTCAGCCAGAGCCTGTGGCTCACCCTGACGGTGGTGCTGTTCACCGCGCTCATCATGTGGGTCACGGGCCGGGTCTCCGGCAAGAGCGGCAAGTTCTTCGTCAAGCAGCAGCAGTCGCTGGCCTCCGTCAATGGCTACATCGAGGAAATGATGAACGGCCAGAAGGTGGTCAAGGTCTTCTGCCACGAGGGCAAGGCCGTGGAGGAATTCGACCGCCGCAATGAAGAACTTTGCCTCAACGCCACCGAGGCCAACCGCTTCGCCAACATTCTTGGGCCCATCAACAACAACATGGGCCACATTCTCTACGTTATTCTGGCGGTGATCGGCGCGGGCCTGAGCCTGAGCGGCGTGACCAACGTCAGCCTGTCCGGCGCGGGCGGGGCCGTTACGCTGGGCATGATCGCCTCCTTCCTGACCCTGTCCCGCAGCTTCGTCATGCCCATCTCGCAGGTGAGCCAGCAGCTTTCCTCCGTCATCATGGCGCTGGCGGGCGCGGAGCGCATCTTCCGCCTGATGGACGAACCCAGCGAGACCGACGAAGGCTACGTCACGCTGGTGAACGCCAAGCGGGATGAGAACGGCCAGCTTTGCGAAAGCGACCATCGCACCGGCCTGTGGGCGTGGAAGCATCCTCACAGCGACGGTACCACCACCTACACCGAGCTGAAAGGCGACATCGTGCTGGACGACGTGGACTTCGGCTACACGCCGGAGAAGATCGTGCTGCACGACATCAGCATTTACGCCAAGCCGGGCCAGAAGATCGCCTTTGTCGGCGCCACCGGCGCTGGCAAGACCACCATTACCAACCTGCTGACCCGGTTCTACGACATTGCCGACGGCAAAATTCGCTACGACGGCATCAACATCAACAAGATCAAGAAGGACGATTTGCGCCACTCGCTGGGCATGGTCCTGCAGGACGTGAACCTCTTCACCGGCACGGTGATGGAGAATCTTCGCTTCGGCAACCCGGACGCCACGGACGAGGAATGCATCGAGGCGGCGAAGCTGGTCAACGCGGACGGCTTCATCCGTATGCTGCCTCAGGGCTACGACACGGTGCTGACCGGCGACGGCAGCGGCCTTTCGCAGGGCCAGCGGCAGCTGATCTCCATTGCCCGGGCCGCGGTAGAGGACCCGCCCGTGATGATCTTAGACGAAGCCACGTCCTCCATCGACACCCGCACCGAGAGCATCGTTCAGAAGGGCATGGACGCGTTGATGAAGGGCCGCACGGTTTTCGTCATCGCCCACCGGCTGTCCACCGTGCGCAACTCCGACGCGATCATGGTGCTGGATCATGGCCGCATCATCGAGCGGGGCAGTCACGCCGACCTGATCGCCCAGCGGGGCACCTACTACCGCCTCTACACCGGCGCCTTCGAACTCGAATAAGGCACGCGGGCAGTAGAGCTCTGTGAAAATGACGAAAAAGAGTATCTGGCCGGACTTCGGCTGGGCCTTGTGACCAATACTCAAGACATAACGGGTCAGACACTGGAAGAGCATCCGCAGGCTGTTTCACAGGAGCAGCTTCAGGAAGTGCTGAAGCAGTTTGTGGGCCCTCAGCAGCAGATCCCACCCATGTACTCCGCAGTGAAAATCGGCGGGAAAAAGCTCTATGAATTGGCACGTAAGGGACAGAGCGTAGAGCGGAAACCGCGGGATATCACCATTCATCAGCTGGAGCTTCTGGATTATGACGGTCAGGAGGCACATCTGCGTGTAGTGTGCTCCAAGGGAACCTACATCCGCACCCTGTGCCACGATATTGGCGGGG
>OLOW01000695.1_pt1 | contig 23044 bp, 47 predicted proteins | sample 1672801 | NCBI WGS metagenome assembly OLOW01 (sample SAMEA3136725, study PRJEB25190) | human gut metagenome | biome: human gut; feature: human-associated habitat; material: faeces | place: Austria | collected 2013 | reverse complement strand
CGATCTGCTGGTGGAGGATTTCAAGAAAGGGTTATTTATTCTTTAACTCATTTCCTTTTACTGGTGCTCTGTAACAACATGTTTTACATAAACTTCTGTCTGCATTAAATCCTTGTTCTATATTTCCTTTGTTTTCCATCTGTACTCCTGTTTTATATAATATATTATAATACTTTACATTATGTTTGTCAAGCTTTTTATGAAAATATTTTTTGTTTTTCTAATGTTTCTTTTAGCCATTCATCCGCTGACATACTCCTGTAAGGCTTTATATTGCGATTTAAGCCTTTTTCCTTTTTATCCCCTAAATTCCCTAATGCGTGTGTCTTATAGGCTTCTATTGTGCTTTTAAATGCTTCACGGGTTATATACATCATCTTCGCCCCAATCATCTAATTCATCTTGTTCCTCCCACACTTCATCATCTTCATTCCAGATATCTTGTTCTTCTGTTTCAACGTTTGGTTCAATATGTGTTTTCCCTTGTGGAACAAGATTGATAGTAATGTTCTGCCCTGCAATTTCTTTTCCGCTTTCTACTGCATCAAGTTTGTCCTGCATGTCTACCACTTCCCTAATTGCATTTACATCACCTGTCAATCCTTTTTTAAACAATGCAACCATAAGAGCCATTTCATTAGTCAATTCCCCTGTGAAGCCTAATTCTTCTAACAATGCTTTTATTTTCCTATTCGATACACGCATGCTTAGTAATTCACGCATTGTTTTTTGTGCCTGCATTTGTTCACGCTTTTTGTTCTTCCTTGCTTCTACACCCATTTGCGAAATACGTTTTCTTTCTTCTTCCGAACGTTCATTTAGTGGTATAAGATTCTTTTTTTGTTTTTCTGTAACGTTTCTTTTTGCCATCTATGTTTATTTGCTCCTTTCATTTTCTGTATAATATTAAAATGGGGCAGGATGTTTTATTCACCCTACCCATATATAAACAATGTTGATAATTACTACAAAGGTTTTTAGATTGAAAATAAATCAGTGTGTTACTCTCTTTCTTTTACCTCCTTTGCTTTAATTGGTATTTGAGGGGAAACGGGATATCAACATTGTTTACTTCATATTACGGGCAGACATTTTAATAGGCTGTCACTTTCGTATACCCAATCCGAGGTATTCTCCCTTTCTGTAATCTATATTATCACATTTTATATGTGTTGTCAATACTTATTTGCTCTAAATTTCAAACTTTGGTCAACTACTGCTTTCTTACGTTCTTCATTTTCATATCTGCACTCTGCTTTAAACTCTGAATATTTCTTACATTCAGAATGGCACTTTACTGTTCTTTCCTTGCAATACATACAAGGTGATTTATTCGGCATATTTTACCAATCCTTTTAGATATAAGTAATCTTCTAATTCGTTTGTATATATTAATAGTTCTGCTAAATCTGAATCGTCTTTTAGCATTACCATTCCGTCTTCCATTTTTGTAAACCTTTTTATTGGTACTGGCATACCTCTTGTATTTACACTATTTAATAATCTGTGTACCTCTTTTAAATAATGTGTCAGAAATACAAAAATGATACAAAGTATAATGTCTACTTTAATCCCCATATTCGCCCATATAAGCAATAATGGAAATATAAGTTCCAATAATATAGCTATAGCATTTAAGTTCCTTTTAACACCATTACAGAACGTTCTAGCCATATTCAGTGGAGTTGTTGCTAACACCTTCAATACCTGCACTATAACACACTTCCTTTCAATCCTTCTTTTAATGCTTTCAGTTTTGTTTTAATACGCTCCCTGTATGGTTGCATCTTACAAGTTTCACACATGTATTTATTCTGTGACATGAAAAATGCTCCTGTTACTTCTTTACATATGTCACAATGTTTTGTTTTTATCTCTTCTTCATCGGTATATACATACATTACAAGTTTTACTTTTTTTGTTCCGATTCCTGTTTTATCGAGCTTTTCAAATCTGTATGTAATATTTTTGCTGTTGTTTATTGCTATTACGTTTGTGCTTAACCATTTACATGCACTAAGATAGGCTTCTTTTGTTGTACCACCGACGAACTCTTTTTCTTTTATTTTCTCACATATAATCATAATATCTACTCCATAAACTTTTGTTTTGCCTCTACTGCTTTTGTATCTGCTAATTCATTTAATGGGTCATCTTTATGTCCGGCAACCTTTACCATGGTAACAGCCATTCCTTTTGTGTATAAGAGTTTTATCATCTTTTCCCATATGTGTTTGTATTTTACCTGTTTTCCTTCGTTTGTCATCCATCCATTAACATTCCAACGTGCAAGCCATCCCTTTGTTATAGCGTTCACCACATACGCACTATCACTGTATATAGTCACCTTTTTTGCTCCACTCTTCAAGGCTTTTACTAACGCTTTATATACTGCTGTTAACTCCATTTCGTTGTTTGTTGTTTCTTTCTTACCACCTGTAACAATATCTGTCACATATCCTCTGTCACAAGCTTTCAAATCTACATAACACCAACCACCTGCTCCGGGATTCCCACTACACGCACCATCTGTATAAAATATCTTGCTTTTATCCATTTTCTTTTTCTCCTTTTTTAATGTCTGCATATATAGCAATAATCATCTTTGCAACCATTTCCCATAATGTTTTGCCATATATGTTACATACCCATTCACAGTTTTCTAATTTGCCATCTCTGTATGTTTTATGCGTTAATGTTGCATCATACATAACGAACTTTCCTTTTTCATAATATGGATGTATTCCTGTTAATCCATTAAAACCATAATTGTATTTGCAACAGATACCATGTAACACTTGTTCTAACAATTCAATCGGTGCTGTTTCTGTTCTTGTATAATTGTTTTTATCTAACAACTTTGCACATGGTTTCACTTTCCATAAGAACCTGTTTAATAACTTTTTGTTTTCTTCTTTCCTACAATCAATGTTTAATAATTCACTTGTCTTCATACTCTGTTCTCCAAAATAAAAAGGCAAGAAATAGGACACTTCCTACCTCCTGCCTTTTACATTCGCTCTATATTCTATTTATATCTGCTTCAACGATTCTTAGATTTCCCACTCGTCATCGTCATCTTCGTCTTCATCATCGGCGGCTTCTGCTTCGTCTGCTTTCTTCAACAGTTTTACATAGACATCCGCTTTCTGTTTTGGCTTTGCCTTAATGCCACGCTCTTTACACATGTCGAACAACTCTCTTGCGTTCTTACCTGCATATGGGTCTGAATCCTCTTCCTCTTCATCTCCCCAGTCATCATCTGCTTCTTCTACAGGCTCGGCTTTCTTCGGTTTTGCCTTTGTTGCTTTCTTAGGCTCTGCTTTTGCTCCTTTTTTCTTTGCTGATGCAGGCTCAATCTCACCGTTATCAAGCTTTGTTAACAGGTCAATCAGATAATCTTTTGAACGTGACTTGCACAGTGAAGAAATTCCTCTTTCACAGCACAGTGCATAGAGTTCTTTTCCTGTCATGCCGTCATACTCTGATTCTGTTTCATCCTCTTCATCCCAGTCATCGTCCTGTACTGGCTGTTTTGACTTTGGTGTTACCTTTTTAGTTACTTTCTTTGGTGCTTCTGCTTCTTCCATCTGTTCATTGTCTCCTACTTCCATTTCTTTAAGACCTGTCTCTACAACTCTTGCTGTTACCTTTGGAAGTGCTTTCAGAATATCTAACAGATAATCATTGTTTGCACATGCAACTGTTCTTGTAAACAGTGGATATCTGCTACCAATCTCTGTAATGTTTTCCTTGTTGTTTCCCATGATTTCTTTTGCCGCTTCATATGCGCTCCAATTTGTTGCCATAATGTTTTTCTCCTTTTCTTCTTACATTTCTTATTTGTTTCTGTGATTATATATTAACACATTTTGTATTGTGTGTCAACCACTATTTTGCATTTTGTTCATTTTCTTTAAACAATCCTGCTTTGCTACAAGCGTGTGTAATTGCTTTGTACATGTTCATAAGTCCATCTTTATCCATGATTCCCATAGAACTATGTTTTAAGAAAAGATTCACTTCCTTTCCATCCTCCTGTACTACAAACTGTTCTGCAATCACATAACCAACACTTTCACCTTTGTTATCATATGCTTCACTAATTACAACATTCCGGTTCTCTTTTGTCTTAGCTTTTGCAAGTTCCTTGTAATTTAGTCTTCCCATTCTTCGCCACCTTCTTTCTCAGTGACACTACTATCTGGTAATTCTAACACTGCCATAAATCTTAACTGGATGAACTCTTCGTCTACCAAACTGCAAATGTTATCCAGATTTACATTGTCTGTCAATGATTTAAAAGGTATCATTGCATTGCCGTCTTTATCAAAGTTAACAGCACCAATTGTAAAGATACCTAAGTTCATAGCTTTTCCAGTTCCACACTTAGCATGTACTGTGATATCACTGTTTAAACCCTGTAACAGATTTACACTTGTTAACAGTTCATCATATCTGAGTTTGAACTTAACTTGTACAGTTTTATTCTTTCCAATACTCATACCTTGAAACTCAGCTATTCCTTTTTGTTTGAATTTCTTTTCTGCCAATTTCTTGTTCTCTCCTTCTTCTTTCTTTTTTGTTCTTCTTCATACTTAATAGATTGTTTTTCTCTATCAAGCTTGTATTTGTTTCTTGCTAACATATTCTTTTTTACTCTGTCTGTGTCTATATTAGCATTTGTTTGTGGCATGAAGTCGAAGACTTCTAAATCCTCAACCCCAACCCCTTCTCCTTTATTATAAGACTTACCTTTTATTTTGTCAATATTTTTTTGCAAATCTTTTTTTACATCATAGAAATTAGCATTATCAATTAATTCTTCTAATACAGATGCCCTTACAAGCTGTTTAAATGCTTCTATATCCGTTTCTTTTACTGCAAGCCATACTTCGTCCACATTAAGGAACTGTAATGCAAATACAGGTAATTTATGTGCTTCAATTGCATTTGCTTCTAATGTATGCAATGTTGTTTGTTCTAACCTGTAACTAGCATTGTCTGTAGATTTTAGTTCACAAATACAATGTTCGTTTTGTCCATCACCTTTGTCTATCCATGTTGCACCACTGTTACGTGTAGGTTTAAATCCCAACCTGTGCATTACTTCTGCTTCATTCTTCCTGTACCATTTAGTTGTTCTTTTTGTCATTAGATAAAATCATCGTCCTCTTCTACATCTTCTCTGTGTATTGTTTCTTCTTTACAAGATACTTTGCTTTTACAATTGTTACAGTTTAAGCCTTTATCATCATAGCAACCATAGCAATCTGATGCTTTATCACTTGCTGTACATTCTTTTATATATTCGCACTTTAAACATTTATCCATATTTTTATCACATTCATAATTACCGAAACAAACTGGTATAATACCATTCGCTCTTTGTAAATGTTCAAGCATCTTTGTCATTTTTTCATGTAACTCCATTTGTTTACGTTCGGTATTCCAATCACCATTTCTTTCTTTAACACCTCTTAATATGTTGCCATTTGCATCTGTTTTGTTGTGTAGCTCCATTTCATTTGTCTGTGTGCCATCTTCCATTTCCATAAATGTACAGGCACTTTCTAATGTTTGGTGTCTTTCTTCCCTTATCTGTGTTTCTTCCAAGACATCTAATATTCTAAGTGCTGTTACATAATTAATTCTTACATTTGTAAGTTCTTTCTTAACAGCCAAATCAATTTGTCTTTTGAATACTTCTTTTAAATCTTTTATATCAATATCTCTAATCACATTCATTTGCTTTTAACTTCCTTTCTGTTTCTTTCTTCAAGAACGTTATATAGTCCATTTTAAGGCTTTCGGAATCAAAGTAATACTTTCTAGCTTCTATTAATTCTTTTGTTCCAAACAGGTCTTTAAATGCCATCTCAGCCTGTACCATTTCATATGTGTAATTCTTCAATGTATCACTCCTCTTAAATTTATTCTCTTACTTTCATTAACTGCGCTATTACGTCATGTGCATCTCTTAGCATTTGTTTAGCTACAACAACATCATATCCTGCCATCCCGACAGATTTGCACTGTGATTTAGAATTAAGGTTAATCAAAAGTTGTTCTACGTCTATATCTCTTTCTATATTAACTTTCATTGTATCACTCCTTCCAGATATCATCTTTTACTGTCCAGTGTCTTATTTCTCCCTTCCACCATTTTGTTATATATCTTCTTCCTCCACGTACAGAATAATACACTTTATCTTTAAACATTTCTTCTAAATCAAAATCAAATAGAAAATGCTCGTATGGATTTACTCTTGCAATATATCCACGAATTGCACAATCTCTTTGCCTAGTGTATTCTTTATTCATTGCCTTTTTATATTCATCTGAACTTAATTCTTCCAATTCGCCACTATACCATATTAGCACACCATGTCTTATAGGTTTTGCATCACATCTTAGACGCTTTCTACTTACATTTCTTCTATTCAATTGTTCTTTGCTTAATTCATAATCTCGTTTTAATACTCCATTATGCCCTCGTTTACATCCTACTCGTCCGAATGTGTTATTTCTTTTATCGCAATATACTTTTTTATATTTTCTTCCTCTATCACTTGAACTATACGCCTTACTATATTCATTGCTACATTTTTTACAACAACAGCATAATCCATCATTTCTACTTTTATCTTTATAGAACATATCTAACGGTAATTCTTTTTTACAACGGCAACATATCTTTGTTCCTTTTTCAAAATCCGCTTTCATTTCACACCTACTATCATGCTTGCTAATGTACTAATCATTTCTTTGTCTTTTTCTGTCAATCTATCCCATATCAAAAAGCCTGTTGTTCCATCGAAATCATAAAAAGCATATCCATATTGTGTGTGTTGTGTTATCCATCTTTCATTGTGGTATTTTAAAACAGATACTAATTGTTTTGCTACTTCATCATAATGTTTATCTGTCCAAATACTGTTATCCCTTTCATAGTACAGATAACTGTGTATTGCTATTACACGCTCAAGAAAATTTGCTTTTAGTTCATCTGTCCAGTATGTATTAAACTTGTACATTGTTCAACCTCCGATACAAATCTTTCTTTTCATCTAACATTGCTATTTTGTAAGCCATTCTTGCCGCCCTTTTTGCTTCTTCCAATGTAATAAAAGCATTTCCTTCTACACTGTACGATTCTTTTATAATATCAGTTATAACATCATAATATCCATGTTCAAACAAATCATCACAGGAAAGTGCTGTATGTTTGTCATTCCAATATAACGGGCAATCTTTATAGCAATTGATACCGTGTTGCATTGTATATTCACAACAAAAACATTTGCATTTTATCCATTCGTTAGGATAAGCTTTATTCAAATAATCACATTTATAAAGATATGCTGTTTTTACTGTTCTGTCTACCGAGTAGTCCTTCATAATCTGTCTTGAAATCCATAGCCACATTTTTCTGTGTTCTGCTATTGCCTGTTCCCTTGTTAATTTCATTTTGTTACCTCTCTATTTCAATTTCTTTACACATTACTTACTCTCGTATTCCATTCTTCTATTGCATTATCAACAGAACTTGTAACTATTCTTTCTTGTGATATTCCTTTTCTAAGAATTGTATCTGCTTTTATTGAAGTTCTAATTCCACATGATAGACACATAACTTGTACACCATTTTCTACGAATAAAACTGCTTTACCTCCACAAAACGGACAAGGCTTTAATACTGAATTAATACTTTTCATCTGTTATACCTCCTAACAACAAACATCAACTGTTGTTCCATCTGTAAAATGAACACAATATAATGTCTTTCCTACATAGAAACCACTGTTACCACAGTTCTCTAATTCTTCTACATCCTCATGTTCTTCGATTGCTTCTAACTGTTCCATTGTTACTACCTCATTGTCTAATGCTTTAATCTCTGTTCTTGTCATTGTTTTGTCCTCCTTCAAATTTGTTTTTCTTTATCTTATGTATTTATTATATAACACTTTGTTCTGTTTGTCAACACTTATTTTTAAATATCTCCAAGAATTTTAAGTTTGTTATCTTCAAATACAGCAAAACCTAAATCTTCATTTCTAAACATTGTACCATAAGAATTGTCAAACCAATTTTCATAGCCTGTTTCTTGTTCAATCTTTGTTTCTATTTCTTCAATAGGCATGTCCTTTGTTACATTTTCAATTTCAAATAATACTTCATACATTGCTTTGTTCTCCTTCACACTTTGTATTTACTGTTTTCTTGTTTGTAAATATACTATAACACTTTTATCTGTGTATGTCAATAACTAATTTATAACTTTTTATAAAATACAAGAAAGAAAATATATATAAATATATACAAAAGAAAATTCATTTCTCAGAAGTTTATTTGTTTTATTTTGTTTTGTTTGCAATATTGTTTAAAAGATTTTATATTATTCCTTTTAAGAATCTCTTTTATCTTGTAAACAGCATCATCTAAATTTATCAATGCTTTTTGTTTTGACGTGTATCTAGTATATCCAATCGCAACCCCTGTTTGGTAGTGCGTAATAGAATAACATCTATTCTCTAACTTTACTATAACAATGTTTCTATACTTTGTTTTATAGCATTGTTTCTTTACAACTTTTCTATCGCATCCCATTATATTACATTCCATTTTAATTCCTCCTATTTAACGATTTAAGACAGTTTATATGCTTAGCCTAAGAAGATTACATATAATATATTATAATGCCTTAAATAAGCAAATAAACGTGCTGTAGACATATACTATAATATAATAAAAAGGAGAGTTTTTACGCCCTCCTAATATTCCGTATACTCTAAATTGAAGCCAATATCCTCTAAGTCTTTTGCACACTCTAATATATGTTTTGCTATAATCATTGTTGCTATACTCATATAATCGTTAAATTCTTCCGGTTCTTCATTCACTTCATCCAATGCTAACTCTTCTCTTACTTTTCCTGCTATACCTTCATAATGATTTGCCATTCTCTTTTTTCCTCCAATTACTTTTGTACTTTTATGTTCAAACAATTCTGATATTTCAAAATTAAACCTCTGTCCCAAAAAGGGAAAATCGTACATTCTTTGTCTAAATACTTTTCTGGTATCTCACTTGCCTCACCATTCCACACAAGTTCCATATTATAGTTCCTAACTATTTCTTGCCATATGTTTACATATTCATCCTTTTTAAATACAACCCCAACCATATCTTTTAATTTCATTAGAATTTTTCCTCCTTTAATTTCTGTTTATGTTCTGGTAAGAATCCATACATAGCAATACAATAGCTGTCTGCTAAGTCATCATTTATTTTACAAGGTGTTTTCTTCCCATTTATTTTTATATTTATAACTCCTTGGCTACCCCTTCCGGTATAAGGTTCTACAATGTGTTTTAATAAGCCTTTTGAACGTAAATATAAGATTGTTCCGTATTTGTTCGGATTAATACCATATTTATTTTTCATTGACTTTGAATTTCCAACTATTGCATTCTTCCATGCTTTGGTATCTACACTATATACAGGTATTTTGTACTTATAAAATGTATCGACTATTGTTGCAACTAACGCCCCTGTCGTTATTAGATATTGTGTGCTAAGATGTCCACCGCTAAATGTTCTTATGCGCTCTATAATAACTGTTATGTCTTTTGTTTCAACCTTACAACTTTTTGTAATGCTATGTACTAAACTATTTAAAACATTTTTCAATTCAAGTCTCTTTTCTGAATTATTTTTACTATTCTTGTAATCAACGCTTGCCATACAAAATATATTTCTATTTTCCAAAACAGTTACACCAGTTCTTGTATAACTTTCATCTATTCCTATTACTATTTTTGACATGTTTATTCCCTTCCTAAAATATCTTGATTATGAAATAATCTACGCATTGTCCAGACCTCATTAAACCACATAGGTGTAAACCATATCTTTTCAAAATCATCTGGCAACACTGGTTCTGGTTTAATTAATGAATTGTCGTGTATCACATAGCCTGCTAACCCATGTAAACTTAATTGAATATAACACGTATGAACACAAGTTATATCTATATCTTGTCCTACAAAGTAAACATGATTCTGATAATTATATTTGTGAAACATTTCTTTGCATGTTTCGCTTGCACTTATAAGTGTTGCACCTGCACCACATGTTGGGTCATATATACTTGCATATCCTTTTTTGTGTACTGTTTTTCCAAGTTCTTTTCTATTAATTGTAAGATTAGACATTGCTTCGCACACACTGTATGGTGTAAAGAATTGTCCTGCATTTTTGTTAGATATTTCCAAATTCATATACAACTGTCCTAACAAATCTTGATTCGGTCTTTCTTCTAACTCTTCTACAATTAATGCGAGCATTTGTGGAAAAAGTTTCTGCTCTTTCTTTGAATAATTGTTAATAATGCGTAAGTATTCATTCTCTCGCCCTGTATATACACTTTTAAACGGTTCTTCTTTTGCCAATGGTATAATACTTGTATTAGCTAATGTAATGGCAAATAAAGCCATGCAATCGCTCCATACTGTATGAGGAGATTTTCTGTTGCATAACATTTTAAAACCGTTCATAAACCTTTTCTTGTAATCACTGTTTATATCTTTTTTCACGTTCTTCAATCCTTTTCTTATAGTGCCTTGCTGTTTGTTTTATTGCTTCAATTTGTTCTTTTGTTTGGTATTCAATAACAATCTCTTTTATATGTTCTGAAAACCAGTTCTGTTCTACTACATCAACATAGTAACCATTTTGAACATAAGTTGATGCATTATATATTAAATACATTCTACCATTTTTTGTTTGTATACTTCCACAATAAAAACATTTTGTTTTGTTAAGTGTAAAACTTGTTCCTACTTTTATTTTATTGCAATCGCTACAACCCATTGTTTTTAATTCATTGTCATTTCTAATCCACCCACAAATAAATTTGTCATATGTTCTTGCATTGCATCCATAACGAAAACAACTTGTTCCATTGTTGCTATTCTGTTTCCTTGTTTTGTCTAAATAACAACATTCTGCACACATTATCCCTTTAGCCACTCTATACACTTCTCCTTTGTTGTAAACACAGGATATTTATCAACCTGCATTCCTCTATATCCTGTATCAATGTTTGCATTTTCACACGAAAAGCAATCAATGAATGATTTTATATTTTTCTGCCCCGTCATTATCTTTTCTTTTGTGAGATAGTATACTGTTGTATTTTTCCTAACGCTACATTCCCTTACATTACACCGTATCACTACATTGTCTTTGTAGCCTTCACGTTTACTTGCGAATACTACAAATACTGTCTGTTCTGGTTCTAGTTCCAGATAACGCTTTACCATAGTTTTGTCTCCTTTCTGTAAGTTCACACTTTCCATATTTTGTGCATAACTCGCAATCTTTGTTTGCCCATGTTCTTCCATACTTGCATTTCTTGTTTGTTTGCATTGTTTTTCCTCACATTCCATACAGTCTAAATATGTTACTCTTAATTTGTACGCTTTACAATATTTAGCCATTCGTTGTTTTTACTCCTTCATCTGTTGCATACTTTGTTTACACTTATATAATAACACAAAAGGGTTGCAAATGCAACCCCTAATTTTACTTTTTCTTTAGTTCTTCTTTTATTGTCCTAATTAACGTCGGTACAAATACACTTAATGCTATTAGTATAAGTACAATTACCGATACACATCCTAACGAAAGTACACATAATACCATAAAGGACAAAATATTTAAAATCATTTCTACCATAAATACCACCCACATACTACACCTTTTCAAAATACTTGTTTTTATATTCCACAACTACATCTAAATTATAACTTGCATAGCCTATATTATAATCTTTTGCTCCTACCTCTTTATATAATAACGCAAAATAAGGTTTTTCCTTTGTACTAATAAGTTCATCTACAACAATGCAAATCATCTCTACATGTATTTTTGGTTTACCTTCTATTTTGTGTCTTTTTGCCATTTCATAATCAGCCATTATATTCGCTCCTTTGATTTTCCATAACATACTTCACGCATCGGACATTCCTGTGACCTTTTACTGTCATATCCTGTACACTTGTCACAACGTTTTACCATTTTTCCATTGTTCAACAGTCTTTCTTTGTAGTCCTGTATTTGTTCCAATCTATGTATTGCCTGTGATATCTCAGATGGGTTGTAATCATATTTATACACTCGGAACTCTTGGTCATTCTTGCTATCACATAAAACAATTCCATGATGTATCCCTGTTAAGTACATATACAACTGACATTGTTTTCTACCAGATGCATGATACTTTTGTTTTTTAAATGTAAAGCTGTTGACAGACTTAATCTCTATAATGTAAGGTATCTTTTTTACACTATCATCATATACGCTTTCAAGCTTATAATCCTCTGGAATAGCACATATAATGTCTGGTGTATAGGATAAGTCAAATTCTTCTGCAAAACGGCTATAATCGCAATCTAACGGCTCACACAAGCCACCTCTGATAAACAGCCTTTGCCACTTCTCATGTATAGCGTCACCTTCTGCAAATATACGTTTTAAACCAATAGATGTTTGTTCACCCTGTAACTGTTTGTAAAATAAACTTAATACCTGTTGTCTATAGCAAAACTTATCGTCTGATGCTATCACAGCACTTGCGTGTAACCCTTTTCTTTCTGTAGTCTCTGCACCTCTTGTCATTACAGATTTAAGAAACTTCAATTCGTTTGGAATATCTTTGTCTAAATAGAACAAATTGTTTAGCATCTTTTCAATTGCTTCTTCCTCAGACGTTTGTACTTTCACACCTTGCTTTGTTGCATTCTTTTTTATTTCGTCTAATATACCCATTATTGCGAAATCCTTTCTACATTTGTTATAACTGATTTTGCATACCCTGTTGTAGAACAGAATCTTTTTATTGCTTCTGCCTGTGTTAATGCATATACAAAAAAGTTATGTTCTACATTGTCATCTTCATATTGCCTATAAAATCTTATCACATAAAAATTCATTATTCAAGCATTTCCTTATATCTTTTTTTATGCTCATTCATAATTTCTTTTCTCACATCATCCATGTCTGCAAAATCTACAAAACCTCTTTCATAAAATAATGGGATTTCACAGCTCTGCATTGGATTGCATACTTTGGATTTTACGACTTTTACTTTCATAATCATTCCAATACGCTCTTTTGCTTCTGTATTAAATGGATTATGGTTAGGTATATCTATATAACCTTTTCTTGCAACCTGTATTCTAAGCGAGCAACTATGTTTTAACTTGTGACCGCCCGGTGTCTGTATGTTATCACCGAACGGCAATGCATTCATTTTGTCACGTATTTGATTTATAAATATAACCGTTGTTCCTGTCTGTTCTATTACATCTTCCAATGTTGGCAAATATTTGTCCATCAATCTTGCTACACCGCCAATACGCATTTCTTGTTCACTATCTGTATTTACTGCTTTTCTAATTTTTTCTATATCATCTTTTGGCTGTAATGACGGTACACTGTCTATTACAATAAGTGGTATTCCTTCTTCTGCAAATCTAATTGCCCTGTTAAATGCTTTTTCTCCATACTGTGCATTATATATTAACATTTGTTTTGGTCTGTTCCCGAATAACTTTGCTCTATCAGAATCAAACGTCCGTTCTATCGGGATATTCAAACACATTTCATGTTGTGCACACAACTGATATGCAAGTGTTGTTTTTCCTGCACTTTCTGCACCAAATATTTCTATCGTTCTTCCTTTTGGTATTCCACCGCCTATAATATTGTCTAAATCAACAAGACCTGTACTCCAACGAGGAATTGACAAATCTTTTGTTTTACTCCCAAGACTATACACAGAACCTTTTTCTTTCTTGTCTATCTCATTGCATAGTCGCAAAATACCTTCTTTGTTAAACCCTTTCTTTTCCATATCTATTCCTTTCTATCTTGCCATTAATGCGCTGTTATATTTAACAACCCTAGACATATATCTTTTTTTGTTAAACTCTAATGCTCCCTGTTCTTCCAGAATGTCAATAACTCTCTGTGTTACTGCCCTTCCTTTGCACCTGTCGTAAAAATCGTCGTAATCTCTAAACACACCTTTTTTACGTTCTTGTTCAATTGCTTCTGCCGCTTTTGCTCCAACACCTTTTATAATACTCAGACCTTGTTGTATAACATCTTCTCCGTCATACTTTCTAAGACTTGTATTAGCCGTATAATTTACATGTGGCAACATTACTACTGCACCATCTTTTACTGCACATTCACTGTATTTATATACGTCACTGTCATTATCCGCAAATTTGATTTTTACTCCCCAAAAGATAGTCGGGAATTTAATCTTGTAAACCATTTGTTTTAAGCTTACTAATGCATAACCTGTGCTGTGACCTTTGTTAAATCCATATATAAGCATACTTGCCCAAATACTGTCTGTTTGCGCTTTTGTAAGTCCTTCAGATTTACAACCTTTGTAAAAGTCTTTTTTCATTTGTTCGATTATTGGAACATATTCTGGTTTTGTCAGATTCTCGGCTTTCTTCATAATCTTTAACATATCGAAAGATTGTTGCTCAGTCAGATGTCCTACTTTCTGTGCTACTTCTGTTGTCTGTTCCTGATATAACATTGTTCCATATGTTTCTTTCGTATATTTATAATACGGTGTTGTTGTGTCAACTTTTCCAGATAACTTATTATGTGCATATGTTTCATGCATATGTAATTGTAACGGGGCAGGTCTGTTTAACGCATTTACGGCTATAACATCTTCCACACAATCACAGTGTATCATATTAAGTATCTTTTTAGGTGTACTTTTTTCCATCTGGAATACCCCATCAGTATTTCCATTTCTGAACGATTCTAAGACTTCCTCAGATTCAATGTCTTTTTCTGTTGGTTCATATCCTGTTAATTTTTTCATAGTCAACATTTCTGATTCTGTTTTAAGTCCTAACATATCAAATTTTACACAGTTAATATGTTCTAAATCATCCTTGTCATAACAACTACTTAATGCTCCTGTTTTTCTGTCTCTCATTATGATACATGTATAATCAGATATATCTGTACCAACTACTGCCACACCTGCCGCATGTTTTCCTAAGAATCTGACTTTACCATACATCTTACAGAAATGTTTTATAATGTTATCATATGTATCATTATACTCTATTGTTTTATATCCGTCAAGTAATGCTTTCAGATTTAATTCATCATCGAACACGAATGTCCGAATATATGACTTTATCTCCGCAACTGTCTTTTTGTTTTCATTTCGTTCATAATCATCTATTTCTTTTGTCGTTCTCAGACCGCACACACCTGCAAGGTCATTAACTAAATTGTCTATCCCATATTTACCATATGAGCATATTTGTATAGCTTTTCCTTTGTACTTTGTTATAACGTGGTCTATAACTTCCTGTCTACGACTTGTCTCAAAATCTATGTCTATATCCGGCAACTGCTTCTTCTCCTTACGCATAAAACGGCTAAAATCAAGATTGTATTTAATACTGTCGACATCTGTAATTCCTATCGCATATGCTACCTCACAGTTGCACACAGAACCACGACCACCGCCAACTGCAATGCCTTTGTTTCTCGCCCAGTCTGCATATTCTCTTACAATTAAGAAGTAATCTGCAAACCCATGGTAATTAATAACGTCAAGTTCATATTTACATCTGTCTATGTACTTTTTGTTATACTTTCCTTTTTCCTTTAATCCTTTTATAACAAGTTTCTGTAATTCTTTTTTACTTGACGCAAGACCTAAATCTGGTAACTCAAGTTCCAATCCATCAAGTATGTTGTCTTCTACTTTGTCATATATCTGTTTCATGTTATCCACAAACATTTCTGCAACCTGTATAGGATTCTTAAATTTGTTTTTATACATTTTTGCAAAACGTTCTACTATATCATATTCACTTGGCATATATCGTTCGCCATATGTATTTTTTACATCTAATGTTGTTTTACCGATTTCGTGCATTTTGCAATATGTGTCAAAATCTTCCTTCCTTCCAAAATGACTATCAGATGTTAATATACATTTTATTTTTCGTTCCCTTGCAAGATGCATTAATGTATAATCTGTTCGCTCTTGTGTATGCTTTTTGTCAATCTTGTATGGCTGTATTTCTACATACAAATCTTTGCCAAAAATCTCTTTGAACTTGTCTAATAACTTTCCTGCTGTTTTTCTGTTTCCATTTATAATAGCCTGTGACGTTGCAGACGCTATACATGCAGTTGTACATATAAGACCATCAGAATATTTTTCTAATAATTTGAAATCTACTATCGGCTTATAATAGAATTGTTCTGTGTTCGCTTTTGTCATTATGTGACACAAGTTTTTATACCCCTGTAAATTCTTGACAAATAAGTTTAAATGGTACGATTTCCTTTGCGGATTTTCCTTATTAAACTTTGGTTGAAAATATATTTCACATCCCATTACTGGTTTTATTCCAACTTCATTACAGGCTTGATAGTGTTTAATTAATCCGCTGATTGTCCCATGGTCACTTATGCCTAAAGCCTTATAGCCTAATTCTTTTGCAATCTTAGCCAAATCTGTTGATTTGCCAAAACCATCGAATAAACTATACTCTGTATGTCTATGTAAATCGAAAAAGTTTCCCATATTCAATTTTCCCTTCTTTCACTGTTCTCTTTGTTCTCTTATATTATAACAAAAGGGTTGAACTATGTCAACCCCTTAATTGAAACTTTATTCGATTGCTAATTCTTTTTTAATTCTTGCAATATCTTTTTCAACCGCCCTGCATCTTCTGTCAGATTCCTCTCTTAAAATATTTGCTGTTTCATATATCGATTTTCTCATATCTTCCATTTCTCTTTGTATTCCAATTTGAAATGTTAACTCTTTCTTTGCTTTCTTTTTCGCTTTTCTTATGTTCTTTTCATACTGTTTTCTTGTAATGAACATTGTTTAATCCTCCCATTCGTCTTCTTCGTCTTCGTCCCAGTCATCAGAATCCTGTTCCTCTTCGTCATATTCTTCTAACAGGTCAATATAGTATTCTTTTGTTTTATGCGGCTTACACTTTATATCACGCTCTTTGCAGAGTTTGTAAAGCTCCTGCGGCTTCATGCTTTCATAATCATTTTCCTGTTCTTCTTCGTCTTCCCATTCGTCCTCGTCTTCTTCTGGTTCATTCATTGGAACTTTTGTTTTGCTCTTTCCTTTTTTCTTTTTGTTTCTTGGCTTTTCGTCTTCCTCTTCTAAGTCCTCAGAATTATCAGCCGGATAAGCTTTGTCAATGCATTTGAGAATAGCTTCATCAGACATTGCATGAATCTTTGTATTTCTAAATTTCTTTTTATCCAATGCAATCACACTGAATGATTTACCCTGTCCAGAACCATTCTGTTTAATCTCATAATCCCTGTCTGTAAGTGTTCCATATGCTTCATAAAGACTTGCAAGTGTAGCAACTGGCGAACACTGGTTAACTGCAAACATTAATAATTTAACTTCTTTACTTTCATAGTCATATACAGACCATACGAACATAGAACGTGTTCTGAGATTTTCATCTTCGCAATATTCACACTCACGTCCAAATTCTTCTTGGCATGGTACATTCACACCTAGTGCAAAACTATCATGGAACTTTACTTCCAATCCATCTTCCATGTCGGACAAAAATCTTACACGTACTTTTGTTCCTTCTTTGAAAAACATAAACTTTCCTTTGCTACTTCCACTTTTTGCAATTGCTGACTTAATGTTACCTAATGTAATCTTTCCCATTGTTTATTGTTCTCCTTTACTATTGTTTAAAAATGTGTGTACTAAAATTTGTGAACTTAATAGCACTAAAATCTAATGGATTTAAAATATATCCACCAAATTCTATCCAACCTCTGAAACCTCTGTCTGTTACCGACCTCTTATAAGTACCAACAATATTGTCTATTTTATCTTTTGTTCTGTTAGAAACATCGACACTCAATAGATTAAGAATTTCTTTGTCGAATTTTTCTTTATTTTTGTTTCTGTCAAATCCTATAATGCTTTCATATCTGTTACACAAACTTTCATACTCTTCACTATCTTCATTATACTCCACGCCGATTTCATTGTCAACTGTTAATTTTTCTCCGCTTGTCTTTTGTATGAACTCTGCTGTCATTTTGCATTTTACTCCCAGTTGCATTTTTCACACTCCTTTCTATAAGCTTTATTTGCCGTTTTAAGGCTTCTTCTGACATTTCCCCAGTATCTTTTACATCCTCTGGATATGGAAAGCGTATAACCTCGAAAAAACGCTTTAAATACTCTGTTCCTTTATTACCTTTGTCATCATTATCCAATGCGCTTACTACTGTTGTTACGCCTTTGTCTTTTAGTTTTTTTGTTTGTTCATCTGATATGTGCCATCCTAATAATGCACAACAGTTTTTAACATGTCCTCTTGTTCTAAGGCTTAAATAATCCATGAATCCTTCACATAAGAACACTACGCTGTTATCTGCATAATTTCCACACAAAGTATCACGCTTTCTGAATCCATCATTGTATAGATACTTTCGTTTCTTTTCTGTCCATTTGTTTGTTGTTCTTCCAACCCATCCTTTAAATTCTCCATTATCTAATATTGGAAAAACAAAAGGATAAGCTATGTTATAGTTCACTCTGCAATCTGCAATATTCAAGGCTCTTTTTGTAAATCCTCTATCCTGCATATATTCTAATGTTCTTCTTTCATCATCTGTCCTTATGTTGTTCCAATCTACCGACCGTAATCCGTAAAAGTAATCAGATGCTTCTATTAATGCCTGCTTGTTGCTCTGTCTTCTTTTCTTTCTGTAATGCACATTCAGTTCTTTTACTTCCTTACTTCTTACTATCTTTTCTAATAAGATACAGGCTTGTAAATCATTCAATTCTGGATTGGCAAGCTTTACAAATGTTAACACATCACCTGTCAATCCACAACCGAAACAAATGAAAGAGTTTTCTTCCAGATTAATTCTCATTGATGGATTTATATCATCATGGAATGGACAAATAATATTGAAGGTTGAAGTTTGTATTTCTCCAACTAAATTGTAATACATTAATACTTTTGCAAAGTCTTTTCCACTATACTTTCTTGTCATTGTATCACTCTACTGTTCGTCAATCTCTCTTAATGTTATATAAGGTTCACTGCACTCAACTTTATAACAGTCTGCAATGTCTTCTTTTGTAATTTCTCCCACTTCATACAGGTTATCAATCTTATCGTCCTGCACTTCTTCTGTAACTGTAATGTATTTCTTGAACTTCTTTGCATCTACTCCACAAGCTTTTAAGTATTTAATAAGTGCATCCATATCACTTATTGTATATGTTTTACTTACAACTTTTTTAAATACTTTCTTGTCAAGTTTCTTTTTCAGCTTATCAACATTCCAGATGATTTTCTTTTTCCTAATTTTGTTCACTCTCAGATTTACAGGGTTTTCATAAAACTCAACCCCATCTTTCAATCTGATTTCGAACGAACTTTCATTTTTAGGAAGATAACTAAACATATAATTGCTTATTGCAAGCTGTTCTTTCTTTCTTACATCATTGTAATACTTCTCAGCTTTATCCTTTGTTCTTTTTGCAAGTAATAATCTTGCAACTGATTCTTTAATCATTACCGTTGAATCTTTCATTGATTAAGTCCTTCCCTTTCTCTGTTCTCTGTTTTACAAGAAACTTTTTGATATCCCAAGGATACGAACACTCTCTGCCTTTTCCTCTAATGTATAATAACTGTTCAAATCCAAGTTCAAGTTTTGTTCCTAACAATGTTGAAACTCTTACGAGTTCTTTTTTTCTGTTGATGCCTACAACTTTTGCTGTTCTAAGCTTTTTATAGATATTACCATCTGCCGCTTCTACATAATGGATAAATGCTACAAAACAACCAGTCTCTAACTCATTGTCATAAATCTCCTGCTTTTTGCGTTTTCCATATTTCGTTTCAAGCTGTTCAATTGTTTCTGCAAAACGAATGAACCCATCACCCTTTGTTTCTTCCTGCTTCTGTTCTTTTACAGGTTCTTCTTTCACTTCTTCATGTTTTAATACAGGTTCATCCCAAGCCTCTTCTTCATCCACAGCGGCTTCTTCAATCTTTTTATTAATGTCATTCTGTTCATCATCTGACTGTAATAATCTTTCGATTAATTCAGACTTTGTGAACTTATGTCCTTTGCTTTCAAGTTTAAGTCCCCTTTCTCTGGACATCTGTTTTAATTCTGCTACTTTCTTTGTTTCAAGTTCTGCTTTCTTCATCTTTGTTTCTCCTTTTTGTTTGCTTTGTTTTATTACACTATTATATTAACATATATGATTTTGTTTGTCAACTACCAATTTAAAATATTTAAAATAAATCCGCAAAAGATAACGCCTGCAATTGGTACTAAAATTGGTGCTGTTGATTTTAAGAAATTTACTACTTTCATTTTCTATACCTCCAAGAATTTCTTTGTAACATATCTTCTTATAAGATGCATTTCATCATCACTTATATTACCAGTTTCGTGCATACAATCAATATAACCATAACATTCTGCCTGCGCTTCTAATATTGATATTGCTTGCGCTCTGCACTCTTTTATTTTACCTTGTAAATACTGTTCTATTGTTTTCATTTATTTCTCCTTTTCATAATATCCATATAAGCAACACTGTCCACTATCCCATGTATCATAATATATTCCATCTACTACAGAAACGACATGATTTGCAACATTTAAAAAGAATGTTCCTGCTTTATGTTCTTTTGTAAAGCTTTCAACTGTAGGTCTTTTTGAACCTTTCTTGTTGCTAATGCCATGATATTCAAAACCATTATCTTTCAAATATCTTTCATAACATGTTTTATTGTTTGGCATACATTGTATTTCAATCGCATATGTAATGAGTTCATTAAATACTTCCAACCATGTTTTGTTCATTACTTTTGTCAGTGCTCTTACTACGCAATCTCCATAATTGTCTTTTATGTCTTTCTTGTTTGGCTGATAATACTTGTATCTTTTCATTGTTATCTCTCCTTCACATTTGTTTTGTTTACTTGTTTTCTATGGTTTAATTATACTACTAACATTTTTATTTGTCAATAGTATAATTGAAATTCGTTTTTTATGCTATTTCTACGGATTCCATAAAGCTTCTTAAAATTTGCTTTTGTTCTTCATCTGTTAAAAGTTCCATATCCCAAAAGGCTCTTACATATCCATTAAAATGCGATACATAACTGTTTTTATACTCTGCAAACTCTTCACAAGAAATTAATCCTTGTTTATATTGCTCATATCTATGACTAATCCTTTTGAGCATAAATGTTTCTCTTTCTCTAATTTTCTGTAATGCTAATGTTTTCATGTTTTGTTCTCCTTCTTAAATTGTTTTCTTTCTTGTTTCTAAAACTATATTAACATACGTTTTATTTGTTGTCAACATCAATTTCATAATTTTCTAAAAAGAAATTGATTGTTCTCATTACATCACTATTTTTTGAATAATCTGTTTCAATTGCTTCTGTTTTCAAATCAATATATCCAAGTGTTCTATGTTTATAATCATTAACATAAATTCTTTCATACACTCCTTTGCTCCAATACTTGAAAACATAATAATTACTTTCATCATCTTTATCTGTTCCACACCACGGATTTGTATTTCCATCTCTATCAATTACTGCTACCTTTTCGAATCCTGTAAATTTCTTCATTTTTTGTTCTCCTTCCAAAATGTTTGCTTTGTTCTTTACAAGTATTATTATATACCTTGTTCTATTGTTTGTCAATACCTATTTCCAAGCTTCTTGAAAAACTATTGCTATCATTAACAGATAACATAAGATAATTGCAACATAATATTTCATCATTCATTTCCTTTCTGTTTATCTACAAATACACGCTTTCCATATTCACCAGAAACATAAATCTTGCACCAACAAATATTTTTATATTCTGCATCATTTCTTAACAACTCTTTTAAGCACATATCTCTTTCTTTTGCTGACTTTACATTAAATGTGTCTTTGTAGCCTTGTACCTCAAAATAAATTGCATACTTCATATTCATTTCTCCTTCACTTCTGTGTTTGTTTTCTTTATCTTGATTTAATTATACATCAAAGGGTTGAACTTGTCAACCCTTTTTAATATTTTTTTATGCAATACAAACTCTACTAACTGATTCTTTTATAACCTGTGAACCATATTTTGTTCTAATATCTGCCATTGTTGTTTTACCATAACTTCTTGTTACTTCTTCTGGATTATGCCAATACCACATTTTCTTTTTACTCGCCCATCTAAAACCATTTTGTTTTAGTTCTGCTTTGCAACCATATGTGTTACCACTTACCCAAATCCAAGAACCACAAATCTCTATGTCAATGTTAAGATTGATTATGTTGTTGATAACATTTCTTAACATTTCATCCTCTTCCATATTGTATTTCTTTTTGTTTTCTGTTGTATCACTGTTTTTAAGAACTTTAAAAAGCTGTTCATATTCAACATTTATTGTTTTGATTGCTTCAACAGAACCACCGTTGTCTGGATGATTTTCTTTTACAAGCCTTTTATATTCCTTTCTAAGTTCTTCCAATGTTTTGATGTTTTTAAAATATTTCATGTTTAACTCCTTCACTTAATGCTTACTTTGTTTGTTTCTAAATATATTATAACATCGTGTCTTGCATATGTCAAGAACTATTTTAAACAAATTACAATTGTATTTTCATCATGTGTCCAATCTGCAACCTTATCTCCTAAATGTTTGTATAATAAATACTGCCCCTGTCCGGTACATATATATGGTCTATTATTTTTTACAATAATAAGTTTGCCATTTACAAAATCAAATCCTTCATAGTTCTCAATAAACTCTCTCAAAGTTTCTCCTTTTTCTCTCTCAAATTCAACTGTAAGTTTGCCATACTCACCAGACGCATAAATTTTGCACCATGCTATATACTTAAATTCATCCCTATTTATCATGTTC
>OLOW01000691.1_pt1 | contig 23083 bp, 24 predicted proteins | sample 1672801 | NCBI WGS metagenome assembly OLOW01 (sample SAMEA3136725, study PRJEB25190) | human gut metagenome | biome: human gut; feature: human-associated habitat; material: faeces | place: Austria | collected 2013 | reverse complement strand
AGGTTGACAGCTTCTCTATCATTTCTTCCCTATGACCTTGCATTTTATCCTTTAACTTCCCATATTCTTCATCGGTTAAGGAAACATTTTTATATTCTCCATAAAGGGAGGGGGATATTTTTTCTATCTCCCCCTCTTTCTCTAACTCTATATCTATCTCTTTATCTATCTCTATATCTCCGTTGCAGTTTTGTTGCAAAAGGTTGCAAGGTGTTGCACTGGTGTTGCATTGCAACGCTTTTTGTCCTCTCGATTTTCTTGAACGCCTTGTAGAAGCTGTTTCTGAACCTATAAGACTTGGGATTTCTGTTAAAAAATACTCGTCATTTTCTGTGATTATCTCCATCAATCCTTGTGCTACAAGATAATTTACTGTAACCATTACATCATCTTCCGTTTCATCAATCGTTAATGCAAGCTCCTTGATAAAGTCTGTTTCTACTCCATCATAATACAGCTTCCCACTATCTTTTAAGCTAAGTAAAAGCAATTTAAGATAGATGATTGTATAGGTATCTCCTCCTGATATTTTTCTTAGCCTTTTGATTCTCTTATCTGTAAAAAAATCTTCTTTCAATTTTAACCAATAGTATCTTCTGTTGTCTGCCATTTTTATCTTTCCTCCCCTTTATTTTTATAATTTTCTTTAGCCTTTTCCTTGGCTTTTTGTTTGTACTGCCCCTTTATTTCCTCTTGCTCTTGGAATTTTTTCAGTTGTGCAATCACACTTGGTTTATCTCCTCTCTTAATTGCCTTGTCTATCTCTATGCTTAGGTCTATTCCATACTCTTCATTGACAATCTTTACTGCATATTTGATATGGTCTATCTGCTTAAATTCGTCTTGAACTTTAGCTTTATCTTTGGTTAGCTCTTGTATCTGATTTTCAAGGCTTGATATTTCTTTCTGCCAATCACTCGACTTTATAGCTGATGTTCCAGTAAATTTTTCTATGATCTTTCTTGCTCTTTGGTATCTGTCTATTTCTTTTTTATGGGAATTGTAAAAACTGTCTTTGAATAGTGTCTTGCTTTTGTATTCCTGATAGACTTCTTTGTTTTCTCTGATAGCGTCTATGCAGCTTACACATTGATTTAGGTCTTTTATTCTTTGTGTTTTATCTTGAATATCACCACTTATCTTTTTACTTTGCTTTGCCAGTTCAAAGACTTTTCCTTGTAGGTCTGCTATGGTTTGAAGATGATTATCTTTCAAATAGTAGATTGCTTTTACAAATCTCTTTAGGTCTGCATTTCCCTTTTTTATCTGTCCATAGTAGGATAGATTTTTTGTTTTTTCTCCCTGTATCTCGTTGTAGATAGAAATATACTCATAGAGGTTAAAGAGTTCCGCTTTGTTCTCCAGTTCATCTTTCTTGGTCTGTTTATACTCATCGTATTTTGCTTGCAGATTTCCAAGTAAAGAGTCTATCCAATAAGTGATTTCTTTTATCTTGTTCTTAATGGCTTTTACTAAGGAGTTATGCTTTTTAATTTCTCTATTGATATTTCCCTTATCCGTTTCAATGCCTTTTCTTTCTAAGGCACTTGCACTTGCTCCCATATGAATGGTTGGAATTTCTTCTATCCCTTGTCTTTTGTAGGAACGATGATCCACTCTCTTTTCCTGATGATTTTTTTCTAAATACTGATTACAAAGGCTTGCAAAATTCTTTCTCCATTTCTCTGCGTTGCCTTTATCGTTCCAGTCTGTCAGCTCTACTTTTCTTGTTTTGTAATTACCACTTTTTAGTTTTATCTTTTCTCCCTTTTCATCAAGAACATATTCTTTTTTGCTTTTTGCCTGCCACTCTCCTTTTTCATTGATTGGTCTAAGAGTAGTCATAATATGGGCATGGATATTATTATTTTCTTCATCACTTTCATCATGGATTGCAAGGTCTGCTATCATTCCTTTTGATACAAAATGTTCTTGTATGAAGTCGGTAATGAGTTTCTTGTTTTCTTCAAAGGATAATTCTTTTGGTAGAGCAATGATAAAATTTCTTGCAAGCTGTGCATTGCTTGCTTTCTCATTTAGTTCAACGCTGTTCCATAATGTAGTTCTATCTTTTAATGCTATGGGAACATTCTCCGGCAAGAAGATTTCTGAATGTAAAAGTCCCTTTTTATTATGGTAATCGTGAACTTCTCCGTCCCATTCATTTTTGATTTTCTCACAAGAGATATATGCTGCACTTGCAACTGCCGATTTACTTTTTCCTCTGCTTATCATAGAAATATTAAAGTGAAATGTTTCTGCCACTTTTAAGCTCCTTTCATTTTTTGTTTGTTTTCAGGTAAAGGAAAAAGCAGACAGGTTATTTTTTGTATCTTTTCCTATCTACTTTATCCGTATGTTTTTATTAAGTTTTGGATTTTTAAAGACTTGCTAAAATCCCTTAGTTTTTCTAAGGGCGCAATTATACACCCTAAAGGGTGCTTTGCGTTCTGCGAAGCTTTTTGCCCTTGCAGGGAGCTTCTGAAAAAACTAAGGTCTTTTATTTTATCTACTCTATGTCTGTTTCATCTTCCATATCTTTCCCATTTATCATTTCTTCATAGGCTTGTCTGTATTCTTTTGTGTGAGTAGCAACTTTAAGTAGTTCTTCTATCTCCTCATTGGCAAACATAAGGGAATTTTCAATTACTCTTTCTACTATCAAGCCTCTTTGTATGAGCCTGTGATTTCTTCTTTTTCGTTCCTTTTCATTTGCCAGTTTTTCTAATTTTTTGCCTTGATTTTGTAATTGTTTCAGCTTTACATCGCACTTTTCTCTTTCTTCCTGAAGTTCAGAAATTTGTTCCTGTACTTCCTGTAATGTTTTTTCTTTCTTCATTTTTAATTCCTCCGTTTTGGTATCTGCTTGTTTCCATAAAGAAAGGTTAAGCACCTTTTTTGACACTTAACCTTTCCAAGTTTTTAGATTTTATCTTCTAAAATCTTTCTCAGTTTTTCTAAAATCCTATCCCTCCTCCCACTGATTGCTTGATGTGTAACTTTCTCTCTTCTGCTGATTGACCTTAGACTTTCTTCTTTGTAGAAGATGGCTTCCATTAACTCTCGTTCTTCTTTTGAAAGAGTATTTAATGCTCTATGAAGTTCTTCAATTCGCATTTTTACTTCTACAATTTTTTCTAAGTCTATCTTTTCATCTATGATGTTATCTACAAAGTGTCCATCATGATCCAGTGCCGAAAATGGTATTACATTATGCTTCCAATCTTTTCTTTGGAGATACTTTTCATGCTCTGTTATCTTCCAATAGGCTTTGTAGACTTCTTCACTTACAGGTACGGCTTTGCCTTTTACATAAAGGTAATATTCTTTCTTTGCCACTTAGTCATCCTCCTTTTTAAGTTCTCTGTTTTGGTTTTGAGAATAAAAAAGGAGGACTTCTACACTTTGACGTAAAAAGTCCTCTCGGCTTAAAAACTAATGTTTTATATAATTTTCTATTTTGTTGTTTCTGGTAAAGTATTATTGCTATGTGTAAGCAATTCCAAGAATAAAAAAGGATAATTATATCGTTCTGTGAAAACCGAAACTATAAGTTTTGACATAATTATCCCTCCATTATTTTCCCTCCTAAGTAAATTTATTATTAAATCACTCCTGCTTTTTCAAAATGCTTTTTGAGTATCTTTGTTGCAACGAATGCTCCTATGCAAGCAAGAACAAATGTTATCAAGGCAAAGCCTACTGCCCATGAAACTTTGAAATAAGATAATGCTTCATTTATTTGTGCTTCACTCATTTTCCATTTTGATGCTCTTTCCACAAAAGAAGCTGTCCCGAATAAAATCACAGGAATTACTGTTCCTAAAAAATCTGCTAATGCAAATATCCCATATCCAATAATCATTCGTCCCTTGCTCTCATAATTTCCTATAATCAAATCACATATAATTCCACCGATTACAGCAAAGACTGCATGAGGCAAATGTCCTCCTGACAATGCAATTAAACCAAGAAGCGTTCCTGATATTGTAAATACGCCCTTCTTTTTAACTTTCAAAGCCATAAGTATATAAACGGTAGCAGCTACCATAAAGCTAACTCCTGAAGCAATAAATCCTCCAATCACTGTTGTTGCCATAGCAAATGCAACCGCCATGTATATGACAATTCCAATTGCATTAAAGATTCCGATTGTAATAAAATCACGACCATTTAATTTGTTTTTCATAAAAGTCCTCCTAATAAATTTTCTGTATTACTATCACAAGAGCAATCATCAAAGCTCCTAATAGTCCAATCAACAAATCCGCCCATCTAAACCTCAATTTTGTCAATGTAACCCTGTTCTCATCACTATCAAGTCCTCTAATGAGTGCTGAAGCTGACAGTTCATCTGAAATCTTAATCATCCTCATTAAAAGTGGAACAAGCGTATATTCAATATATTTAAATGGATGTAGCAACGGGAAAAATCTACTTGTTACGATTCCTCGAATCTTCATATTCTCTTTTAATGCCTTGAGTTCTATTCTTATAGTTGGTACAAACCTAAGCAAAACACTAAAAGGTATACCAATGCTTCTTGGTACTTTCATTCTATTTAATGCTTCAAGCATTTCACTTACACTTGTAGTCTTTGTTATATATCCACCAAACATAGCAATTAAGGTCATCCTTGATGCAAAGTAAATAAACATATATATTGCAAATACGATACTTGCTTCACGAAACTTTCCAAGCCCTAACTCTATGCAGTATAAAAGCACAAAAAACAAAATAAAGCGTAATGCTCTTTTCCACATACTACTGTATACATACAGAAAAAAGGCAAAGACAATCAGTCCGAAAAGTAGGATTGTATCGCTTATAAAAAAGCTGGTAAAGGAGGCAATTGGAAGTAGAATAAGTTTTATTCTCGGATCGACTGTTTTTCTATCTATCAAGTTCTCTACCTCCTCTCATCTTGTCTAATATGAGAAATTTATTACTTTCACTCATATTCAGAACCTTTTCTATTTTTCCATCTCCCATTACCCATAGCTCACTCACTGTGTTTGCTAAAAACTCAAAATCATGACTTATCACCAAAACTGTTGTCCCATTTTTTAATTGTTCTTCAATCAATTTTGCGACTGAAAGCATTGAGTCTTTATCACAACCTGATGTTGGTTCATCATAGATAAAAACTTTTGCCTGTTTCATCATTCCACAAGCTATTGTCAGTCTTTGTTTTTCTCCTCTTGATAAAGCAAACGGATGCTTGTCTATATATTTATCTAAGCCAAGTACATTCAAAATAAACTTTGCCTTTTGGGTATTTTCTTTTTTATTTTTACTTGAAATACCAAGTAGCATTTCATCAAGTACACTTTCCGAAAACAACTGATAGTCTGAATCTTGAAAGACAAAATATGACATATCCATTAAATCTTTGTGATTAAGCGACTTATCTTTTCCCGCCCATATTGTCCCCTCTTTTATCTTCTCAAGTCCTGAAAGCACTCTTGCAAAGGTAGTTTTCCCAGTACCATTTAAGCCGATAAGACCAATGGCTTTTCCGCACTCCATATTGAAATCAAGATGATTTAAAATGTACTGTTTTTGCTTCTTTCCATTCTTAGCTACATTCGAATAGCAAAATCTCAAGCCTTTTCCGCTGATACTTTCATCCTTTAATTGATATGAATCTTTCTTCTCACTTATCCTGTATTCTTCTAATTCAAGAGTTCTTAATCCATTCTCATCCCAAAACTCCCCTTCAAGATGAATAACTTCTTCCCGACTCAAGTCCAGTGCAATTTCTCCATCTTTCACCAAAAGAAAACGGTCAAATAAAGATTTTACATAGTACAAACGATGTTCAATTAGAACAACTGTTGTTCCTTTTTTCTTTAATTTTTCCAAAATTAAAAACAGGTCAAATGTTGCTTTCATATCCAAATTTGCTGAAGGCTCATCTAAAATTAAAACTTTCGGATTCATTGCATAGATGCTTGCAATAGCTATCTTTTGTTTCTGCCCGCTTGATAATTCAAAAACAGATTTTCCTTCCAGTTCCTCAATATCCAGTTCTGCATATACTTCTGCTACTCTCTGTTTTATTTCATCTCTTGATTTGCAGATGGTTTGAAGCCCAAAAGCTATTTCTTCATCTGTCGTTGTCGTAAAAAACTGACTTCTTGGATCTTGAAATACAGTCCCTACAATATGCCCTATTTCATGAAGCGATAACTTGCTTATATCTTTTCCGGACGCAAAGGCTTCCCCTTGCATTTTGCCTTTGTAATAATGTGGAATAAGACCATTCATTACACTTCCAAGAGTGCTTTTACCACTTCCACTTTTCCCTGAAATTAAAACAAATTCACCTTTTTTAATTTCAAGATTGACATTTTTTAAAGCAGTTCGTCCATCTTCCCATTCATAAGAAACATCTTTTAGCAAAATCATGGTTATACCCCATACTGAGCTTTCCATAATTTTGTGTAGTAACCATTTTTCGCAAGAAGTTCACCATGCTTTCCTTTTTCAAGTAAATTTCCTTTTTGAAATACGAGAATTTGGTCAGCTTTTTGAATTGTTTTTAAATGATGAGCCACTACAAGTACAGTTCTATTCTTTGCAAGTTCTGTAATAGCATCCTGTATCAAAGATTCATTTACAGGATCAACATTACTTGTCATTTCATCAAGAATTAAAATCGGTGCATCTTTTAGAAAAGCTCTTGCAATAGATATTCTTTGTCTTTGTCCACCTGATAAAATTCCTCCATTTTCGCCAATATCAGTTTCATAACCTTTTGGTAAACTCATAATGAAATCATGTATTCTTGCTTTCTTTGCAGCTTCAATGATTTCCTCTTTTGTAGCTCCTTTTTTACCTACTCTGATATTTTCTTCAATCGTGTTATCAAACAATTGAACATTCTGCATGACAATGCTAATACGGTCTAAAAGCTCATCATAAGGAATATCCCTTATATCAGTTCCTCCGAGTGTAATTTTCCCTTTATGCACATCATAAAATCTTAGAAGTAAGTTAGTTATAGTAGTCTTTCCACTACCTGATTCTCCAACTAAGGCTGTCATTGTTTTTTCAGCAATAGAAAAGCTCAATTTTTCCATTTTAAATTCATCTTTTTCGTAGGAAAAATCTATGTTTTCAAAAGCTATATCATTATCTTTCGGAACAATTCCATTCACTTTATCCGGGATTACATCTGCATATAAAATTCTTGAAAGTCTTTCGTAACTATCTACCGCCGAAACATAGTACATATAGTGTTGTTCCATAGAAGCGAATGGCTTATAAAACTCTTTTGAAATTACTGCAAAGATAATAAAATTAAGTACATCAAGATTTCCCTTTACAACAAATATTGTTCCTGCAATTAAAAGAACCAAATATCCAATATCCAGTAAAAATCCAAATATAGATAATTGTTTTGCCTTAAATCTTGAAGCTGATTTACTTGTTTCTCCAAACTTCTTTGTTTTATTCATAAGCTCATTATCCAAGCTCTTATTGTTAGAAAAACTCTTTAATACAGGTATTCCTCTCACATATTCAACAAATAGGCTAACCATATCAAGAAGTGCTGAGTTGTTCTGATTTTCTATTTTTTCAGATTGCTTAATTGTTAGATATAGAAAGATAAGTGCAATCGGAACAGATACAGCCATTAGAATAGCAAGTTTTAAATCAATACTTGCAAGACCAATAAATACGACTGCACCTATCAAAAAATCACCAAACATTCTTGACCACATATGTCCTACAACAAGAGACATATTATCAACATCTTTGTGTAAAATTGTATTGATCTCGCCCAGTCTTTCGTTGGTATAAAATCCTAAGCTGAATTTTTTTAATTTGATAATCATGCGTTCTCTGATTTGCTGAACAATATCAAAACCTGCACTATGCTTTTTCATATCTGCAACCATATTACAAATACCTTTGAACACTACAAGTAATCCAATCGCAATAAAATATTTATATAGACTTGCTAAGCTCGTTCCATCGAATATTTGGAACAGTATAGAAAATACGATCACAATCATAGCTATGGAGCTTAGTCCATAAAGGGCAAAGAATACACTCGATATAATCAAATCTCTCTTGCCGGTTTTTGTTAGTAGTTTTAACATTTCTCTAAACATTTTCTGTTACCACCTCTTTCAAATTCCATCTATCTACCTTGTTCTGTGCTTTAACCATATCCTTATAAAAATCACATCTTTTCATCAGCTCTTCATGGCTTCCTGCATCAAGAACAAGGCCTTTATCCATAACTATAATTTGGTCTGAATCTCTAATCGTATTTAGATGATGAGCAATTGTAATGATGGTTTTATCCTTGCTTAAATCGTCAATTGCTTCGCCGATAAGTCTTTCATTTTCACTATCAACAGCTGCCATTGCTTCATCTAATATCAAAATCGGTGCATTTTTAAGTATCATTCTCGCAATTGATATTCTTTGTTTTTCTCCACCGGATAACTTAACTCCCATTTCACCTACTCGTGTTTCATATCCATTTGGCAATGCTGAAATAAAATCATGGCATCTTGCTTTTTTAGCTGCTTCTATGACTTCTTCTTTTGTTGCATTTAGTTTTCCGATTGATATATTTTCAAAAATACTTAAATCAAAAAGGATAACTTCTTGTTGCACACTACCAATCAGCATTGAGATATTTTCTTGACTATATTCTTTTATATCTTTTCCATTTATCAGTATTTGTCCTTCATCTGCATCCCAAAATCCCATAAGCAAATTAGATACCGTACTCTTTCCACAACCGCTTGCTCCTACAAAGGCGTTCAAACTATTTTTCTTAAAATTCAAATTGATATTTTTAAGCTCAAAGCTATCTTTTCCGTATGCAAAATTCACATCTTTAAATTCTATGTTTCCAAATTCTAAACCTTGTTCTGTCTTTTTGTTTGGAAGTGGAACTGTTAATACTTTCCCTATCGCCTTTAACGCTTCCTTAAACACAATAGAAAAATGTTGCAATGTAGCTGTCTTACTTATAGAAGCAGTAAAAGCAGACGATAAAATAATGGCAAGGATAAAATTAGGCGTTGTAATATTTCCATGATAAAGAAATATGCTTCCCAAAATCATAACAATAACCACTCCAATTTCCATAAATATGTCAATGAGTCCCATTGGAATTGTAACCATCCCCATGCTCTTTTTAACCCAGTAAATATATTCTCTTGCCGTTTTTAATGTTCTTTCACTTATCTCCTCTTCTTTAGCAAAAGCCTTAATAACAGAAATATTTTTTACATATTCCATTAGCTCTTCTCTCATCTTATTTTCATGGTTAAAGTAAATAGCAAAGTTTTTATCCATTGTTTTCTGTGAAAGAACTTTTACCAAATACATGAGTGGAACTCCGGCAATCATCCCAAGAGCAAGACGCCAATCCACAAAAATCATAGCTACAAAAATAATGGTAGGCAGAAGTGTAACTGCCATTATTTCAGGAAGACCATGGGCAAGGTATACTTCCACTTGCTCTACATCATGTTGAACAATGTTGGTAAGCTCTCCTGTATTATGTTCTTTAAAGAATCCCAAACTTAGTTTTTTCAGATGACCGATAATATCTAACCTAAGTTCTGTTAATTTTTCGTATGCTTTCTCATGGGCAACCTTTGTTGCAAAATAATAAAACACTCCTTTTAATACAAACGATATAAAGATTCCCAAGAATATATACTTTAAATTACCTTCGTTAATATTGTTTGTGATTAAAGAACTAATCAAATATACAAGTAAGATTTGTGGTATCAAATCAAATACTATTTTTAAAGCAAGAAGTGAATTGGATAAACTATTTTTCCCAATCACTTTTTTCCTTAATTCTTTTTCCGGCATGAACAACTCTCCTTTCAAAATTGAATAATATTGAATTTTAATTCAGTATTAAGGTTTAAAGTAAGACTTTGCTGATTACGCAAAGTCTATTTTATCCGATCACTATATTTTTTTAAATTACTGTATCAGCAAATCAAAAATTATAGCACAATCTTTTTCCATTTTCTAATCTTAGTTCTAAACGTTCCAAAAGGGGCAACCGTATTAACATGAATAAACTTATAAACTTCCCATGTCGCTGTTTTAGTAGCTTCATCAGCCCATTTTCTCATATGCGGTTGAAATAATTCTTCTTCACTTAGTGTATCAATCATTGTATAGATAGATATAATATTTTCTTTCAATCGTTTCTTTAATTCTTCTATCGATAAATGAGCATAAGTATCGGTAAACCACTGATATAATTCTCCAAGTTGATTCCATTTAAACATATCCGACGGTGTCTTTACTTCAAAACCGTTTTTCTCATCTTTTTCCCATTTCAAAACTAATGTTGTCCATCCGAGTTGATAAGCAAGATTTTCTGCTGGTGTTCTGTCAACTTCAGGGACTCTCTTATCTTTGAGAGATTCAGGAATAATATCAAATTCAGAAATATACTTTTCAAAACTTTTATTTATCTCAGATTTCAGTTCTTCTTTATCTTTATATATCTTCAAAATATCTCCTCCAAAAATTTAAATTTATCGCATTTAAATATCAAATCAACTTACAATGATTCCACTCCCTTGTAATAACACTTTGCAATAAGTTTTAGCATATCTTTTGCCCACTTTTCACTTTGATAATGCCTTGCTATTTCAAGAAGTCCCTCTGTAAAGTTACTGGCTAAAATATGGGCAAGCATTGGATCATATTCCTGTTTCGATTGTCTTTTTAAACTTACTTCAATATGAACCTGCATTTGCGATATGAGTTTTTGTTTTGCTTCTGTATGCTTTGTACCTGAGCTTTTATCCATTAAAATAATTAACTTCTTACGATCTTTTAAAAGTTCATGAATATAATTTTCTCCAACTTCATCAAACCTTTCAGAAGCAGAACCTTTTTCCAAAGATTCTTCCTCATTAAAAGCTGACTCGAAGTTTATATAAACAGAACTTACTACTGCATCAAACAAAACTGCCTTATTTTTGAAATAGGTATAAATTAGTGCCACAGGAATATCTGCTTCTTTTGCAATTTCTGTTAATTTGGCACCTCTATAATCCTTTTTATAAAATACTTTTTCTGCTGCTTCGAGTATTCTATTTCTAACTTCTTCTTTTAATACTTGTGCCATAGCACACCTCTTTCTATTCCAATACTGAATCTACATTTAATAATAAATTAAAATTCAATATTTGTCAAGATAGATTTAAATATTTGTTTTTATATACTCACTCACCGGTATCCCCACTCTTTTCAAAACCTTTATTTTCTCCTGTTTCTTCTGTTCTCTTCTTGCCTTATATTTATCTTCATACTCTTTCTGTTTTCCGCTTGCTTTTCGTTTCAGGTAATTTTGATGTAGCTTGTCTTTTCTTTCTTCGATTTTTCTTTCTTCTTCCTCAAGTTTTTGTTTTTCTTCCTCACTTAACTCCGCCTGTGGCAGTTCATAATTGCCTATGAAATTAAAGTAAATTTCTATCTTTTGCTTTGATGTCTGACTTCCTTTTCTATCTCTTTCATGTACGACAATCTTTTCTACAAACTCATTTATCATTGTGGTTGTAAGTTCATCAAAGTTTTCATAACGACTGATAAGAGATATAAATTTTTTAGCTCTGTCTGTTTCTTTTTCATATCTTGATACCTGCTGCTCCAAATCCTTAATTTCTTTACTTAAAGTTATCTGCTCCGTTTCATATTGGTTATTTAGTATTTCATATCTGCTATTTGGTATTTTGTTAAGGATCATATCTTCATAGATACGACACATCAGTCTTTCTAATTCCTGTAATCTTCCTTTGCTGTCAATAAGCCTTGTGCGTTTCTTTTCTATCTCTATTTTTTCCTTTTCTTCCATTTCATTTTGAATGGAACGGATAAAGGCTTCATTATCTTCATTAAGGTATTTTTTAATATCTTTTAGTGTTTCCCTAATAAGGTTTAAGACCGCTTCTGCTTTTATTCTGTGTGCTGATGGACAAAGTGTGCCACAAGGTGTTTTGGTATAGGCACTGCAAGTGTAATAGGGAATATTCTTATAATTGCTTGTTCTATGAACATACATCTTGCTCCCACAATCTGCACAATGCATTAGTCCTGCGAGTGGGTGATATTCTCCCCAACCGTCAGGATACCTTTTTACATTTCCTCTTATCCTTTGCACATTATCAAAGGTTTCTTGGTCTATAATTGGCTCGTGTGTATTTTCAAAAATAAGCCAGTTATCCTCGGATACATATTTGCTTTTCTTGTCCTTGAAGTGTTTTCTTGTTTTGAAATTGACTGTATGTCCCAAGTATTCCTGTTTCTTTAAAATGCTTGCTATTGTTGAGCTGCACCAACGATAGGGATGTTCAAAGTTTTTGCTTTGATATAGTCCATAGCCTAATTTCTGTTGATGATAGGCGGGTATATCTACTTTTTCACTCTCCAATATCTTTGCTATTCGATACGGACCATTGCCTTGCATGGTCAGGTTAAATATTCGCCTTACTATCTCTGCTGCTTTTTCATCTACTATCCACTTGTTTTTATCTTTTTCATCTTTGATATAGCCATAAGGCGGTGTACTTGCAGTATGTTTCCCACTTTCGCCTTTTGACCTGAAAGTCGATTGGATTTTTCTTGATGTATCTCTTGCATACCATTCGTTCATGATATTTCTAAAAGGGGTAAAATCATCTTCTCTGTAAAAACTATCTACATTGTCATTGATAGCGATTAGTCTTACGCCCTTTTGTCTTAGTATCTCCATACATTGACCGACTTTGAGATAATCTCTGCCAAGTCTGCTCATATCTTTTACAATGATACAACCAATATTTCCTTGATTGACTCCGTTCATCATTGCCATAAATCCCGGTCTGTCAAACTGTGTTCCGCTGATTCCGTCATCTGTAAAGTGAATAATGTTTGACAGGTTATTTTTGCTTGCGTATTCTTCCAATATTTTTTTCTGATTGATGATAGAGTTACTCTCTCCTTGCAGTTCATCATCACGACTTAATCTCTCATAGAGTGCTGTTATCTTTTCAAAATTCCTCATTTTTACCCCCTTTCTCTTAATTTTTCAATAAAAAAAGAATTAAGAAGTACATATTTCACTAAAATAGTGATTAAGTGTTCTCCTTAATTCTATTACTCCCGCCGCCAGTTTGTATTTTTTATACTGACGGACTGCAAAATGATCCGGCTCCTTCTGTTCCAGCTCATCAAAGAGAAGATCCACCGGATTCTTAAAAGTTTCGTCATCCTCTCGAACCTCCATGGAGTTGAGCATTTCAAGAAGTGTTGTGAAATTCTGCTCTTCCATCGGTGCCTCATAGTGAATGTAGCCGATCAGTGCCGTGTAAAGCAGTTTTTCCGACTTCTCCCAGAACGGATCCCCACCGTTTCCCTCGCCCTTTGTATTGGCCATCAATGTCGTAACAAGCTTCAGAATATCCTTCTCATCATGGATGTAGGCAAATGGATTGTAGTGCATAGACTTATGGAAGTTGATCGTGTTGAAGATCCGGATCTCGTAGCCATTTTCCACCAGGGCGTGGGCGGATTCGTTGACGATACTCCCTTTCGGATCCGTCACCACAAAAGAGACAGGATATTTTTTTGAGCAGCACTGAAGAAGGTTCGGCTTCAGGACGAACCTTGTTTTACCTGATCCCGAGCCACCGACGACAAGAATATTCTTGTTTCTCGAGTACTTCGGGACCGGAGGGCGGCTGCTCATCGTGAGCCGCTCTGACTGAGACAGAATCACGTTGTTTTCAAAATCCGGATCCTCGATGTCGGCATGAGTTCCCCATGAAGCGTTTTGTCAAGTACCTTTTCTTATTTATTGACGCCTTATTTTGAACAATAAAAAACAGCAAACCTGTTTGATTTGCTGTTAATTAAACCGATACATAATATTAAATGATAACTATCTTTAATACAAAATTTTTGGACGATAGCTATTCCTTCAACTCAAGTCAATCAAATAATTATTTACTAGATAACTTAAATTGCTCTTCTTTCTTATCAAAACTTAGTAAATAGTCTTTTCCTCTTTCAACATTAAGCTCCACTTTTGCAGGTCCCCATGTTGTAGTAACGTTTTTATGTAACACTCCAGGTCTAGTATATGTGTAAGTTACTTCTAAAACAATATCTCCTGGATCTGCACAAACTATATATTTTGCTTTTTCATTAAAAATAGCAGCTTCACCACTGATTACTCTAGCATATAATTGTTTTTGAGTGATTACATTATTTCCGGAAGAAAGCTCAATTTTCACCGCATTAGGATGTACAGCTAACCATTTAGTTAAGGCATTTTTGTTCATTTTAATTGACACAAACGAAAAAACAGCCGCTAATATAAAAATTGCAATCACAACATAGGCATATACTCCCATTGAAAAAAATGCTTCTAAATATTTCTCCATTTTCATTCTCCCTTTTAATTATTTTTATTAACATCATTTAATTTAATTGTTTTGCTTTTTACTCCAACCACTCCTAAATCTTCAATAAGTTCATTATATTTTCTTTTTCCTAGCGAAGATAAATCAAACATTTCCTTATTACCATCTTCTGTATAAAGATATAAGAAAAACGAGTCATTGTTTCTTTGTTCTGAAGAAATATGAACTTCATTTAGATTATAGTTAAATTCCTTTTTCCCATCGTTTATTAATAAACCATTTCCATTTATAATTATTTTAGTTCTCAATTGCCTAAATATACTTATTACAACCAAAATAATGATGATAGACGATATAATAATTGCAACTTTATATCCTCCAATTACTCCGGAAATTAAAAATGCAACAAGCACTCCAAAAATCATTATTATTAAATTATAAATAAACGCAACTAGGCTTCTTCTATATATTTTCTCCAAAATCAACCGTCCTTAAAGTACAATAATGATACTAACGTATATCTAATTTTAAGCACAAAATTACATACGAATTATATATCTTTGTATACAAATGTCAATCTTAATTTTTCACCATGCATGCAATATTTATTCATATTTCTTCACTCAAAAATTCGTTTAGTATCATACTATTATTTTAATTTTATACCTCTAACTCTTTCTTCTTTTCCTGTGTTAATCCTCTCTTTTCTTGCAGTAATTTATCTATACAACCTCTAACACTTTCAGCCTGTTCCACTTCTTTTCGTATATCTGTCATTTGAGAATATAGAATATCTTTTTCTTTCCTCAAAGTGCCTATTTCTGATTTCCATTTGGATATATTTAGGGTCTTTTTTTCTCCTAAATGTTCTTTCAGATATTTCTTGGCACTTTCAAATAAAATAATCTCTGCGGTATGTTCATTGTAGAAAGTATCTTGTTTGCTTTTCCTTAACTTGACACAGGCTTTATAGGTGTCTCTATGCTTCAAATATTTCTGAGCTTGGTCGATAAGTTGTACTCTATCATCTATTTTCTTTTCGGTACCTTTAATGGCTCTTGTGGTTTTATAGTTCTTATCTCTTAAAGTAACTATGCTTTCCTTAAGTTCAGATATGGAAGTGATATTTTTCTTTTTTAAGAACTGATAGCTTTCAATGTATTTTTCTAAATCTGTATTATGGTTATATGCATTTTTACGGATAAGATTTTCAAAAACGGACAGCAAATTTTCTTTGGATGGGAGGGGGGCTTTGTATTCTCGTTTTCTGTTTTTTCCTCTTTTCCTATTCTTCTTATCCAATTTAGTAATGCCTTTATTCTTCTTTAGATTTCTCTTAAAATCGCATTTTGATGTTTGATTTCTCGGTTAATGTTTCCTCTATCGGTGGTTATACCTTTCTTTTCCATTTGACTTGCCGATACGCCTAAATGAATGATCGGTATTTGCTTTATGCCTTGCCTTTGAAAAGAACGGTGATCCACTTTTTCCTGTATATTATTTTCTTCCAAATATTTGTTGGTAATATCCGCCCATGCTTTTCGCCACTCTTCCGCTTTTTCTTGCTCTGCCATTTTCTCATAAAATTTTTTCAGGCTCTCAAATGAGTCTCTTAACTCATCCTTGATTTCATCTGCTTCTTCTTCATATTCCCAGATATTGGGATAAATCTCCTTTTGGCGAAAAGCACTCATCTCAAATTCATTTAGATACGCTTCAAAATCAATCTCTTGCAAAGCCTTAGCGATTTCTTTTACTCAATCCGATTTCGTACCAGCTATATAATCCTCTTCATAAATATTAAACTGTCCTACAATCGCTTCGCTGATTACATCATCTTCAATCGGTTCACTAGCAGATTTTCCTGTCAGCAAAAAATGAAGTGCATCCCACATTTTATCAATGTCACAAATTTCTACGTTATCATCTTCTTGTGCTTCTTCCACATCATCAAGACACGTAAACTTTTCTAATTCAATATCTGTTGTGGATTGATAATTTGCTATCATCCCCATAAGTGTTCTCCTTTTCGTTTTAAAAATTAAGTCATCATAAAGCATCATAAAACCACACAGTCGCAGCGATGATGATCACATGGACAAGCACAATCAGAATCATCGCTATCGCAATAAACTTGATGGCCTTGATAAACCAACGCAGGTATTTATTCTTCATCATCCTCATCTTCTGCAAATTCTTCTTCTTCGGTTACGTCCAGCCAATTCTGTGTGGAAATAGCTTGATCTTCCAAATACTGTTTAAAAATTTCATAGATATAGCTTGCATCTGGGAAAAACGCACGATAATGGGTAAAATTCTCCCCGGTATAAATTCTTGCCTCAAAAATATATGGAACCTCTCCAGCATTCCTTATATCAAAGATTTGTGTTCATTTTCTTCCTTCTCCAATGTGGCATACCATCGTTTCAGCATGAGCTCCAGACTGGTTTTCCCCTCACGTTCAAAGAAGTGAAGAAATTTATCAAGCAATTTGAGAAAGAAAACTTTACCCCTTTCCGTTAAATTTAGATTTAAAGTTCTCTGATTATCCATTTAGCTTCTTGATTTTCTTTTGTTGCACAATATCCACAAGGCATTTCTACCAAAGTTCCTATCGAATTATCTAACTCAAATACAGACTGTAAAGAAACTAATTTAGCGTCCTCTGCTTCGTGTGTTTTTCTGCATAAGAATTGCCACATACCATCATCTTCATCATGTGATACAAATAAAATTGGTTCTTCTCTATTTATTACATGACTACATACAATAGCTGCTGTATTTGGCTCATCATAAAAAGGAAATTTCTGCTCTACAATTTTAGCATTTTTATTCTTTTTTAATTTTTCAAATAGCCCCATAGCTAACACCTCCACAAATTCAAATTCGTTTCACTCTATATTTATAATATTGTACCATACATTTTCGACCAGTTTTATACTTCTAACTCGTTTCGCTTTACTTGTGATAGTCGCTTTACTTGTGATAGTCGCTTTTCTTGTTCCTGTAACTGCCCTATACATGTTTTAACTCTTTCTGCCTTTTCAACTTCTTCTCGTATTTCTAATATTTGACTATATAGGCTCTTTTTCTCTTTCTTCAATGATGTAATTTCTGTTTTCCATTGGGAAATGTTTAAGGTCTTGCTTTCTCCTAAATGCTCTTTCAGATATTTTCTTGCACTCTCAAATAAAATAATCTCTGCCGTATGTTCGTTATAAAAATCTTCCTGTTTGCTTTTCTTTAACTCGGTATAAGCTTTGTAGATGTCTTTATGTTTCAAATATTCATCGGATTGGTCGATAAGTTGTACTCTGTCGTTTATTTTCTTCTCGGTATCTTTTAAGGCTCTTGTAGTCTTGTAGTTCTTATCTCGTAATGCCGATATGCTTTCTTCCAGTTCCGATAGGGATGTGATGTTTTTCTCTTTTAGAAACTGATAAACTTCAATGTATTTTTCCAAGTCTGCATTATTACTATCTGCGTTTTGATTGATAAGATTTTCAAAAACAGATAGCAGATTTTCTTTTGGTAGGAGGGTGGACTTTGTATTTTGTATTTCTATCTTTTCTTCTTTTCCAATTCCCCTTATCCAATTTAGTAATGCCTTTATTCGTCTTGAGATTTCTCTTAAAATCATATTTTGATGTTTGATTTCTCGATTGACATTTCCTCTGTCGGTGGCTATACCTTTCTTCTCCATTTGGGTTGCTGATACTCTTAAATGAATGGTCGGTATTTGCTCTATGCCCTGTCTTTGATAAGAGCGGTGATCTACTTTTTCCTGTATGCTGTTTTCTTCAAGATATTTGTTTGTAATGTCTGCCCATGCTTTTCGCCACTCTTCTGCTTTGTCTTGCTCATTCCAATCTGTTGTATTGATTTTTCTTGTTTTGTAACTTCCGTTTTTGAGTTTTACTTTTTCTCCGTTTTCATCAAGGATATATTCCTTTTTTGATTTTGCTCCCCATGTTGTATCTTCGTTGAACGGTCGCATAGTAAGTAAAATATGAGCGTGTGGATTTCCGTCATTTTTATCGTGTAAGGCAATATCGGCACACATACCGACATTTACAAAATTTTCTTTTACATACTCCCTAACAAGTTCTATCTGTTTTTCTCGGTCTAATTCTTTGGGTAGGGCAATTTCTATTTCTCTTGCAAGTTGTGAGTTTTGACTTTTTTCGATTTTCTCCACGCTATTCCATAATGTTCCCCTGTCCGAAAACTCCTGTGGTGCGTTTTGTGGTAATAGAATTTCGGCATGGGCGATTCCTCCTTTTCTTGTAAAGTCATGGATTATACCATCATATTCGTTTTTTATCTTTTCGCCACTTCTATAGGCGGAGGCTGCAACTGCACTTTTGCCTTTGCCTCTTGAGATAATTTTGATACTGAGATGATATATCGCCATAAGAGAAAACCTCCTTTCGTTTTTCTGATACTTTGATGTGGCGATGGATAAGACTTCCAAAAAAAATCGGATAGCTTTTTATCCGATTTCTTTTGGAAAGTACACAAGGGGTAGGAAATTTATTTCCGTAGGGGAGTGTAGCTCCCCTGTATCAGCGTTAGCTGATATGCCCTCTGCTAAGAGCCTTCGGAGAACGCACACACCCTTTAGGGTGTATAAGTGCGCCCTTGTAAACAAGGGACTATTCCTCTGTTTCCATTACTCCCTCTTGTGTTTCTGTAATTTTATTTTCGCTTTGTCCTCGTTCTTCTACTATTTTTAAGATTTTTTGATTGACTATTTCTTTTATATTCGGAAATGTGATTAGCTGATAAAATTCGTCTTTGGTAAAATCCCTACTCTCGTTAAAGATACTTTCAAAAACTGCTCCTTTTTCATATATCCTTTTATCTCTCTTTTTTCTTTCTTCCTGTTTCTGCTGACTGATGAGCTTTTTTCTTTTGTTTTGTAACTGCTTGATTTCTTCTTCTGCCATTAAAATTTTTTCATCTATATTTTTCATTTTCTGTTTTCCTCTCTTTCAAATTTTGAGCATAAGAAAAGACGATAGATGTTTTACTTTCTATCGCCCTATATCTTTAATGTTCAGTTTTATTCAGCTCGACAAACTGGGATTTAGTTAAAATAATGTCTCGTTCCTTTATAATCTATATAGGATAATTTCACTCCAACCAAGTAAGAACTTCCCTGTGATATAGAATAAAGTAAAATACTAAGAAACTTATGATGATAGAAAACAAGTACACATAGCGATTTTTCACTTTATTGAAAAACAATACTCCAAAAGCAATAGTTCCAATTCCATCCATTAGTAACTGAAACAAAAAAGTATGTGTCATGTGAAATTTTATTGCTATAGCTACCGTCTCTGAAAATAATGCTCCTACCGGCAATGAATATAAAACAGGGTTATAAAATTCATTTTTATTCCAATAATAAAGGATAAACGCTGCGATCGCACATGGTATGGATAAAATCGTAAACATTATAAATAAAGAAAAACGAAATCTATCCGAAAACATTGGAATAAACATACCAAGAATAACCTGCAATCCATAAAAACTCAATGTCATTCCAAACATATATAAGAATGAGCTAATTCCTGCACACTTATTCGATGAACTCTTTACCACTATTATAGTATTTGAAATCATCCAAAATCCTAATAGCGTTTGAATAGAAGACCAACTCCATAAAGTATCTAATGAACAGTAATCTAACAATCGAGTAATACATCCCACCAATATTCCAATTAAAAATATTTTTATATATGATTTTCCATCATCTTTTAACTCCCTTATCATTACATTCTATCTCCATCATAAATTCAAATTTATCCAACTATATTATACCATTTTAAAGCCATTTTTTCTATATTGGCTTTTTGTGGTACTTGACAGTTGCCTATAAAGTTAAAATACACATCAACTTGCTGTTTTCTATCTTTCCCTTTTCTTCCCCCTGTCGCTTCATGAACTACAACTTTTTCTATATACTCATTTATCATTGGTACTGTCAGTTCTTCAATATCGGTATATTTCTCTATCATTTTTAGGAATTTATCGGTGTCAACTTTTCTCTGATGATAGCTTTCTATTTCCTCTTCAAAATACTGTATTTGCTTTTCTAAGTCTTGTTGCTCTGTATCATAGGTATTAAATAATCTGTCAAAATGTTTTACGGGAATTTTTCCAAGTGCGTGGTCTTCATATAGTTTTGTAATAAGGGTGGTTAGTTCTGCATTTCTTGATGACAACTTTTCTAATTTTTCTTTATCTCCTTGATACTTTTCTTCTCTTTTTTCATCAGATAACTTATTCATCACTTTTAGAAATTCTTGCTTTTCTTCTTTTGCGAAATCGGTTATTTCTTTGATTGATTTTAAGAGAATTTCATTCACTGTTTTTACTTTGATGTAGTGCATACTGCAAGTGCCTTTTCTGTGTCTGTAATGTTGACATACAAAAGAGTAATCACTATCGTATTTCTTTTCTTTATGTTCTGCCGGCTCTCTGTAGCTTAATTTACCTCCACAATCTGAACAGATTAAAAGCCCTGTAAATGGGTGTGAGGTTGTCCCGTACTTCGGACTTCTTCTTACTGTTTTTCTTAGCCTTTGGGCGTTATTCCATGTTTCTTCATCAATGATGGCTTCATGGGTATTTTTGAAGATAATGAGTTCATCTTCTTTCGCCTTTCTGCGTTTCTTAGTTTTGTAATCAACGCATATTGTTTTACCAAGAACAGTATGACCCATATATTCTCTTTTTTCTAAGATATAGCCTATTGTGGTCGGTGTCCAAAAATACGGGTCTTCTATTCCTCTTTTCTTGGAACAGTGGTTATTTTCAGGATAGTGTATTTCTGCATAGGCTGATGGGATAAGGACTTTATCTTTGGTTAGTATATCTGCTATCTGTGTTACTCCATATCCCTCTATAACAAGATGGTAAATGCGTTTTACGACCTTTGCACTCTCTTTATCGACAAGTAACTGCTGTTTGTTCTTAGGGTTTCTATAATAGCCGTATGGAACGCTTGGAGATACTCTTTTACCTTCTTCCATTCTTGCTCTGAAGATAGACTGTATTTTTCTTGAGGTATCTCTTGCATACCATTCATTCATAATATTTAGAAATGGGGTAAAGTCGCTTTCTGCTTGTTTTTCGCTATCTATTCCGTTATTGATGGCAATAAATCTTACACCCTTTTCTTTGAAAAGTATTTCGGTATAAAAACCTACTTTGAGATAATCTCTACCAAACCTACTCATATCTTTTACTATCACAGTAGATACTTTGTTTTCTTCTACTGCTTTTATCATCTTTTGAAATCCCTCTCTATCAAAGGTTGTTCCGCTTACTCCATCATCAGTATAGTGATAAATATTTATAAAGCCGTTTTTTTTGGCATAGCTTTCAAGTAGCTGCTTTTGATTGGTGATGGAATTACTTTCTCCTTGCATTTCATCATCACGACTTAAACGCTCATAAAGGGCTGTTTGTCCTGTTCTTTTCGTATTTGACATGAGAATTACCTCCTTTCCAAGTCTTATTATTTTCTCTGTCCCTATGAGGTTAATCCTTTCGGATCCGTCACCACAAAAGAGACAGGATATTTTTTTGAGCAGCACTGAAGAAGGTTCGGCTTCAGGACGAACCTTGTTTTACCTGATCCCGAGCCACCGACGACAAGAATATTCTTGTTTCTCGAGTACTTCGGGACCGGAGGGCGGCTGCTCATCGTGAGCCGCTCTGACTGAGACAGAATCACGTTGTTTTCAAAATCCGGATCCTCGAATGGCTCGATGTCGGCATGAGTTCCCCAGCGGGCACTGCCATATTCTTCGTTCTGCCGGAACTTCTTCGCATTCTTGCCTTTCATAAAAACTGCCAGCCGCAGTGCCGCTCCACAGACAATACCAACGATCAGATCTGACGGATAGAGGCTGGGAAGCAGATTTTGAAATGCCGTATGCAGTGTTCCGCTCTGAAAAACATCCTGTAGTTTCTCCGATGCATTGATACCCTCTGCCAGTCTCCATGCCTCGCCAAGGTTTGTGCAGAGCAGGCCAACGATAATGTAAGGAAGGCAGAGAATCAGCGTTTTCTTCCACTTGCTGCCATTCAATCAAAATCCTCCCTTCCTGTAATGCCGGATGTTCACCTGGCAGAGGTGCTTCAGAAAAATTCATCGCACTTCCTCCTTCCTCTTCTCGACCTCTTTTCTCGGAGCTGACAGGACCATTGATTTCAACTTCTTCAGAGCCGCAAGAAGGCTCGGCTTTTCTCTGCCGATCTCATTCTTCCGCTTCATGCACTTCGCGGAATACTCATTCATAACTTTTTCAATCGTGTCAGCATCTCTTGCCTTGAAGAAAACCGTGTATTTCGGCGGGTCCAGATATTTGCTCTTTACAACGGCAAAGTCCATGCCGTAGCGCCTTGCGATTGGCTTGAAATCGCCGATGCCAAGCTCCGCGATGTCGATGTTTTTTGCTCCCTCGTCTTTTTTCAGGAGCTCCTTGACGGACATCTCTTTGCCCGGTCCATTCAGCGTCTCCACTACTTTCCCCGGCGCTGTTTTCATAAGTTCAATCAGTTTCAGCAGGGCCTTCTCGTCCATCTGCACGGCCCTCCGGATAAAATACTGACCTGCCTGTTTCAACGGTCTTGCCGCAATTTCAACTGTTTCTCTT
>OLOW01000690.1_pt1 | contig 23094 bp, 19 predicted proteins | sample 1672801 | NCBI WGS metagenome assembly OLOW01 (sample SAMEA3136725, study PRJEB25190) | human gut metagenome | biome: human gut; feature: human-associated habitat; material: faeces | place: Austria | collected 2013 | reverse complement strand
TGTTATCGCAGCCGCTTCAGCCCGTAAAAAAATAGCCCTGCCGCTTGCGGTGGTTCTGGTTCTCCTGATTACATTATCCGTCGGTATTCCCGTGTCAGCGGCTGAAAGGACCTATCAGTACGACTTTGAGGAAGATTCGAGCAGCGATGCCTTCGAGGATCTTTTGATATATGACTTCTTTGACTACAAGCTCCCCGCGAATACGAATTCAGCGGCAACGATCCAAGAAGAGGGAGATAACCAGTTTCTTGCCCTGGAGGGGTACGTTTCCATACGCAGCTGGGATGAGATGCAGGATTATCCCTACACGTTTTCACTGGATATTCGCCAATCCGTGTTTAATAATATCGGTTTCTTCGTTCGAGGGATCACTCCCGGCGAAATGACCGTGATGAATCCCAGAAACGCAAATAAGGAGCAGGACTTTGACTACTTTGAGGTCGACTGGTATACACAGAACGGCGGAAAGAACGGGACAACTACAATTGGCGGCTCCGGAATTTTTGTCTTCCCTCAGGAAAACGCATTCCGCGTCGGCGTTAAGGTTTACCGTGAGGATGGGCTGACCATCAGCAGTGAATATTATGATTTCCCGCTGCCGGAGGGCTTTTCTTACGATAATTTTTATAATTTGGAATTTACGGATAATGGCACGGAGGTTTCTATCTCGGTAAACGATCGCTTACTTTCCAAGATTCTTCTGACCGGTCCAGGGAAACAGTACGATACGGACAATACTACTTCATTTTCGTATTTTGAAACGGCGGAAATTCAGGATGCATCCGGAAATGCGGTACTGACTGTCCAAAATACCAGGGTGAATTCGGACGCTTCTCAGCTGGCCATCGGCGTCAGGAATGTAGCGCTTCAGATCGACAACGTATCGGTAAGCTATGAGGTGCCGGATCATGCCACGCCGGCTCCGGAGGAACCGGACGAGACGGAGGGTGGCAGCCAGTGACCGCCGTCCCCTGAAAGGAGGAATATGCCATGTCTGAACGCGTTCACACACCCATGACCAACGAGCACTTTGCGGCCTTCTGTCTCTCCATGCTGGGCCAGCCCTACTGGTACGGCACCTGCCTGTACAAGTGTACGGAAAGCCTGCGCAGCCGAAAGGCGGCTCAGTATCCCTCGCATTACGCCTCCAGCCGCACGGCGCGGTACAGGCAGGGTATCTCCGAGAAAAAGGTCTGTGCCGACTGCATCGGCGCGGTCAAAGGGTATGCCTGGACCGGCGGCGGACTGGGCGTGCTGGAGGCCATCGGTACGGACAAGACCTACGCCAGCAGCTATGGCTCCCACGGCTGCCCCGACAAGGGAGCCGATTCCATGTTCACCTATGCAAAGAGCAAAGGCGCGGACTGGGGCGGCATCGACACGCTCCCGGAGGTCGTGGGGCTGGCGCTGCACAAGGAAGGGCACGTGGGCTACTATGTCGGAAACGGCGAGGCCGTGGAATGGAAGAGCTTTGCGGACGGCTGCGTCAAAACGAAGATCGCCGGGCGCGGCTGGACGAGCTGGTACCGTCTGCCCTTCCTCGACTATGGCGACGGGATCTTGCAGGGAAGCACGGACGATGAGACGCCCGCGGAAACCCCGCTGGGCAGCCGTCTGCTGATGGACGGTTCGGAGGGTAGCGACGTGCGTGCCCTGCAGGAGCTGCTTTTGTCGCTGGGGTATGAGCTTCCCCGCTACGGCGCGGACGGGAATTTCGGCGCGGAAACCGAGGCGGCACTCCGCGCCTTTCAGGCCGACGCGAGGCTGGAGGCGGACGGCAAGTACGGAGAAAAGAGCCATGCCGCGCTGATGGATGCCGTAGCGGATGGGGGAAAGGACAGCCAGCCTGTGCAGCCGGAGCCCCCGGATGCGGAGGAACTGCCCGCCTCCGGAACGGTGGTCATCGTCTCCGAGGGCGGCAAGGTCAACATCCGTGAAGGAAACGGCCTCACATACGGCCGCATCACCCAGCTTGCGCCGGGCACGACCTGCCCGTATGTCGCCACGGCCGAAAACGGATGGCATGCCGTGGTGGTCGGAAGGCGCGTCGGATGGGTGGCTGGAGAGTTTTCCAGAATTGTATAATTAGGGAAAGACTTGATGCTATAAGTCTGGACGTAGAGCGGCAAACATCTGGATAACTTAATAAGTATCTGAAAACAACCCGCTCGTTTAGCCAAAAAGCGAAAAACTCGCTGGGGCTGAACGAGCGGATTGTTTTTTATCTGACAAATTGCCGCAAAACTACAAATTCGCGCCTGGTAAGAGCAAGTATATCTGTTTCCAGAAATCCCTTCTCCTACCATGCCGATATTATACCTTCAATACCTTAAAATGTCAATAGAAAGACAGCCTGTTAGCGCCTGATCCGGTCGCAGACGAATGCGAGACGGATTATTCGTAAAAAGCACGCAAAACAGGGTTGTGGATGACCAAAAAAATAAGCCGTCAAAGCAGCCGTCAGCTCAGAGTACAAAGAAAGTGAGGAATCATCAAATGGCAAGACGCGGAGAGAATATCTACAAGCGGCAGGACGGGCGGTACGAGGGCCGCTATGTAATCGGGAAAACCAGGAACGGAAAGACTCGTTTTGGCTATGTGTATGCGAGACAGTTCTCCGAAGTGCGGGGTTTGCTTCTGGAAAAGAAAGCATTGCAGCAGAATAGGAAGGCAAAATGCGCCAACCGACATATCACTTTTGCCAGATGGATGGAAATCTGGATGGAGAATGAAGTGTTGGGCAGCGTCAAGCCTTCCACTTATCAGGTATACCGGCGTCACATCAACAAACACCTGCTGCCCAAGTTGGGGAAATACGATCTGTCGGAATTGACGCCGATCATTATCCACGACTTTGTTGAAGAATTGGAAGCAGCTGGCTTGGCCAGCTGCACAGTAAAAGGGGTCTACCGGTTGTTGGCAGCCGCAATGCGTTTTGCCCAGGAAGAAGGGCAGATTGCCCAAAATCCCTGCCGGAAGATCAAGATTCAGTGTGTGCAGAGGGCGGAACAACGCGTGCTGAACCGGCAGGAGCACGAGGCGATTCGTTCGCTGCCAGAGGCGCAACAGGAGCTATCTGTATTGCTGGCTCTGTATACCGGCATGCGCCTGGGAGAAGTATGCGCGCTCAAATGGTTGGATATTGATTGGGAAAAGCGTACCATTACCGTATGTCGAACTGCACAGCGTGTGGCAAGAATGAAGCCGGAGACGGGGGCAAGGACGATGCTGATGATTGGATCGCCCAAGTCCATACGATCACAGCGGGTATTGCCGGTTCCGGCGTTCCTGCTGGAGCAGCTGAGGAAACGCATGGAAAATCAGACGTCGGAATATGTGTTCGGCGTTTCCGATCGAGCGGCAGAGCCGCGCACTCTTCAGAGACACTTTCAAAAGATCATGAACAAGCTGGGAATTGTTGGGGCCCACTTCCACACGCTGAGGCACAGCTTCGCCACACGATTGCTGGAACTGGGAGTCGATGTCAAAACGGTGAGTGTGTTGCTTGGACATAGTTCAGCCAAAACAACGCTGGACTTTTATGCCCATAGCCTGCTTGACCGTCAGCGTTCGGCTATGGAACTTCTGGCTGCCTGCTGAAAGCATAAGCCGTCAAAGAGCATGCCTGAGTGAAAAAACATAGGAATATCAAGGGGTGTGGACCAGGCGCGAATTTGTAGTTTCGCGGCGCGCATCCGGCATCTGCATTATAGCTGTCTACCGTTAGGCGTATACGTCTATGCCTAGGACGGAAGGAATGGCGGAAGGATCGCATAAAGACATTCGCCCCCTTGAACCCCATCAAGCCGGGAGGGGGTATGTTTTTGTATCCTTCTTGTTAATGCGAGTCATGACGGCGTGGGAACATCGGTTACTGTGAATTGCGTAGCGATGGTAAACGTCTGACATAGTATCTAGAAAGACATGGCTGTGCAAAACAGCCAAGGGCGAAGCTATGCCCATTGCAGGGATGGAAGGTCTGAGAAACCAGCATGGACGGATATCATACGGTACGATGCCTGTTTTGTACGGTAGGAAAAGAAAAAATCGTTGTGGATACCGTGCATAAAAACGGCTTGGGCCATGCTATTTTTCCAAAGAGAGTTGGGTTCGTACGAGTTAAAGGACAATGGATCGAGGTGTCTAAGCCTTTGCTCCCAGGCTATGTCTTTGTATATTCGGATGAAGAGCAGCTTCGTTACGATGAACTGGCATCCATCAATCATGTTGTCCGTGTCCTGCGCTACGAGATAGGATGCGATGGGTTGGCTGGACGCGATTTGGAGTTTGCCGATTGGGTGTGGCGTAACGATGGCAACATTGGCGCGATGAGGGCATTACAGATCGGAGATTGGATTGAGATTACGGACAGTGTTTTTAAGCAACTGCATGGCACGATCGAGCGGATGGACCGTCGGAAAAGGACTTTTCTTGTTTCATTAGGCGACGAAGGAGTGATCCGGAAAATCTGGTTGACATACGAAGTGATAGAAAAACGGAAGGTTAAACCTGAGTCTCTAAGATAAACGAGATAAGGCTGCATAAAACTGCAATCAGGAGGCGGCAGGTGAAAGACCGATATACAACAAGACATGTAATACTGAATATGGTTGGCATAGTGCTTGGTGTTGGAATTGCGTTATTGCTGCTATATAAGGGCGGAAGGTGGCTTGAAACGCGAAATGCAAAGCTGGAATCGCGTGGGAACCATTTGCGGCGATACGCTTATGGAGACACCATCGAAATGGGTGGTGCAACATATCGGAAGAAGTCCGGGGTATCTACTATTTTGCTCATGGGCGTGGACCGGGAAAGCGACATTTCCACAAACGGAAACCGAAACGGCGGCCAGGCAGACTTTCTGCGGCTGGTAGTAGTCGACTCGGAGGCGGAAACGGTTTCACAGGTACAGATCGACCGTGACACCATGACCCCTATCACCATCCTTGGAGTGCTGGGTAATCGATCCGGTGTGCGCACGGCGCAGATCTGCCTTGCCCACAGCTTTGGAGATGGCGGGGCGCAGAGCTGTGAGCTGATGGCGGAAGCCGTTTCCAATCTGTTACTGGGTAGCCAGATCGACTACTATATAGCCATGAGTCTGGACGGTATTTCTGTGCTCAATGATTGGGCAGGCGGGGTGACGGTAACGTTGACGGATGATTTTTCCGCGTTGGATGCGGCCATGACGCCGGGAACGACACTAACGTTGAACGGGGATCAAGCGGAGATTTTTGTACGGAGCAGACGAAGTGTCGGCATAGGCACGAACGAGGCACGCATGGAACGCCAGCAGGAATACATATCCCTTTTGAGCGCGAAGCTGGACCATCGGCTCGATGAAAGCAAGGAGGCGATCGGGGATCTTTATGATACGTTGGAACCGTACCTGACGACGAACGTGAGCCGGGGAAGGTTAATCAATCTGCTTTGGGAAGCGCGTTTGTATGGCCGTTTGCCAGCGATGAAGCCCGAAGGAAGTTATGAGCTCGGCTCGGATGGTTTTATGGAATTTCATGTAAACGAGGATAAACTGACAGCATTGGTGCTGGAACTGCTTTATACACAGGTGAAATAAAGCCCTTCGGCTTTATGATTATGGCGCGTCAGGCGTGCCTCTCAATGGAAAGGAGACCGTTTCATGAAAAAAACCGTTTGTGCGATTCTCGCGTTACTGTGCCTGCCTGCATTTGCGCTGGCGGAATCAGGTCCCAGCATAAATACTGCAGACATGGTGACCGTTACGGTGGAGACAACCTTGAACCCAGGTCTGCCTGAAAACTCCGAACTAACCATCATCCCTGTGCAGAATGAGGATGAGACATTGGCAGAACAATACTCGGAGCATATTGAACTGTGCCAGACGGAGATCGCAAAACTGTCTGAAAGCATCCGTCAATACGCGGCTGATGAGGGAACATCGGGTGTGGAAGCGTACTTTGGCGAAGTTAAGGATGCAGAAGGCAACACCGTGGTCCTCAGCGAGCTGTTCTCTGCTCAGACACTGATCGTGAACGAATTCATGCCTGTGGTTGTGCAAAACTATGACCGGACGTATGGCGCTGTTACAACGACATTCCAGTTCAAGACACCTTATGCGAAGGACGAAACGGTTGTGATCCTGATTGGCATCCTAGACCCGGTGACCGGTGAAATCGTGTGGACAGCGTTTGAAGGAGACGGCGTAGGTGAAGATGGCGCGGTACAGGTGGAGTTTACGGCGGACATTATGGAAATGATTCAGAATGGTATTACCCTGCTCGCCGTTGTGAGCAGTGCAGATACGGCCAATCCATAATTCATGCCAGGCGGAACCGGAAAGGAGACGGGCGCTCCTTTCCGGCCGTCAAAGAATAAGATCGGAGAACGGAACATGCCAGAACAACAAAAGCGGCGCGGGTATATGGCAGGTTACCCGGAGCGGGAACAGGAGCCGCACGGAGCTTATGCCCCTGCAGGTATGGCGCGTGAAAGCGTCACGCCTCCTGCTTCGAATAATGTGAAAACCATTGATTTGGTGGAACTGATGTATCGGCTTTTGGGAAGCTGGAAGCTGATAACCTGCCTTGCGGTGGGGTTCGCACTCATCATAGGTGCGTATACCTCGTATTTTGTGACGCCTATGTACGAGGCAACGTCGATCATCTATGTGCTGAGCAATCGGGATTCAGCGATCAACATGTCGGATCTGCAGCTGGGAAGCGAGCTGACACAGGATTACATCAAGGTATTCCAGATGTGGGAGGTTCATGAGGAGGTAATTTCCAATCTGAATCTTCCCTATAGCTATTCGCAGATGCGAAGTATGCTGTCGGTGGTCAACGATAACGATACGCGCATGCTGGATATCACCGTTACGTCTGCAGATCCTCAGCAGGCGGCGGATATCGCCAATGAATATGCGCAGGTCGCCAGCCAGTATATCGCCGATACCATGGCGACGGACAAGCCAAACATCATGTCTGTGGCGCTGGTTCCGTCCAATCCCGTCAGCCCCAACCGCTCGCGCAATATTGTGCTCGGCTTTTTGCTGGGCGGCATGCTGGCTGCCGGTATCATAACGGTGCACATGATTATGGACGACAAGTATAAGACCGCTGAGGAAATTCGCAGGTATACAGGGCTTGCGACGCTGGCGGTGGTGCCGGTGGAGGAGCCCAGAAAAAATACAAAGCAGCCGTTGACGCGCGATAGGAGGAAGGCATGAGAACACTGAATATACGGGAGTTTCCTCCTCTCAGCTATGCATGCAACGAGGCGGTCAATACGCTCTGTACCAACCTTTCTTTCGCGGGTGCAGAGGTCAGAAAGATCATAATCACAAGCTGCCATGCGGCGGAAGGCAAGAGCTTTCTTTCTATGAACATCATGCGGATGTTCGCGAGATTTGGCAAGACGGTCGTGCTGATCGATGCAGACATGCGTCGAAGCATGATTTCATCAAGATACATGCTTGATTATGACTCCGCAGAAGAAAAATGGGGATTGAGCCACATGCTTGCCGGCATGGTGACCGAAGAACAGGTGCTCTATCAGACCAACATTGCGGGGGCGTATATGGTTCCGGTGGGACGTGAAGTGTCCAATCCTCTTCCGCTTTTGAACGCTCCACGCTTTGCGCAGCTGCTGGACCATCTTGCGCAGCAGGTCGATTATGTGATTGTGGACGCGCCGCCGGTAGGCCTGGTGATTGATGCGGCGCAGATCGCGAAAAACTGCGACGGCTCTCTCATCGTGGTCAACTATAACTCTGTACGACGGCAGGAGCTGATTGATGTCAAGGAGCAGCTCGAGCAGACAGGCTGTCCGATTCTTGGCACAGTGCTGAACATGGTCGATTACGATAATTATCTGAGCAAGAAATATTATTATAGATCATACTATTCCGCCTATGAGCGTTATGAAATCAAACCGCCCAAAAAAGGCGCGACCAAACGCGGGCAGGCAAGGCGCTAAGTGCTATGAACAAGGAATTCGCTGGATTTACGGATATTCATGCCCATTTTCTTTACGGGCTGGATGATGGGGCGAAAGACCGCCATGAGATGGAAGCAATGCTGGATGAGGCGGATGCGGACGGAATTCTTTCTCTGTTTGCGACGCCGCACGTCACACCCGGAATCGAGCCTTTCGACAGGGCCCTCTACCGGGGACGCTTGGAGGAGGCGCAGCGCTATTGCCATCGGAAGGGTTATGCCCTGAGGCTCTATTCCGGTGCAGAGATCCTGTACACGCCCGCACTGGAGCAATATGCGCTGAACCACCGCCTGCCGACGTTGGCCGAATCAGACCATGTACTTGTCGAATTTGTGCCGGATGTTTCATACCGGGAATTGGAGGCAGCGGTTGCATATCTGGAACGTGGCGGTTACATCCCGGTACTGGCACATGTGGAACGCTACCGTTGCCTGTATTCAGGAAAACATGCTGTCTCTTTGAAAGAACGCCGCAACGTGCGGTATCAGATGAACGCCTCCACTGTTCTATCAAGTGGCGGCTTTTTTCATAGGCGTATTCTGCAGGGGTGGTTTCGCTGTGGACTGGTGGATTTTGTCGCATCGGATGCACACGACTGTAACCACCGATCCTTTCTGATAAGAAAGGCATATGGCGCATTGGAACGCCTGTATGGACGAAGCGAAGCAATGAAGCTGACGGGGTTGGCGTAAGGACGCAGACGTGGTAGGGGGGATGAGCGTGAAAGCGATGAGAAAATCGCTGATCATGCGCGGGATGTTGCTGTTGCATTATCTCGTGATGCTGCTGGTGTTTATCGCATGCTGGATGCTGTTTTACAGACGGCAAGCCATGGAAGGCGCTTTCAGCACCAACAGCATAGCCGTGTGTGCGATGTATGCGGTTTTATTGATGATGTTCGGCCGCGTTTATGGCGTTTATAAGGTCGGTTTGGCACATGTGAGCGACCTGTTTTACGGACAGACGCTGGCGAATCTGCTTAGCTTATTCATCACGTATGTTCTGGTATGCGTGCTCGCGCGCAAGCTGATCAACCCTCTTGCCGGCATTGGAGCGGCAGGCGTTCAGGCGTTGTTCTGCGCTGGCTGGACGATTTCGGCAAACCGGCTGTATTTTTCGCTGCACAAGCCCAAGCGGACCGTGGTGATCTACCGAAATGACAGCGATCTGCACAAGTTGGAGGAGATCCGTTTCTTTACGGACCGCTGGAAGGTAGAACGCAGGGTGCAGTGGGCGGAGGAGAATGTGCACGACTTGCCATTTGGAAAGGACACGGCGATCGGCGAAACGAGCACTGGCGGGATTCTGAAGCTCATGCAAATCATGGAAGAGTACGAGGCGGTGTTCGTCAGCGGCGTAAATGCCACATTGCGCAACGGCATCGTCAAATACTGTGTGGACAAGGGCAAGGCGTGCTATTTCGTTCCGCACACCGGCGATGTAATTACTGCGGGAGCGGAGCATATTCGCTCGTTTTCGGTGCCCATCTGCCGCGCCAGGCGCTGCAGGCCCACCCCGGAATATCTGCTTATCAAACGGGTTATGGATATCACGTTATCACTGGTTGCCCTCATTCTATTCAGCCCTTTTATGGCTATAACAGCATTGGCCATCCGAAGCTACGACGGCGGCCCGGTGCTGTATAAGCAGGTGCGGCTGACAAAGGAGGGGAAACCCTTCAAAATTCTGAAATTGCGCAGCATGATCGTGGACGCGGAGAAGGGCGGCGCCCGCCTGGCCGGCGAGCACGACGACAGGATCACGCCGGTCGGTCGAATCATCCGCGCGATCCGCTTCGACGAGCTGCCGCAGCTGTTCAACATCCTCAAGGGGGACATGAGCATTGTGGGGCCGCGCCCGGAGCGCCCGGAGATCGCCGAGCAATACCGTCAGGAGCTGCCCGCGTTCGACCTGCGGCTGCAGGTCAAAGCGGGTCTGACGGGATACGCGCAGATCTATGGCCGCTACAATACCGAGCCGCAGGATAAGCTCAAGATGGATTTGATGTACATCAACCATGCCAGCCTCGCGGAGGATATCAAGCTGATCTTTGCGACGGTGAGGGTTTTGTTCCTCCGAGACAGCACGAGCGGTGTGAGAGAGGGACAGATAACTGCGAGCGTGGCGGAGAAGACGGAGAAAAGCGCATAAACACTATATATTGTGAAAAAAGCAGAGAATTAACACGCTGAAACACCGCATATTGTGGAGTATCTGGATAACCGCATTCGGATCCTGTTTATGCCTGAAAGCACCGAGGGAGTTTCCGAGGGCCAAACTACGGCAATGAGTGGGGAAAACCATTGATTTACCGCGATTTTCGATGACTTTTGAAGGCTGAAAATTGACACTTTTCCAGAATGTGCTGTCAGGAATAAACAAGGGGTTCCGATGACAATATCATCGAAACTTTTAACCCGGTCATGGAGATGCTATCAGGCACAAATACGAGGACTCCCAGTGAAAAGGCAGGGTGCTGTCGGGAATAAACGCAAGGACTCCCGTAGCGATATGAGTGATTTCTGGCATAAATACATGGATTCCTATGGCGAGATGATGGTGTCATCAGGAATAAAGACAAGAGCTTTCATGGCGGTATGAGTGAGTGGCGCAGAGGACTATGAGTAATAAAGCTGTAGTAGCTGTGTGGTTCACATAACTGCGTCGATGTGTAGCTCACGCAGTTACAGGATTATTAAGAGCTTAAGAGAAAAGAAACGGCTCAGACTCTTTGAGATGAGTCTGGGCTGAAATCTTTGATATGCGGAGAGGAAGAAAAGATGGAAACTACGAAGCAGCCGCTTATTACTGTTGTGATGCCGAACTACAATGGTCGCCGTTTTGTTGAGCAGGCAATCGACAGTGTACTTAATCAGACTTACTCCAATTTTGAGCTGCTGGTAGTAGATGACTGCTCGAAGGATGATTCGCTGCAGCTTATCCAGCAGAAGGCACAGAGCGATGACAGAATTAGGGTAATTGCGCTGGAGCACAATGCTGGTGTGGCCAATGCCCGAAATGTCGGCATTAAGGAGGCCAAGGGGGAGTTCATTGCCCTTCTGGATAATGACGACTTGTGGACTGAGGATAAGCTGGAACGACAACTTGCTCTTGCTCAAAAAGGCGCAGACATCGTTTATTGCTCCTACGACTTTATTGATGAGCAAAACAACTCAATTAAAAAGCCCTTTGTTGTGCCGCAGCAGACAAACTTCAATAAAATGCTGGCTTCGAGCGTCATAAGCTGTTCAACTAGTTTTATCAAGACTGAGCTGATGCAAGCACATCCATTTAACCCGGACTTTTACCATGAAGATTATGTTTTATGGATGGAGTTGCTTCGGGTCTGCTCGACTGCATATGGCGACCAGAAAGTGCTGATGCATTACCGCCAGGTCAATGGATCAAGATCGAACAAAAAGGGCAATGCGGCCAAAGAGCGGTGGAATACATATCGTAAAGCACTGAAGCTCAATGCAGTAACAAGCGCATGGGCATTTGCGAGATACGCTGTGAACGGTGTTGTGAAATATTATTTGTAAGGGGAATTAATGGGTTGAGTAAAATTGGCATTTTAGGAACCGGCACTTGGGGTACGGCCCTTGGAAGGATGCTTGCGAATACAGGTCACGATGTGGTGATGTGGTCCGCAATTGAAAAAGAGATTGATAATTTATCATCCACACGCATTCATCCGAACCTGCCGGGTATGGTGATTCCCCAGCAGATTCGATTTACCAAAAGCATCGAAGAAGCCTGCGTGAATAGGAAAGTCATTATTTTTGCGGTGCCGTCTGTTTTTGTCCGGTCGACCGCAAGCAAGGCTTCTCCCTACATCCCGGATAATCAGATCATCGTAGATGTGGGCAAGGGCATCGAAACGGATACGCTGCTGACATTGAGCGAGGTTATCAAGGACGAGCTTCAGAAGGGCGGAACGCATCAAGATATAAAGTTAGTTGCACTTTCTGGACCCACTCATGCGGAAGAAGTCGCTCTGGATATGCCCACGCTGATTGTCTCCGCTTGCACAGACCTTGAAGTCGCAGAGAAAATTCAGGACATTTTCTCCAACACCTGTATGCGTGTGTATACGAACATTGATGTGAAAGGTGTAGAGTTGTGCGGCGCATTAAAGAACATCATTGCGCTGGCGAGTGGCATTTCTGCTGGTCTGGGTTATGGCGATAACGCAAAAGCAGCGTTGATAACTCGCGGTATGGCAGAAATCACTCGGCTGGGCATGGCGATGGGCTGCGTGGATCAGACTTTTGCGGGACTTTCTGGTATGGGCGACCTTATTGTAACCGCTACCAGTGTACATAGCCGCAACAACAGAGCTGGTTATCTGATCGGTCAAGGAAAAAAGCCGGATGAAGCTGTTAAGGAAGTCGGCATGGTCGTCGAGGGCATCAATGCCCTGCCTGCTGCCATGAAGTTATCCAAACAGTATGGTGTAGAGCTGCCGATTATTTCTGCGGTGGATGCGGTTATCAACCACAATGCTGACCCGGCAAAGACCGTCGCTGCACTTATGCAGCGTGAGAAGAAAACAGAGCTGACGAAGTCTGCGCTGGATATCAATTTTGAGTCAAGTCTTTTAAGAAATACGAGGAGAACAGGAATGAAACGAGTTATTACATACGGCACTTTTGACCTGCTGCACTATGGTCACATCAACCTGCTAAGAAGGGCCAAGGCTCTGGGCGATTACCTCATTGTGGTTGTTTCCTCTGATGAGTTCAACTGGAATGAGAAGCACAAAAAGACCTATTTCACTTATGAGCAGCGCAAACAGCTTCTTGAAGCAATCCGTTATGTGGATTTGGTTATCCCGGAGGAGAACTGGCAGCAGAAACGCTCCGATATGCATGAGTACCATGTCGATACCTTTGTTATGGGCGATGACTGGAAGGGTAAGTTCGATTTCCTGAAAGAAGAGGGCGTTGAGGTTGTGTATCTGCCTAGAACGCCGGAGATCAGCACCAGTCAGATCAAGCATGATTTGTATGATGCAAATGCAGTGGATAGTGAGAGCAAGACTTCGCACGATGAGATTAATACGGATCCGCAGTAAGAGTGTGAATATCTAAATAGTGATAAAAGGACGATAGTGTGAAAACATCAAGTACGACAAAAAACAAGGATTTGTCAGAAAGAATGCAATGCAAACAAGCCCATAAGGGCGGGTTAAATTGTGAGGGAGCTAGCCAGCCAACGCAGCGAGGGAAACGGAATCCTCCTGTAAGACCCCCAGCGAAACCAGAAGCTTAACGGCATTCTTGGCGGAAGAAACGACTTGCCTGCGCCTGAGTTGTTCGGGCATATCGTATTTCTGCAAATCGCAGGGGTGAAATACCTCGCCAGTCTTGAGCATGGCAAAGACGGCGGTAAGGATCATTCTGGCGATGGCGATGATGGCGCGCTTCTTGCCCCTGCGTTTGGATATATGCTCGTACTTGGATTTGAAGTAAACGCTCTTGGTGGACTTGACCGCCGCATGTGCGGCCTGCACCAGCGCAGGCTTCAGATAAACCCCGGCACGGGTGATTTTCACGGATTTCTTTTTCCCGGCAGACTCGTTGTTGCCCGGCGTCAGTCCCGCCCAGCGGCACAGACGCTTGGAGGAACCAAACTCGGACATATCCGTGCCAATTTCCGAGATGATCGTAATGGCGAGATTACGGTCAACACCCGGAATGGTACAAAGCAGGGCGATCTGGCTCTCGTATTCGGAAACCAACTTGTTGATTTCAGCGTCGAGTCTGGCAACTCTGGCGTTGATATCGGAGAAATGCTCCTGAATGATGCGAACACGCTCCTTCTGCTCGGCGGACATCTTGAAGCCCTCGACAGCGGCCATGACATCTGCGGACTTCTTCTTGGCGGCACGTTGAAGCAAGGACGCGCAGTAAGCCGGGTTTACGACATCCGTATCCAGGAGGTAATTCTGAATCGCCGCTGCGGATTTACCAAACATATCGGACAAGACGGCATCCAGCGTCGAGTTGCACACAGTGAAAGCATTCTGGAAGCGATTCCTTTCACTGGAACGCATGGAGATGAGCTTGTAACGGTATCTGGTGAACTCGCGGAGCACGCGGATCTTCCTGCTGGGAACGAAGCTGCCGGGAACAAGACCCATTCGGAACAAGTCTCCGATCCACCTGGAATCCTTGGTATCATCCTTATTGCCCTTCACGGCAGACACCCATTTGGGGTTGGCAATAACCACACGGATGGCATCCTCAAGGATATTCCAAACCGGAACCCAGTATTTGCCCGTGCTCTCCATGCAGACATCCTTGCAGTCGTTGTCAAGGAGCCATTGCCTGAAAGCGAGCAAATCACGACTGAAAGTAGAGAAACGCTTCTTGTAGTACTTCGGAACAAGCCCGTCCGTTTTGATGATGGTGGCGACGAGAAAGGTTTTATGAACATCGACGCCACAGCAAACCGGATACGTGAGTTTCATGACGACCCTCCCTTCTTGATTGAGAGAGGCAGGGACTGAGCCGCCACACATTTAGGCAATCGCTAAAACAATCCTTAGTGTGCGGCCTCTTACGACCACTTATTTGTGCTTGAAAGGCGACTCTTGCACTGATTAATATTCAGCCTTGCAGGATTGCTGCTTGCAACTCCTCCTACCGTGCTTTGTAGTTTGCCTCCCTCAAGCCCATTGTAGCAGAAAACGGAAATCTTGCGGCTCCGTTTTCATCGCTATTTGTGCCGGTTGCCGCACCGGCATGGGGATTAATATGAATACAACAGCAACGTTTGATGTGGAATTAAAACAAAAGCTAACAGAAATGCTGGCGTGGTTTCATAATTATTGTGTGGAACACAATTTGCGTTACTATGTTTTGGGCGGAACTATGTTAGGCGCCGTTAGACACAAGGGCTTTATTCCGTGGGACGATGATATTGATGTTGGAATGCCTAGAGCTGATTACGAGAAGTTTGCGCAATTGATGGAGTCAGAGAAAAAAGAAAAATATCGTCTGGAGACACCACACTCAGCTGCGAAAGATTTTACATATACATTTTCTAAAATCTATGACACTACGACCACATTGATTGAGAATACAAAGGTTGAGACTAAGCGGGGAATTTATCTTGACCTTTTCCCGCTAGATGGATTGGCCGATACATTAGAAGAAAGCCAAAAGAGATTTAAGAAAATCGATTTTAGATTCAATTTTCTGCTAGCTAGGGTGACAAGCTTCAGAAAAGGCAGAAGTTTAATGAAGAATATTGCGGTCATTCTTTTTCCGATAATTCCGCTTAATAATAAGAAGCTGCAAATAGAGATTGACGAAATGTGTAAGGAAAGAGATTTTGATAACTGCAAGTATGGCGGGAATTTGTTGGGCGCATGGCGGTTTAAAGAAGTTATGGAAAGCAGCATCATGGGAACCCCGACACTTTACCAATTTGAGAACATCTATGTTTACGGTGCAGAACACTACAATGAGTATCTGACACATCTTTATGGAGACTGGAATAAACTGCCTCCGAAAGAGAAGCAGGTAACGCATCATGAGTATAAAGAGTGTAATTTACATAAGTCATATCTAGAAGGTTAACGAAATGGAGCGAAGAGGATGAAAGTACTCATTATAAGTCAACCGGTATTAAGTAAAACAAACAATATGGGAAAAACTCTAATGGGATACTTCTCTTCTTTTAAGCCGACAGAAGTAGCTCAATTGTATTTGAGAAATGGAGTACCAAACAATACAGAAAGGTGCCTTCAGTATTACAGATTTTCGGATGAAGATGCCGTTCACTCTATATACAACCATAAAGTAACGGGCACTAAATTCAACGAAGAAAATATTAAAGTTGAAAATGTGCAGCCTCAGTCATCGGCAGATGTCTATAAAATTGGGTCAAAACATAAAGCGTGGATGCTGTTGCTCCGTGATTTGATGTGGCGTTTTAGTTCATGGAAAAACTCTGATTTACTAGGCTGGGTCAAAGAAGTTGACCCGGATGTTGTTTTTTTTGCAGCCGGAGATGGAGGTTTCTCGTACAGAATTGCAAATTATCTAGCCAAGTATCTTAACAAGCCGCTTGTTGTTGTCTGCATGGATGATTTTTTTGTAAACAACCGTAACAAGGGAGAGTTGCTTGGTGCTATCCGACAAAAGCTGTTTATGAGAACCGTAAAGAGGACAATGGGCAAAGCGGCTGCTGTATTTACTATTTGTGACTCAATGAATAGAGTGTATAGTCAAATGTTTGGTGTTCCGTGCTATACACTTCATACCGCAGCTACTAGAAAGGTGCTCGAATATTCGATTGATGCAAATCAGATATCATATATCGGAAGCGTTGGATGCGGTAGATACAAGTCTCTCCTTGAAATGGGTAAGGCTCTATCTACAATGCAAAGTGAAGGCTGCCCCAAATGTATCGATGTCTACACAGGATCTTATCAGCCGGAGTATATTGATCCTCTAAAAAATGCTCCGGGCATTCGATTTCATGGTTCTATTCCCGCTGAAGAGGTCTTGAATGTCATGAGCAAAAGTATTGCAGTGATCCATACAGAATCATTTGAACAGAATATGATGGATATGGTTCGATTCTCAGTTTCAACGAAAATAGCTGAGTCATTGATGTACGGTCCGTGCTTGATTGCTTATGGTCCAGGAGGAATTGCATCGATAGATTATCTCAAAGAAAATAAAGCGGCATGGACAATTACAGATCCAGAAGATCTTGAAAAAGGATTAGAAGAAATACTGGGAAATAGTGCATTGCGAGAGAAAATTGTCAGAAATGCTAGAAAACTGGCTGAAAAGAACCATAATGCGGATGTCAATCCTAAGAAAGTTCGAGAATGGTTGGAACAGATAATCAAACAGGCTGCCCCAAAATAGAAGATGGGGTGCGGGAGAATAAAATGAAGGTATTGCAGATAAATACAGTTTGTGGCAGGGGAAGCACGGGACGTATAGCCACTGATTTGCTGAAGTGCTTAAAAGAGAATGGAGATTTTGGGAAAATTGCGTACGGTATTGGTCCAATGTTAAATGCAGAGCCATCCGAAACAATCGAAATTGACACCAAATCAGAGTATTACATTCATAACTTTCTTTCAAGATTTACAGATAAAGAGGGCTGCTATTCAATTTCAGCAACAAAACGGCTGATTGACCAAATGGAAGAGTATAAACCTGACATTATTCACCTCCATAATATTCATGGTCATTATATTAACTATAAAATCTTGTTTAACTACCTCAAAAAGGCCAAAGTACCTGTCGTATGGACATTTCACGATTGTTGGGGATTCACAGGCCACTGTTCGTACTTTACCATGGTAAAGTGCGAACAGTGGAAGACACACTGTTCGTACTGTCCACAACTTCGTAGTTATCCAACCTGTTATACAAAAGGTGCTGTAAAAGAAAATTATAATCGGAAGAGGGCATGCTTTACTGGCCTCGAAAATTTAACGATTGTAACACCTTCTAAATGGCTGGCAGAACTTGTCAAAGAAAGCTTTTTGCAAGATTACGATATACGAGTAATCAATAATGGAATTGACTTAACAAAATTTCAGCCCAGAACGAATGCTTCTTTTAGAACAGAGTATGATCTTGAAGGAAAGATTGTGATTTTGGGCGTGGCAAGTGAGTGGTCAGATAGAAAAGGATATTCGGATTTTATTGATTTATCGAGAAAATTATCTCGAAATCAGAAACTTGTTATGGTTGGAGTAAGCGATAAACAGTTGGAAGAATTGCCGAGGTCTATCATTGCCATCAAGAAAACAAATAGTGTCGAAGAACTTGCAGAAATATATAGCGCAGCAGATGTTTTCCTAAATTTTACATACGAAGATAATTTCCCAACAGTGAACTTGGAAGCAATGGCTTGCGGAACACCGGTAATTACATATAAGACTGGCGGAAGTGTTGAACCAATTACAGAAGAAACGGGTATTATCATTGAGCAGGGCGATTATATGGCGGCGTTAAATTCAATTGAACAGGCAAAAATGTTGGATCGCCATATCATTGCAAGTCATGCAATGCAATATGGTTCAAAGGATAAATTTAATGATTATATTAGTCTGTATGAGGAATTGTTAAAGTGCAAGGAGAGAAAAGTATAAATGACAGGTAAAAAGCTTTCGATAGGTCATTGTTTATTTTTAATCCTTTTTCTGTTTGCTGCCGATTTATTTGATTTGTCGGGAATTCTGATTTCGTTCGGGATTGTTTTGTTTTTCTTGTTTTACATGAAAGATTCAAAGCTTGACCGCAATGCACTAATTTTAATGATTTTCTCGGTTTCATATTTTCTCAGTGTGTTCTACCACGAGGGCGTTTCCTTTGATGGAATCATAAAGTATGCAATTTGTCCTTGGGCATGCTATGTGCTGGGATATAATTTAATGAGGTCTGAATCAAAGGTTTCTGTTACAATGTTCTCAAAGGTTATGTTCTTTGGATTTTTTGTACATGGCTTTTTGAATTTAATCGCCTCTGTTAATCATTATGGCATTGATTTTAACAATCCGTTTCGGTTGGCATATGATTTCTGGCAACAGCGACAGATTTCAGTAACCACGGCATCGCTGTATTATACACCTATGGTGCTGATGTCAATTGGAATACTGTTTTCAAGCAGTAGGAAAATAAAAAGGTTGCTATCCATATTTGTAATTGGAATTGGACTGTTTGCGACGATTTTATATCAAAATCGTACATTGATTCTTGCAAGTGGCGTTGTTATAGCGATGTCGCTACTCTTCCTTTTAAATAATAGGAATGTGCCGAAGAAAACAAAAAACATGGTAATTGCAAGCTTCAGCACAATTGTAGTAATCAGTATTGTAGTTTGGATCACAGATATTGGTGGAATTCGTTCACTTTTGGAGGGCACATCTTTTTTTGCAAGACTTAGCGGGTCGAATGGCGAAGGGCAGGATCGAACTAAAATATGGGCTAGCTTTATTTTTGGCGATGCATGGAAATACCCGTTTGGAGGAAATAAGGCTGTATTATATCATAATAAAACGTTCGTTCATAATATATGGCTCGATGTATATAGGCGAGCGGGTCTTGTTCCTTTCATTTGCCTTTGCAGCTTTACAATATCCTCAATTGGGACAGTGACGCGATTTGAAAATTATAGTGAATATTCAGAAAACACAGAAGATTACCAGACATTAGCACTTGCGTTGATTGGTGTCGCTTGCGCTTTCTTTGTTGAACCCGTGATAGAAGCAAATCCTTATATATTTTATCTTCCAATTTTAGTAGTGGGTGCAATGAATGGGAGAATGCTTAAAAGAGCGGAGGACCTATAGTTATGAAAATAGTATTTGTGTCAAATTACTTATCGCACCATCAGATCCCTTTTTGCGATGCAATTTCAGCTATTCAGGATATAGAGTATTTTTTTGTCAGCACAGATGTGATGAGTTTGGAAAGACGGAATTTGGGGTATCGTGATATTGAAAAATCATATGAAATAAGAACCTATAATAATGCCGAGGCCTTAAATAGGGCAAAAGAAATTATCAATGATGCTGATGTAGTTATATTAGGAAGCGCACCGGATTCATATATTATTCCACGGTTAAAGGCAGGAAAGTTGACTTTCAAATATGCTGAACGGTTTTATAAGCGAGGTTTATCATACAAAAATCTGTTGCATGCAATTGCAGGTGCGTGGCTACATCATGGCCGCTTCCAGAAGTATCCGCTGTATATGCTGTGTGCAAGTGCTTATACTGCTGGAGATGCTGCCGTATTTCACAATTATATTGGGCGAACCTATAAATGGGGATACTTTCCTGAAGCAAAAGAATATGATGTCGATGACCTGATGAGCAGAAAGCTATCGGTTACGTCCGGATGGAAACATCCCCAGGTTTCCATCCTATGGGCCGGCAGGCTTATAGGATGGAAACATCCAGATGTTTCCATCGAATTAGCAGCATCTCTGAAGGAGAAAGGCTACTCCTTCAGAATGAGTATTATCGGCAACGGTGAGATGGAGCAGAAGCTCCGGACTATGATTGAACAAAAGGATCTCACTGATTGCGTTGAGATGCTTGGCGCAATGTCCCCAGAAGAAGTCCGTTCACATATGGAAAAAGCAGATATTTATTTGTTCACAAGTGATTTCAATGAGGGGTGGGGTGCAGTACTAAATGAGTCTATGAATAGTGGATGTGCCGTAATTGCTAGTCACGCAATCGGATCTGTTCCTTTTCTTATTCAGGATGGAGAAAATGGGCTAATCTATGAAAATGGAAATCAACAGCAATTTGAAGAACGCGTTGAAAGTGTCATTAAGGATAGTGAATACCGAAAAAGGCTGGGCGTGAATGCCTATGAAAGTGTTGTAAATGAATGGAGCGCAGATATTGCAGCAAAGCGGTTTGTCGCGTTAAGCCAATCTTTGCTGAAGAAGGAACCTGCAGATAATTTGTTTGCAAAGGGACCATGCAGTAGGGCTGTGATTCTAAAAAACGACTGGTATTCATGCTGATTATGAAGAGAGGTTAAGCAGCAAATGAATCAAAAAAAACTGATTAGTGTGATTGTGCCAGTATACAAAACTGAAAAATATATAAAGCAGTGTGTGGATTCGATTTTAAACCAGACATATAAAAACCTGGAAATTATATTGGTTGATGATGGTTCACCAGATGGTTGCCCGGAAATTTGTGATGAATACGCGAAGCAGGATAATCGTGTTGTAGTAATTCATCAAAATAACACAGGATTGTCTGGAGCAAGAAATAGTGCGCTGGATATTTGTAAAGGAGACTATATTTCCTTTGTTGATAGTGATGACTGGATTGAAACCAACGCTTACGAAGTTTTAGCTGATAAATTGGCGACTAACTGTGTTGATGTAGTGTGCTTTACAGCGAATGTTATCAAAGATGGAAAGAAGGTCGAGAGTAGATTTAGGTATTTTCCTGATGGAACATTAAAAACAGCGAATGAGATGGTCGAACTTGCGTTGGCGGATGAGGTTGGAGGCCAAGTGTGGTCTAGGATTTATTCCAGAAAATGTTGGGAAACCGTTAGATTCCCTGAAAAGCGTTTGTATGAAGACTTGGCTATATCCTTTATGCCATTCCTTTTAATTGATAAGGATGTATTGTTTATAGATGAACCAATATATAATTATCGGATGAATGAATACGGAATTTCTTTGTCAGTGAACCCGGAAAAAAACTTTCACATATTTTTAGGCTTTAAAGACCATTACGATTTTGCAATGAATCATAATCGCAAAAGTACATCTATTTGTTTAGCTAAAACCGCTGCTTTTGCAATAGGATATTTGAATGGAAGAATTCGTTGTCAAGTTACTGACCATGAGGAAAACAAGAAAATTGCGGCGGATTGGTTGAAAGATAATAAAGATGTTATTTTGAATTGTAACCGATTGGATAAAAAGAGAAGAGGGATGCTGAATTTGTATTATTTTTCACCTGAAATCTATCAGATTACATATAGAATTTATGCTTCAATTATTGGAGATAAGTGAATGAATAGCAGAACGCAAAAAAGTGCTAAAAACATGACAGTTGGAATGCTCTCACAGCTTTTCACATTGTTACTCAGTTTTGTTTCTAGAACAATATTTATTAAGTATTTAACAGCTGAATATTTGGGAATTAGCGGGCTGTTTTCCAATGTTCTTACAGTTTTATCATTTGCTGAGCTTGGAATTGGCGATGCAATGACGTATGCAATGTATAAGCCTGTAAAAGAGGACAACCGAAAACTTGTTAATCAATTGATGGTCGTTTATAAGAAGGCTTATACTGGAATTGCGGTTGTTGTTGGTACTATTGGCTTGTTTCTCTCCTTTTTCCTGAACTATATTATCGCAGAGCCTCCAAATATTCCAGAAAGTCTACAACTCATATTCTGGCTCTATGTTATTAACAATATGGCTTCATACTTGCTTACTTATAAGAAGTCCGTCTTGATAGCATACCAGGAAAACTATATCATTTCAGGGGTTCAACAACTATCATCAGTTATTCAGCAAGTCGCACAGATGATAGTACTGTGCTTTACTAGACAATATATTCTCTATTTGATAATTCAGATTTTATGCACGATTTTAAATAACATTATTATTTCTGTTATTGTGAAAAAGAGATATCCATGGATTAATGAAAGAGAAAGTGAAGACCTACCGCAAGAAGTGTCAAAAGAAATTTTCAAGAATGTAAAAGCTCTTTCGGTTTCCAAAATTGCTGGAGTTGTTAGCAACGGATCTGATAATATTATTATCTCTAAATTTGTTGGATTGAGTTCCGTAGGCGTTGCATCAAACTATACAATGATTATCAATTCTCTGAACGGAATACTGTGGAACGGGCTTTCAAGCTTAACGAGTAGCTTTGGCAATTTTAATGTGGACAGTACGATAGGGCAAAGGAGAAAGCTTTTCAATGAGCTGTTTCTATGTTCATATTGGCTGTATGGTTTTATGACAATAGGCATTATCACACTCGCAAATTCATTTATTCAATTGTGGGTTGGATCAGATTACCTAGTGCCGCAAGGCGTTGTACTGGCACTGATTCTTATTACATACATAAGTGGCGTCAATTTTCCAGCCTATACTTACCAAAGCACTTTGGGAATGTTTGATAAGATGAAACTCCCATATGTACTGTTCGCGTTATTCAACATTATATTGTCTATATTCCTCGGAAAAAGTTGGGGCCTGTTCGGCGTTTACATTGCAACATCAATTTCACGTCTATGTACTTCTGAAGTGTCGGCGGGATATTATGTTTATCGCTATGGATTGAAATTGTCACCATTTAAGTATCTAAAAAAGTATGTAATCTATTTTGTTATTTTGATCCTGAACGCATTGGTAACAAATTACGCTGTTTCTCTCGTGAAAATAACAGGAATTACGGGTTTTATTATAAAAACAATTATCTGTATAGCGGTGTGCAATTTTATATATTTTGTTTGCTTTGCTAGAACAACAGAGTTTAAAAATTTACTAATGCGTGCAAAAGGTTTACTGAGTAGGAGGAAATAAAAATGTCTGCATTTGATAACGCAACCCTTATGATCACTGGTGGTACTGGTTCTT
>OLOW01000683.1_pt1 | contig 23199 bp, 19 predicted proteins | sample 1672801 | NCBI WGS metagenome assembly OLOW01 (sample SAMEA3136725, study PRJEB25190) | human gut metagenome | biome: human gut; feature: human-associated habitat; material: faeces | place: Austria | collected 2013 | reverse complement strand
GTAGCATTTTGTCCTTGGAGAGGGAATTTAATAACTACTACTTTATAATACGAGGAGGTTTATACATTATGAACGGTAAAAAAATTTTGTTTGGTGCAGCCTGTGACGGGCTGCTTTTGCTTTTGATGAGGGGCGCCTATTAAGTACCTTCGCAAATGTGGCAAACATCCCCATCGGGAGTTGTGCCCTTGATCAAGTTCGTGGATATGTTCTCCGGCATCGGCGGTTTCCGCGAGGGACTGACCCGTGCCGGAGGATTTGAATGCGTAGGGCACTGCGAAATCGACAAATACGCCAACCGCAGTTATAACGCCCTGTTTGACACGAAGGGAGAGTGGTTCATTGAAGATGCCCGAAAAGCCGACCCCAGCACCATGCCGGACTTCCAGCTGCTCTGCGGCGGATTCCCTTGCCAGACTTTCAGCATTGCAGGATCCCGGAAAGGATTCGGAGATCCGAGAGGAACCCTCTTCTTTGAACTGGCCCGATTGGCTGAAGCCAGGAAGCCTCCGTATTTGCTTTTTGAGAACGTGGTGGGTCTCATCAATCATGACCACTGCAGGACATTTGCGACAATCCTCAACACGCTGGACCGACTGGGGTATGGTGTGGAATGGCAATGTCTTAACAGCAAAGATTTCGGCGTCCCCCAGTCAAGAAACCGCGTGTACATTATCGGATATCTTGATGAGCGATGTAGAGGAAAAGTATTTCCTTTCACCGAAACAGCAGGAAGTTCTCTTATTCAAACCCACGGTGGCCACCAAGGGGAGCGCGTCTACTCCCCCGAAGGATTAAGCTGTACGCTGGCTGCCAATCCGGGTGGCTTCGGTGGCAAAACCGGGCTGTATGAGGTGGGAGTGCCGATCCAGTGCGCCACAAAAACCGGCTACCAGATGGCACAGGTCGGTGACAGCATCGACCTGAGCTACGCCACAGTCAACAGTCGGCGCGGACGGGTTGGTAAAGAGATTGCGCATACACTTACAACGGGCTGCCAACAAGGCACTGTTGAAGTTCGCCCGGTCAAAAATCCCATCAAGTCAGACCTCGCCCGCAACACCGAACGCACCGGTAAGCCTGGCGCACCCATGCATACACTTACCACAAAAGACCGTCACGGTGTTCTGTACGAGGGGCGCATCCGCCGCCTGACGCCGCGCGAATGTCTGCGCCTGCAGGGCTGGGCAGATGACCGCATCGACACGGTGCTTGCCATTCAAAGCGATAATCAAGCCTACAAGCAGGCAGGCAACGGCGTGACGGTCAATGTGGTGGAAGCCATCGGGCGGCGCATTGCCAAGATGGACGCGGAACTGCGGGGTGAGGCGCTTGCCCCTTGATTTCCGTGACCAGTATTTTGGCTGTGAAATCGAACTGACCGGGATAAACCGTGCCACGGCAGCCCAAACGCTGGCAGACTTATTTGGCACCCGTGCCGAGCATTCCGGTGGTGGCTACGATGCCTACCGCGTCAAAGATTTGGACGGTAAAGAGTGGAAAATCGTCCGGGACGGCAGCATCCATCCCGAATGCCGTAGGCGGTCTGTTCTTATCGGGGAAACCTACAAGGTTGAACTGAACTCCCCCAAGCTTGAATACGGCGAGATGGAAAAGCTGCAGGAGGTTGTCCGTTCCTTACGCCGCGCAGGGGGCATCGTAAACGACAGCTGCGGAATGCACGTCCATGTGGATGCAAGCAAGCACACGCCGCAGAGCCTCAAAAATGTGCTGTCCATTATGTACTCAAAAGAGGATATTTTGTTTGCAGCTTTGAAAGTTAACCCTGCCCGCATTGATAGTTACTGTCAGGCGGTGGATGAGCCTATTCTGGAGGAAATCCGCAAGCTGCCCAGCGGCGCGAGTATGGATCAACTGAAAGATCGCTGGTATCAAGGGCGGGATGGGAGTGATTATCACTACCATTCGTCACGGTACAGGGCTTGTTATGCGCAGAAAAAAGTTATGCGGAGAATCTTTTAGAACAGACGTTACTTCGAGACTGTTCACCAGAAATCTCAGCATAATTTTCTACAAGGTCTTTAAAAACGCCTTTAAGTCAGGGTCGTCGTTCCAATCCGGCATGGCAGGCGTATTCATCCTCGTGTCCATTGTTTCTAATGCCTTGCGCCGGGCTTCGGGATTAGCTTTTGCGTAAACCTGTGTTGTCTCAATAGATTCGTGCCCTAAAAAGTCACGAATATAAATGAGATTTTTGCCTGCCTCAACAAGATGCATTGCTTTAGAATGCCGGAGACAATGCGGTGTAATCTGCGGAAAAAATGAATCCACCGCAGTATTTGCTTTGTGGATATATTTTGCTAGCACGTAGGAAACACCGCTGCGAGTCAACTTTTTCCCTTGCGGATTTATAAACAGCTGGTCATTGCGGCGTTCTGGTATATCAAGATGGTTCTCACAAATGTATTGGCGCAATACCTGTGCACACGGTTTGGTAAGCGGAACATCTCGACTTTTTCGCCCCTTCCCTAATAAATGTACAACCGGTAGTGAATCTAGTCGGATATCGCAGATTCTTAAATCGCAAAGTTCCTGCACTCGTGCAGCTGAATCGTAAAGGAGAAGAATCATCGCCAAGTCTCTGCGACCTTTTGGCGTGGAAATATCAGGCTGTTCCATTAGAATATCGGTTTGCTGGATACTCAAATATTGAACCGTCGGCTTTGCTGCTTTTTTGCTGTCAATTGAAAGAATGCGCTGACACAGAATCATTTCATCCGGGCATTCAATTTGTACATATTTTGCAAATGACTTCAGCGCAGCAAGTCGTTGGTTTCGAGAAGATATACTGTATTTGCGTTCAGTTTCAAGATATTGTAGAAATTCAAGAATCAGTTCGCGGGAAAGGTCGTTAAAAAGCATTTTCTCTAATTTAAAGCCACAATACTTTTCAAGGTAGCCATGAAAAATAACAAAGGTGTCCCGGTAAGAGTAAATTGTATTTGTACTGACATTTTTAGTTCCTGCCAGATACACGCTAAAGTATGCGGAGACTAAACCGGCGTAGCTGCATCTATTCCTCATTGCAAAGTACCTCTGTAATGGTATGGAATCGGTCATTGAATGGTTCGGTGACTTCCATGTAGGCTTCCGGGACAAGCCTCAAGTATTTTTCGGTTGTTGTAATTCGGTCATGCCCAAGAGCAGTGCGGAGAATCGGCAAACAGGTATATATGTCTTTTCCTTCGGAACTCCATTTGTTTAGAATGTGGACCGCAAAGGAATGCCTGAGATCATGGAGACGAGGCCCTTTTCCTCGACCTCGGTGTGGAATCCCGGCATCAAATAAGCATTTTCGAAAAATATCGTAAATTGTACTTGTATCATAGAATCCGCCATCAGGAGCAGGGAAAAAGTAAATACTTTTTGCATTTGTCACTAATGGATTACTGCGGTAGGATTTCATGTATGCAAGCATTGAGTCCGAAATTCCTACCAGCCGTTCTTTGTCTCCTTTTGCACCGTATATGGCTAAAACTCCAGCATCCAAATCAACATCTGCAACCTTAAGGTGCAGAGCCTCTGACACGCGCAGCCCACATGTATAAAGCAGGCGAAACAGAACCGGCATAACTAAATGTCGTAGTGGAGATTCTGAAGATTCTTTGGTACAATCTACCGCAGAAAACAATCTCTCGATTTCGTCTTTCGTAAAAATGTAGGGAACGAAACATCTATTTACATGAGGCGCAGGGTGGAATGCACATGGAGCATCATAGCCATTGCTGTGCAAATACTTACAAAGAATTCGCACATACGAAATCCGAAAACATTGCGTGGTTTCGTTTTCGTGAGGTCTCTTTTTCTCCCACTTTTGCAGCAGTTCTTTCGAAATGGCAGGTATACGCAATTGTTGCTCATTGCAAAAGTCATCGAATGCACTGAGTGCCTCAACACCGGCGTTGTATTTATTGCCAAGGGCACGTTTTTGCTCCACAACATCCAGCATATATGGTGCAAGCACACTGGTAAAATGGGGTTCAAGAAGTTTTTCCTCAAACACTAATCAGTCACCTCCAATGCGCAGCTGCGAAGCTGACGTACATTTACACCAATATATTTTTGAGTAGAATCGGCATTTATGTGTCCTAATACACCCTGAATCGAGGTAATGGGGATTCCTTCATCTAACATATGTGTTGCGAGGCTGTGTCGAAGCGAGTGAAGCCCGTGGTGCTTTATTGAATCCAAAGGAATGCCCGCTTTTCGCATATGCTTAATAAGAATGTTGTCAAAATTTTGCAGAGAGACGTATGGAGCGACTGCGCGGAGAAAAATTTCCGGGGCATCGCTTACAGGCCTTCCATTTTTCAGATAGTCTATTACAGCCCATCCAACATCTGTGGGAAGTGGTAAAGTTATCGGCTCTCCTGTTTTGACTTGGGTGAAAGACACCAAATGCTGTTCCCAATTAAAATTGGCAGGGCGAAGATTACGTATATCGCTGGTTCTAATGCCGAGTTTTACTGCAATCATTAAAACTGCATAATCGCGTTTCCCTTGTGGACTTTCACGGTCAACAGAAGCAAGGATACTTTCGATTTGGCTAAGATCTAATGTTGTAGGAATTCGCGCGGAAGCGGATACTTTTACAATTGGCATCATTTTCAAAGACAAATCTGTTTCCTTGTAGCCACTATGCGCAAGGTACTGAAAGAAGCGTAAAAGGATACTGTAATGGAGCCTTACAACCGAATTGCTGTAATTGCACGAAACAACTTTGACGTATCGATTTACAATATCTGCTGAAAGTAATTTGTAATCCGTGACTCCAACGCTGAACAAATAATCTGTAAAGCGAAGAAGAACATTTCTGTGGCTGCGCAGCGTATTCTCCCTGCGTCCGTGGAGAGATAGCTTTTGCAAGTAGTTGACCGCACCTTCTTGCAGTCCTGCAGGGAACTCTCGATTCAACCTCCGCCGAAGCATAACCGCGTTGAAGTGTTGGTAGTCTGACAACAAATCCATTGCACGGTGAACTCGTGAGCATCGCCGTTCTACTGTTCCCGGCTGCACACCGTAGCAATCCAGCATGAACTGCTGAGCCAATTCCGCTGTAAAATATTTCTTTTCATTTTTATTGCAGTACGCTAACAGGTTCCTAAACGTCGAACGAAAGCCTTGAATATAGTTTTCGCTATAGTGCTTTGCAATGATGCAAGGGATAACTCTTTCCACAAGTTCATACACGGTCAGTCGATTTCCATCATCCACAATAACAACCTCCATCATATCTGGAATACTCAAATTATATAGTTATTATGTAGAGAAAAACAGACTGTTTTTATAATTTTTGTCGCTGTACAATTAAAGTTTGGAACGTGGGATACATAATCGCTTTCTTGCCATAAAAGGCGTTATGTTGAGCTCAACATAAGGCTTGCAATATGCATTCTGTATTCTATCACGGTACAATCGAATGGCGGTTGTTCAACTCCACGCTCCATGCGGGCGAAGCCAAAGCAAACATCATTCTGGCTATGGCAATCTCGGCGCAGGGCATCAACCAGAAGTACACGCAGTTCCGGAAAACGCCCATCGGGGATAATCCGGCGTTCACCTTCCGCACCTTTCTGCTGCGGCTGGGGCTGATCGGCCCGGAGTATAAGAATGTGCGGATGCATCTGCTGAAGAATCTTCCCGGTGACAAGGCGTGGCGGCACGACAAGTCGCTGTATCCCAGCAATCAACCACGGCTTCATACAGATGAGGTCAGATAAGGAGAAACCCAATGTCTCGAAAAGAATACTTTGCCTATGGTTCCAATCTGAATTTTGAGCAGATGGCTTACCGCTGCCCGGAGGCAACCGCCGTGGGTATCGCCAAGTTGGAGGGCTATGAGCTGGCGTTCCGGCGCGGCTACCTGACGATTTTGCCCAAAGAGGGCGCAAGCGTCGAAGGGCTGATCTGGTCTGTCACTGACCACGACGAATCACAGCTTGACTGTTATGAAGGCTACCCGACATTCTATGACAAGGAAACCATGACGGTTACGGATGCAGATGGCACGCCGCATGAAATCATGGTTTACACGATGAACGCACCGTACCGCGACCAGTTGCTCCCGGTCAGCAGCCGCTACAATGCGGTTGTCATGCAGGGGTGTCTGGATGCCGGTATCTCTCCGCAGCAGTTCTATGATGCTGACGAAAAATACCGCAAAGCCTACAAGGCCAGAGCCGCGCCGGTCCCTAAGAAACACGCTCCCGAACGCTAACCAAGCCCGCTACACCGTGCAGCGGGCTTTTTCTTTTGCAACAAAAGGAGAAATTCGTATGAAGAACAAACACAGAATAAAGCAGGGCTTGTCGCTGCTGCTGGCGGGTGGAATTGCGCTCACAAATCTGGGCGCAGCGCTGCCCGCTTTTGCAGAGGATGCCGCAGCCACGCCGGAGACAGCTTCAGCGGCCACACCGGAAACTGCTGAAGCCAATGTCCCGACACCGAATCTTTCGCAGATCACTGAAAATCTGTACAACGATCTGCCGGACGCGCCTACCGGCAGTTACCTTGGCAGCATGGGTCTGCCCGTGGCAACCGGCGAAACAAAAATCGGTATCTCCGCGTGGGTTTCTGACCTGTATGACGGCGTAGATGCCCATATGGATGCCGATGCGCTGAACGCAGATGAGAACACGGTCACAATCGGCAAAACTCCCGGTACAGACTATGCCATTGTTCCGCTGCTGGCGCAGGTCGAATACCCGGCAGACGGTGCGGTATCCGAAATCATACTGCCGGATGATGTAGAGCTTTTAAGCTATCTCTCCACCGATTATGAGCCTATCCCGGCAGACGAGCAGGAGCAGGCTGAAATCCTGCACCAGACATACTCGGAGCAGTCGGCAGCAGCAACCGGCCTGTATGTAAAAGCCTCTGCCGATTTTACGGCGCAGCTGGTCTATACGGATTCGGACGGCAGTTCGCAGTCAAAATCTATCCATGTACAGATCAGCGAGGATGCCGCACCCACACAAATCCGCCGATACCAACAGGAACTGGATGATGCTAAGGCAGAGTACGCGGAACTCCAAAATGCAAGGTTAAACGAAGCGGCTGAAATTCGGAAACTGCGTACTTACTACGATGACTTTAAAGGCTGGGCAGAAGAATTTGACACCGCTCCGCTGGAAATGAAACGAATGATACTGAGCCATCTGATTGATAGGGTAGAGGTCGGAAGAAAATACCAAGTTATTGTGAAGTTTAATATGAAGTACAGACAGTTTCTGGAATGCACAGCAGAAACTTACAATACAGAAATTGGTGCATAACAGAAAAGGCGGACTGTTCACGCAGGAAAGTGAATAGTCCACTTTTTGTGCTATGGACAGCACTATTGCAAAAAGTAAAGAAACAGCGTATAATAAAGGCAAGGAAAGGAGGCGCTTATCCCATGCAGCAGGAAGAAAATTATCTGGCGCAAAGCATATCCCAAGTAGATGCCGATGCCCGCTACGATGAAGGCGTTAAGCGTCTGCTTGCTAACAAAAGCATTTTGGCCGTTATTATGAAGGAGTGCGTTCCGGAATATCACGGCTGTACGGTGCGGGAGATTGCGGAGAAGTATATCGAGGGTGAACCGCAGATTGGCGCTGTCGGCGTGGACGCCGATGAAACAAACCGCAACGTATCTGCCACGATTCACGGCACGAATACGGAAGATGTGACGCTGACCGAGGGTACGATTCGCTACGATGTCCGCTTTTATGCCACAGCACCGAGCGAGGATGGTCTGATTGGGCTGATTTTGAACGTGGAGGCACAGAACCGCTACAATGCAGGGTATCCGCTGTTGAAACGTGCAATTTATTATTGCAGCCGTATGATCTCGGCGCAGTACGGCACGGAATTTACCAAAGGCGAGTACGGTAAAATCAAGAAAGTGTACTCGATTTGGGTATGTATGAACCCGCCGAAGAACCGCAGAAACACAATTACGCAGTATTCCATACAGGAAAAGCATATCATTGGTGATGCGGTTGAGCAAGTCAGAAACTACGACCTGATGAGCGCCGTGATGATTTGCTTGGGCGATGAGGACGACAAAAACTATGGCGGGCTGCTGAAATTCTTGGAAGTACTGCTTTCAGAAGAAAAGAGTCCCGAAACGAAGAAAGAAATATTAGAAACGGAATTTGATGTTCCGATGACACAAACGCTTGAAAGTGAGGTGCGCAGAATGTGCAATTTGAGCCAAGGTGTTATGGAAAGGGCAATGGAGAAGGGCGTTGCGAAAGGAATTGGCATCGGTGAAGAGAGGGGCGAGAACAAAGCAACTCTCAATGCGATTCGTAACGTGATGGACAGCTTTAAAGTGTCTGTCGATGCAGCAATGGATGCGTTGCATATTCCTGAAGCTGATCGCGCCAAATATAGAGCCATGCTCCAAAGTTAAAAAGAAAATTGAAAGCCGGTTGCAATGCAAAGCAACCGGCTTTTGCTTAATATATCGCGCATGATGTGAATGCTAATATATACTTGAGCCACTTTCCAGCAAAATGACAGCGAATATTTGAGCCACCTAATGGCTTCCCGTATAATAGATGTAGACTACTATGCGGGAGGCGATAGAAAGGTGGTCACATCGGTGGATGTCTACAAATCAATCCGCGCGCTGCAACTTGAAGGAGTAACCAGTCAGCGTGCAACAGCTAAAATTCTGGGAATTTCCAGAAACACAGTCAAGAAATATTGGATGGGCGACGCAGTTCCATGGGATCGGAAAGCCTACCAGCGAGAAGCCTCTGTCATAATGCCAGAAGTAATGAATTACAGGAACCTTGAAAACAGAATAGACGTAACTATCCGAGAAGGATAGATGTCCACAGAAGCGGTCACCTCTACCGGGTGGCTGGCACAGGAAAGTAGTACGCAGGCAAGAGTCCTGAAGCAACCTTTCTGATTATCCTCTGGTTTCAGGGGATAGAGCGACAAGACACGCCCGTGCCTGACGAAATATAGGTACGGAAGGGCAGAGAATAGAACCTGGCCTATGGGTAAGGCAGATGTGCAGCAAGTAGAACCGCAGTGAGCGATTGCAGCAAAGGTTTTGAAAATTTGTGTTGTTGCTCAACTTGTTATTGCAATTTGCATAATAGAACTAGAGAATAACTCTTTCAATGGCGGGGGCAACCTCGCCATTTTGTGTATTCTACAAACTGATGGGAAAATGGATATGGCGAAAACTCCAAAAAATTCGCTGGATATTTGGGGAATATGTCAATGCGGAAACATTCCTGTTATGGTATAATAATCTATATGAAGGATAATCTCTAATTATCATTCGAAGTATTATGTGCATATCGGGAGAGAAAATATGAAAACAGATCAAACACGTATATGCAAGCTTATTAAAGAATGATGAGAATGACAGGCAAACAAGTCTGCAATTATTATAATGAGTTTCTGGGGGGCAACGAGGTTGGTTTACATTCTATCCTTCAAAAGCGAGCTATTTTAGCGGAACTGTGCGAAAGGCGGAAGTAGGTAGAAGATATAATGTGACCAAAGGAAAGTCATGAAGCGTATGTGAGAGATAGGTATTATACAGTGGAGCGATTGCATACCGGTAAAGAAATAATAAAAGAATCTTGCAATAGTTCTGATGCGTGAATATCCTACTTGTGGTATAATATGAGTATATAAATTATGAGATAGTGTCCGTGTTATATGATACGAAATATAGAACTCTGAGGAGTTGAACCATGATATGGGAGATTCTACAGAAAAAAATTTGAAGAGTTATAGGAATAGTGAACTGAAGTGGTTTCTGCTCGCCAATATTCTTTTAATGTTGGTAACATCTGGTGGATTAAAATTTGATTCCCAAGACGCTAATGTGTTCTCATTTATAAGTGAAATTATTAGTATTACAGCTGTATCTTCTTGCGCGTACATCTTGACTTTTATTTTTGACTCAATTCTTCCCCCGATTTTTAAAGTGAAACTAATATTTTGGTGGAAGAAACAACCAAGTTGTACCATTTTTACAGATATGCTTAAAAACCTTCAAGATAATAGATTTACGCTGTCCACTGTTCTAGAGAAATATAACGACATTTATGTGATAATCGATAATCTGCCAAAAGGCATTGACCAAACCCCGTATTGGTATTCCATCTATGAGCGCAATAGAAGTAACCCCATTGTTTTTGGTTCAAATCGAGATTATTTGTTGCTAAGAGATATGCATGCACAGATGGTGATGCTGATGGTTGTATATGTTGCCCTTGTGCTTGTTACTGGTTTGATGGATTTTTCTGAACCGTTTATTTTTTATATCCTTTTTATGATTGGCGCACTTAATGTTGGTGCCCGTGTTCAAGGCAAGCGGGTTGTATATAATGTTTTATCTGTTGATATCAATGCGAAAAAGGATGAATGACGGTCTGAAAAATTAAGAAAGGGTGTTTAAAATGGTTGATTGGATATACGACGATAAATGTGCGTCTGCTTGTTTCTTCAGGAGCTCCGTTCAACCCCCAAAAAGGAAAATGATGCTGCAGATAACGCAAAAATGTAACCTACATTGTGCGCATTGCTTTGCGAATGCAAGTGGAACAGGAACTGAAATGTCTTTGGAGTTGATACAAAATAAGATACTCCCGCAGCTTTTAAAAAACCAGGTGGTTAAAATTACTTTGACCGGCGGCGAACCGCTCTGTAACCCGCAAATTAAAGATATTGTTCAATTATTGCTAGACAACCATATTGGAGTAAGTATTTGTACAAATGCAACGCTAATTGATACGGCATGGATTGCTTATCTTTCAAAATATGAAAATGTACATTTTAATGTCAGTTTGGACGGTATGAGATTAGAATCGCATGGAAGATTTAGAGGAAATCTTTCGATAGAGATGTTCGATAAAATTATATCTACAATAACAACTTTAGGACATTACAAACTTCTAAATGGCATTTTGACTACGCCCAACACTTACGCTACCATTGATGAATATATTGATCTATGCTGTTTTGCTAAAAGGGTAGGAGCACATTATGTCCTTATGAATCCTTTGTCTCCGTTTGGAAGAGGAGTAAAGACACAACAGTTAGCTTATACAAATAATGAAATGTGTTTGTTGAAAAAGCAAACAGAACTGCTTGCGACGGATAACTTTCAAATTGTTTATATACGTTTCCCTAATAATGAGCAGAAACCTATTGGAAAATGTCCTATTGGATCTGTTCTATATGTTTTCACAAATGGCGATGTGGCAATATGTCCTTATATGGTTTTTGCTGCGAATGGTGAAAATAGATATAATGCAAAGGACTTTATTTTGGGGAATATTTTTGGTAATGAAGAACTGGACTTATCCACCGAGATAAAAAAATTCATAAGGCATTATTTAATGCAAAACACTGCTTATAAGAATTGCGGAGCATGTAGTAAGGGGTGCTACGCCATCAAAATATCTAACGATCAAGACCTTTCAGATTGCGATTTTGATATATGTCCTTTAGCAGGGAGTAAAACAAAATGAGAAAAGGATTGTTTATAAGTGTCGATGGCCCTAATGGCGCGGGAAAAACAACATTTATTCGTACACTGGTGGAAAATTTAAGCGTCAATTATGATGTTTATGATACTAGAGAACCATCACCTACTTCATTTGGGACTTTTGTTAAAAAGAATGAAGGGGGGCTAAAAGGTATGCAGTATGCCCAATTAATATGGGCTGATCGACATTACCATCTACAAACGTGTGTGCAACCACAACTTTCTTTAGGAAAGATTGTAGTATGTGATCGTTACATAGATTCTAGCTTTGTACTGCAAGGGTTTGATGGCGTTTCGGAAGAGCAAATATGGGAACTTAATAAATCGTTTTTACGGCCGGACCTTAATATTATATTACTTGCAGATCCTGAAATTTTACAGAAAAGATTGCAGAAGAGAGAAAGTCTTTCGGCGTTTGAAAAAAGAATGACGCGAGAAGAAGAAATATATATGTATAGAAAAGCCATTGACTTTTTAAGCAGAAAAAATATACCACATATTATTTATATGAATAACACATATGATGAGTTGCAAAAAAACCTTAAAGATGCAACCATTAGAATTCATGAAATGACGGGGTAATTGGTATGAGCTTACTTAAAGTTATGACTCTAAATATAGGAAATCCTTCACTTCAGCGTGTTCAAAAGCAGATTGATTGGTTGGAAACTAGAGATGAGGATGTTTTTGTCTTGACAGAAACGAAGTTGAGTCAGGGCTGCTTATATCTGGAAGAGTATTTTGGTGAAGTGGGTTCTACGTTGTTTGATTATGGGAAGGAACCTAAATTCCATGTTTTTTTCCCGAAATCTCAAACAGAAGATTTAGGAGTTATGATTTTAAGTCGATTCCCAATATTATCGACAGAGTCTTGTTTTGAAAAAAGTAGTCCTTATTATTCAAGGCTAATCAATGTCTGCCTTGATTTCTATGGGAATAAAGTGGGTGTTATGGGATTATATGTCCCGTCGAGAGATTCTTCAGCAGAAAAAATAAAACGTAAAAAGCAATTTGTAATTGACTATTTGAACTATTTAAAGCAACTCGGCGGAAAGAAAGAAATACCATATGTAATTTGTGGCGATTTGAATGTCTTAGAAGAGAAGCATGTTCCGCACTATCGAAATTTTTTGAAGTGGGAGTATGATTTTTATGGCCGTTTTAGCCATTTTGGCTATACGGATGCATTTCGGTTGTTACATCCGACAGAAAATGAATATAGCTGGGTAGGGCGGACAAATGACGGTTACCGTTACGATCACTGCTTTGTATCCAAAGAAATATCCAAGCGTGTTGTTAAATGTTGCTATATACATGAAACTCGTAAGATTCCGATTACAGATCATTCTGCGCTAACGCTGACCCTTGACTTTTAACTTGCCACCTCAAAACATTTTGTTGGGAAATTCTACGCGGTCTATGACAATCAGGTTGCGGTTAATGATGGCTTTGAATATAAATAATGGTATAGAAAACTGTCAAGTATCTGTATCATATACGTGTGCAAATAGTCGGTTTGGCTGGAAAGGATTGAGTATGCAATGCCTATAACGGTAAATGTTGCAGGGCAGGTTGGACAAATAAGGCTTCCCACTTCAAAGGCGCTATGGCCTCTATTTGAAACAGTTATTAATTCTATTCAGTCACTTGAGGAAAGTGACACAAAGAAAAAAGTGATTGTTATTGATGCTTTGCGTCCAGAACATACGCAGCTTAAAACTGGGGAACAGGGGCGTACTATAATGGCTAAAGAGCGAATGGTGGATGATGTGTAAAAAGATTTAAAGCACAAAGACACCAGCATAATAACCATGAGTACGCGCAACTAAGGAGAGCAACTGACTCTTAATCAGTGGGTCCTGGGTTCGAGTCCCCGATGGTGCACCAAAAAAAGCCTTACGGAAACGTAAGGCTTTTTTCATAATGATTGCCGCTTTGTGTGAGTGCTTTCGTTTTGCCGCTGACTTCAACCCAAGTCAGCGGCTCTTTTTGTTTTGTAGGGGTGTAGGGGAGAAATTCATCCCTCCCGGGGATGCAACAACAGCCGCAAACGGCTCGGGAGGGTCATTCTTGTTGCCATGCACCGCGGCAATATGCTATACTAAAGAAAAAACAGAAGGGGAGGCACTGCGGATGACCCGCATTGCAATCGTAGAGGATGAGGCCGCCGTCCGGGAGCAGCTGGCGGGGTATGTGCAGCGCTACACGCGGCAGTATGGCATCCAGTTTGAGGTGACAATGTTCACCGACGGCGTCGAAATCCTTGAGGACTACCGCCCGGTCTACGATATAATTTTTCTTGACGTAGAGATGCAGCATCTGGACGGCATGGAAACTGCCCGCCGTATCCGCGAGCTGGACAGCGATGTGCTGCTGATTTTTATTACGAACATGGCGCAGTATGCCATCAAGGGGTACGCCGTCGGTGCGTTGGATTACGTGCTCAAGCCTGTGCCGTACTTTGCGTTCTCGCAGCAGCTGCAAAAGGCTGTGAACCAGCTGGCCAAGCGGACGCGGCATTATCTGGCTGTGTCGGTGGACGGCGGCATGCGCCGATTGGACGCTGCTACGATTTATTATATCGAGAGTGAGGGTCACCGCGTCCATTTTTACACCGAGGACGGCGACTTCTCCGCACCCGGCGCACTGAAGGCGCTGGAGGAAAAGCTGACGGGCCGTCTGTTTGCGCGGTGCAACAGCGGCTATCTTGTGAATCTCGCGCAGGTGTCGGGCGTGCAGCAGAACACGGTGCAGGTCGGCCCGCATGAGCTGCAGATCAGCCGCCCCAAGCGCAGGGCGTTTCTGGCCGCGCTGGCGGACTACATCGGGGGTGAGGGCGCATGATGACGCTGCCGGACATCCCGCGGTTGTACACGGCGCTGGCAGAGGTTCTTGCCGTGCTGGTCTACGCGCAGGCCGCGCCGCCCCGCGCTGCAAAGCCTGTGACCTATGCTGCCACGGCGGGGTGGGCCGCGGTGCTGGGCGTGTTTTTGCAGCTTACCGGCAGTGTGCCGCTGGCGTGGTGGCTGCCCTGCATGGTCGCGGCCATCGCGTGGCTGTACCTGTATCTGTGGGGCACGCGGGAGATGAATTTACTGGAAGCCGGCTACAGCTGCGCCCGCGCGTTCATTCTGGCGGAGCTGGCCGCCAGCGTGGAGTGGCAGCTCCACTGCGTACTCTGGCCGCAGCAGCGGGCTACAGCACCGCTTTCGGTACTGTTGCTGGCGGCGGTCTACACGGCAGTCTACGGCTTTTTGTATTGGTTTGAGCGCCGCCACGCTGCGCCCACGCGGCTGACCATCACCCCGGCGGCGGCGCTGATGGCTGTCGTCATGGCGGTCACGGCGTTTGCGGTCAGCAATCTGAGCTTTATCTCCGACAACGGTGTCACGATGAGCGTGATGAGCATTTTCTACATCCGCACGCTGGTGGATATGGCGGGCGTGCTGATCCTGACGGTTCAGCACGAGCAGCTGCGCGAGGCCGCACTGCACAGCGAGCTGACGGCCATGGACAACGTCCTGCACCGCCAGTATGAGCAGTACAGGCAGAGCAAGGAGAACATCCGCCTTATTAACCGCCGCTATCATGAGCTGAAAATGCAGATCGCGGCCATCCGTGCCGAGCGCGACCAGGCCAAGCAGGACGCCGCGCTGGCCGAAATGGAGAGCGGCATCCGTCAGTACGAGGCCGAGAACAAGACCGGCAACCCTGTGCTGGACACGCTGCTGACGGCGAAAACGCTCTACTGCCAGCAGCACGGCATCAATCTGACCTGTGTGGCGGACGGTACGCTGCTGCACTTTCTGACGACAGGGGAGATCTGCACGATCGTGGGCACGGTGCTGGACAACGCCACCGAGAGTGTGCTGACCGAGCCGGACCCCGAGAAGCGGTTGATCCGGGCCGCCATCTACGCGCAGAACGGCTTTGTGATGCTGCGGTTTGAGAACTACTGCGCTGACCCCGTGGAGCTTGGCCCCGACGGCCTGCCCGCCCGCAGCAGCCACGGCGGCTACGATTTGAAGAGCGTCCGCGCTGCCGCCGAGGCCCACGGCGGCACGCTGACCCTGCACTGGGAGAATGAGTGGTTCACGGTGCGGATTTTGCTGCCGCAGAAGTAGTAAGGATCGCGGCAGCGGAAACTACCCGCGGGCGGATATGGAATCCGCCCCTACAATGTAGGAATCAATGCTCGTCATCGACCCGGGAGCCTTGCGGCGGCTGCCCTGCTCACCCCTGTGGCGGCGTCAACCTTCCCCCACAGGGGAAGGTTTTTTTGTTATGCCGCAATTTGCACAAAGAAGGCGCGGGTGTACTTGTACAAAATCACAACAAAATTTGGCCGGTCAAGCGGCAAAACTGCAAAGTATGCTTCAAAAACGGCAGCTTGTGCGAAAAATACGCCTATCGTGCCGCAATCTGCTACAATAGAATCGACGCAAAACATGGGCCCGCTTTTGACAGGTGTATACTGTTTAAAGAGGAGAAAAACAAATGACAAAGCAACCCAAAGTCCGCAAGCCGCACCCCGTACTGCACGGGATCGGTCTGGTGCTGTTCGTGATCCTGTTGGTCGCGGTACTGGTCGGCACCTACGTTTTGTCCACGATGGCTACCATCATTGACAGCTTCATCGGCGCACCCAGCGGCCACTATTCCGACGCTGAAATTGCCGACACCAAGGTCAAGGCGGAAACGCTGGCCGCTGATGTCGAGGCCGAGGGAACTGTCCTTGTCCGGAACAACGACAACACCCTGCCGTTGGCCGCTGACAACAAGAAGATCAACGTCTTTGGCTGGGCCTCCACTGCCTGGCTGGGCGGTGGTTCCGGCTCCGGCGGCGTGTCCGGCGTCAACACCGATTTGCTGGCCGCGCTGACTGCCTACGGCGTTGCGTACAACACCGAGCTGACCGACATGTACAAGGATTTCCAGGATGGCCGCGAGTACACCCGCACCCTGAGCGCCTGGCCCGAGCAGTCCGGCCGCCTGTACGAGCCTGACATCAACAACCAGACCTACTACACACAGTCGATGCTGGACAACGCCAAGAGCTTCTCCGATACGGCTGTTGTCGTGATCGGGCGTCTGGCGGGCGAGAGCAACGACGCCACCAAGCAGCAGTACAAGCGCACCGAGAAGGGCGGCGACATCGTTGTTGACGACACCCGCACGATGCTGGAGCTGACCACCGAGGAAGAGAATCTGCTGAACTACGTCGGCGCAAATTACGCCCATGTGGTTGTGCTCATCAACTCCACCAACGTCATGGAGCTGGGCCAGATCGAGACGATCCCCGGCATTGATGCCTGCCTGATTGCCGGTCTGTCCGGCTCCGAGGGCGCGACTGCCGTGCCCGAAGTGCTGTGGGGTGACCGCGAACCCGGCGGGCGTACCGCCGATACCTGGGCTTATGACCTGACCACCGCCGCCAGCTATGCGAACGCGGGTATGGAGGGTGTCGGTAAGTACAGCGCCGCCGACGGCCTCTACCCGGCAGACGGCACGACGAACGGAAACCTTGACACACCCTACACCTATGAGCAGGTTTCCTATGTCGATTACGCCGAGGGCATCTACATCGGCTACAAGTGGTACGAGACCGCCGACGCAGAGGGCTACTGGGATGCCGAGAGCAACGAGCACGGCACCGGTTATGACGCCGTTGTGCAGTATCCCTTCGGCTACGGCCTGAGCTACACCAGCTTTGATTGGAAAGTCACGGACGCCGCAGCCAACGGCAGCGCCCTGACGAAGGACGGTAATGTGACCGTCAAAGTCGCCGTCACGAACACCGGTGACCGCGCGGGCAAGGACGTTGTCCAGCTCTACTATACCGCCCCGTACACGGCAGGGGGAATTGAAAAATCCAGCGTTGAGCTGGGCGCGTTCGCCAAGACGAAGGAGCTGGCCCCCGGCGAGAGCGAGGAAGTCACCCTGACGGTCCCTGTCTCCGACATGGCCAGCTACGATGCCTACGACGCCAACCACAACGGCTTCACCGGCTATGAGCTGGATGCGGGTGACTACATCTTCACCGTGCGCCATGATGCCCACGATGTGGACGATGACGCCAACGCGACCATCACCTGCAGCCTGCCCGCAGGCGTGCAGTATGCCGAGGACACCGTCACCGGCAATGCCGTTTCCAACAAGTTTACCGGCAGCGACGCCATCGACGGCGTGAGCCTCGACGGCAGCGACTCCGACCAGAACATCACCTACCTGACCCGCGCCGACTTTGCGGGCACCTTCCCCAAGACGAACACCCCGACCCGTGCCATGACCGACAACGTCAAGGCGCTGAACCTCTACACCGCCGACGATGCCAACGGCTGGATCAACGACGCTGATGAGGCTATTACCACCGGCGCTAAGAACGGCCTGAAGATCGAGGACAACGGCGAGACCACCGACCTCGGTTTCCGGCTCGGCTCTGACTTCAACGACCCCCGGTGGGATGCCCTGCTGGATCAGCTGACCGTTGACGAGATGGAAAACCTCTACATCAACGCCTACGGCGGCCTGGCCGAACTCAAGAGCGTCGGCAAGACCAAGAGCAAGGATGCCGACGGCCCCGCCCAGATCGGCGGCTTCACCGGTATGGGAGCCGGCACGGGCTTCCCCAGCTCCAGCACGCTGGCCCAGACCTGGAACGCAGACCTTGCCCAGGAGGAGGGCCGCACCATCGGCACGCAGGCCCTGCAGAACGGCTACACCGGCTGGTATGCCCCCGCCACCAACATGCACCGCAGCCCCTTCAATGGCCGCAACTATGAGTATTATTCCGAGGACAGCCTGCTGTCCGGCGTCATCTGCGGCAACACTGTGACCGGCGCAAACCAGGCGGGCGTCTACACCTATGTCAAGCACTTTATCTGCAACGACGGCGAGAGCGGTATCTACCGCGATTCCGTCTATACCTGGATGACGGAGCAGACCCTGCGCGAAACCTACCTGCGCCCGTTCCAGATGCTCGTCGAGGATTACGACGCAGTCGGTCTCATGAGCAGCTACAACCGTATCGGCGCTGTCTGGGCAGGCGGCAGTGAGGCGCTGCTGACCGGCATCCTGCGCGGCGAGTGGGGCTTTGACGGCGCGGTCATCACCGACTACTGCGACCACCACAGCTACATGAACGGCGACCAGGCCCTGCGCGCAGGCGGCAGCCTGTGGATGGCGGGCTTCACCGGCGGCGAGATGGCCTTTGAGACCGGCTCTAACAGCTACCTGCAGGCTCTGCGCCACGCTACCAAGGAAGCACTGTACATGTACCTGCATGTCCGCGTCACCAACCGCGACTATGCTAACAGCATCGGCGACACCACCGCTGTGCGCCATGCGTTCACGACCTCTGTGTTCGGCTGGCGTCATCTGGTTGCCCTGATCGACATCGTGGCCGTTGTCCTGTTCGCCCTTGCCGTGCGAGGCGTCGTCATCGACGTTAGGCCCCGCAAGGCAGCCAAGACCGAAAAAAAGAACTCCTGATTCACCAAAGGAATGTGTGACCCATGAAACATGCAAACATTATTACCAAATTGACCCTTGAACAAAAATGCGCGCTGCTCTCCGGCGAGACGGTCTTTACGACCCGCGGCTACAAAAATGCGGGCATCCCGTCCATCACCCTGTCGGACGGCCCCAACGGCGTGCGCAAGCAGGCGGGTGCGGCGGACCACCTGGGCCTGAACCCCAGCGTCCCCGCGACCTGCTTCCCGACGGCGGCTACCGTGGCCTGCAGCTGGGATCCCGCCCTGGGCGAACAGCTCGGCCGGGCCATGGGGGAGGAGGCCGCCGCGCAGGAGGTATCCGTCCTGCTGGGGCCGGGCCTCAACACCAAGCGCAGCCCGCTGTGCGGGCGCAACTTCGAGTATTTCTCGGAGGACCCGTACCTCTCCGGCAAGCTGGCCGCGGCCTACGTGCGCGGCATCCAGTCCAACGGCATCGCCGCCTGCCCCAAGCACTTCGCCGTCAACAGCCAGGAGCTGCGCCGCATGGCGTCGGACTCCGTCGTCGACGAACGAACCCTGCGGGAGCTCTACCTGACCGGCTTTGAAATCGTCGTCAAAGAGGCGCACCCCAAGACCATCATGTCCAGCTACAACCTCGTCAACGGCACCTACGCCAACGAGAACGCCCACCTTTTGCAGGACATCCTGCGCAGGGACTGGGGCTTCGACGGCGCTGTCGTGACCGACTGGGGCGGCAGCAATGACCACGCGCTGGGCGTAAAGAACGGTTCTACGCTGGAAATGCCCGCCCCCGGCGGAGACGCCGTGCGCGAGCTGTTGAAGGCCGTCGAGACCGGTAAAATTTCCGAATCTGATGTGGACGCCCGCCTGGACGAGCTGCTGACGCTGGTACTGGACACCCACGCCGCCGTGGAAAACCACAGCCGCAGCTTTGACGCCGACGCCCACCACGCGCTGGCCCGCCGCGCCGCTGCCGAGAGCGCCGTCCTGCTGAAAAACGACGGCGATCTGCTGCCGCTGGCCGCAGGCGCAAGCGTGGCCGTCATCGGTGACTTTGCCGAGACGCCGCGTTACCAGGGCGCAGGCTCCAGCGCCGTCAATTCCATCAAGGTCGATACCTTCCTTGACTGCCTGAAAGACAGCGGCCTGCACAGCGTCGGCTTTGCCGCGGGCTTTGACCGCCAGGGCAAGCCGGACGATGCCAAAAAAGCCGAGGCCGTCGCGCTGGCGAAAAAGGCCGACACCGTGCTGCTCTGCTTAGGGCTGGACGAGATCAAGGAGAGCGAGGGGCTGGACCGCGCCGATATGAAGCTGGCCGACAACCAGATCGAGCTTTTGCAGGCCGTGCAGCAGGCCAACCCCAACACTGTCGTCATCGTCAGCGCGGGCGCGTCGCTGGAAACGCCGTGGCTGGCCCACTGCAGGGCGCTTGTCTACGGCGCCCTCGGCGGCCAGGCCGGCGCGGGCGCAATGGTCGATGTGCTGACCGGCAAAATCAATCCGTCCGGCAAGCTGGCCGAGACCTGGGCCAACGCACACGCCGACACCCCCGCCAAGGACAACTTTGCAGGTGCGGGACGCACCGTGCAGTACCGCGAGGGGCTGTACGTCGGCTACCGCTACTACCAGACCGCGGGTGTGCCCGTGGCGTTCCCGTTCGGCTACGGCCTGAGCTACACGAGTTTTGCCTACAGCGAGCTGAAAGCCGATGCCCGCAGCGTGACCCTGACCGTGACAAACACGGGCAGCCGCGCCGGTGCCGAGATCGTACAGGTCTACGCGGCCAAGCCCGACGCCCAGATCTTCCGCCCCGCGCAGGAGCTGAAGGCCTTCACAAAGGTCTGGCTGGAGGCAGGGGAGAGCAAGACCGTCACCCTGCCGCTGGACGACAAGGCGTTCCGCTACTGGAACACAAAGACCGACAGCTGGGAGGTCGAGGGCGGCACGTATGAGCTTCGCGTAGGGGCGAGCTCTGCGGACATCCGCCTGACCGCCGCCGTCGAAGTGAACGGTACGAGCGCACCGAACCCATACGCGGGCAAGGCGCTGCCGCACTACACCAGCGGCAAGGTGCAGCGCGTGCCCGATGACGAGTGGGAGATTCTGCTGGGCCGCCCCATCCCGGAGGATACCGTCAAAATTGACCGCAACATGACCCTGGGTGAGCTGAACCACAGCCGCAGCCCGCTGTGCTGGCTGGTCTGGGCTGTGCTCACGATGATGCTGAACGCCAGCTACAAGCGCGGCAAGCCGAACCTGAACGTGATGTTCCAGTACAACATGCCGCTGCGCGCGCTGACCAAGATGACAAGCGGTGCCATCAGCATGGGCATGGTGGACGGCATCGTGCTGGAGGCAAAGGGTTTCTGGGTCATCGGTCTGCTGAAGGTCATCGTCGAGGCCGTTAAAAACATCATCCTCAACGCGCAGTTGGAAAGCCGCCTGCGCAACAGCTGACAGGAAGGTGCTGTCATGCAGCTTTGGAATACCTTTGCGGAAAAGCATCCTGCCGCAGCCAAGTGGGTGCGCGAGGGCGGCTTGTTCGTCGTCTTCCCGGAAGGGGAGGCTAAGAAGGCATAAGAATAGCCGAGCAGCGTAAAAACTGCTCGGCTTTGTTGTTTGTTGGTTGTGTGGCTTCCCCCCTCGGGGGAAGGCTTAGAAATTACAAATAATTCACCGCCAGGATCGCCGCACCCAGCACGACCAGCACAACACCTGTCGCGCGGTTCAGCGTGGCGGGCTCGGCCTTGTTCGCGAACTTGGCGGCAATGCGCGCCCAGAGCAGCGTGCTCAGCACACAGCAGATCAGGCAGAACAGATCCGGTACACCGCCAATCGCAAAATGGCTGACAGAACCGGTGAAGGCCGTGAACGCCATGATGAAAACGCTCGTTCCGACGGCGGTTTTCAGCTCATAGCCCAGCACGGAGGTCAAAAGCAGCAGCATCATCATGCCGCCGCCCGCGCCGATGAACCCGCAGATAAAGCCCACGCCCGCGCCGCAGAGCAGCGACTGCGCGAACCGCTTCTGTACGCTGACGGCGTTCATCGCGCTCTTGGTCGTCATGACGGGCCGCACGATGAACTTGACGCCCAGCAGCAGCGTCATGAACGTTGAGAAACCGCCCATCGTTGTGCCGGGCACGAGGCTGGCCACATAGCTGCCAACCAGCGTGAAGCAGAGCACCGACGCCATCATGACCGCACCGTTTTTAATGTCCAGGTTGCCGTTTTTGCCGTAGGTGTAGGCAGAGGTCGCACTCGCCAGCACGTCGCTGGCCAGCGCAATGCCCACGGCCATGTAGGGGTCCATCCCCAAAAAAGTAATGAGCATCGGGCTGATGACCGCCGCGGCGCTCATACCCGCAAAGCCTGTGCCCAGTCCCGCGCCGATGCCCGCAATAAAGCAGACGATGAATGCTACCAGATAGGTCATATTCTTACTCCTTGTTCAGCTCCCGCAGGAGGTTTGCATCCATGCGGCGCAGATAGTCCTGCAGCGTCTGCTGCTCCTGCGCCGTAAAGCCCGCAAACAGCGGCTCCAAGCTGCAGCGCTGGATGTCCGCCAGTACCGCGACCATCGGCAGGGCATCGGGCGCAAAGCCCAGCAGCCGCTGGCGGCGGTTGTCCGGCGCAGGGGAGACCGTCAGCACGCCGCGTGCGCGCAGCCGCTCCACCGCCGCCGATACATTGGATTTTGCCAGTCCGCGGTAGCGGCAGATGTCGCTGGCCGTGCGGCAGTCTGGATTGTTGTGCAGAAACAGCAGGATGTCAATTTCCAGCTGGTTCAGCCCGTACTGTACGGAAGCAGCCTCAAACCGCGCTGCATGGTACTTTTTGTAGTGCTGTACGTAGCTCAATATGGGCAGCAACTGCATCACTCCCTTGCAAGGCTCAAATAGAACGGTTCTAATTATAACCATTTACACAGCAAAAGTCAATACTGCCCATTAAAAAGCAAACATCAGAGAGGTACAGCCGCGCCGCGCCAGGCTATACCGGATACACCGAAAAAAGAGGATGCGGACGGATCCGCACCCTCTAAAACAAAAACAAACCCGAAACAATGCTTCACGAAGAAGATTGAGTTCGGATTTGCACAATATGGTGGACCTGGAGGGATTCGAACCCTTGACCTCTCGGATGCGAACCGAACGCTCTCCCAACTGAGCTACAGGCCCATGTCATTTCGAC
>OLOW01000664.1_pt1 | contig 23409 bp, 17 predicted proteins | sample 1672801 | NCBI WGS metagenome assembly OLOW01 (sample SAMEA3136725, study PRJEB25190) | human gut metagenome | biome: human gut; feature: human-associated habitat; material: faeces | place: Austria | collected 2013 | reverse complement strand
AAATCAGATTCAGCTCTCCGGGATGGTTCTCCACCCAGCGCAGCAGCCCTTCTCCCGAGGAAAATTCCAGGACTCGGTCCATGTCTCTATGTGGCTCTAAAACCCGTTCCAACCTTGCCCTCAGGTGCAAACGAGCCTCCTGACTGTCATCGCAAATCCCAACGCAGAACAAAGATCGTTTCTCCCTTCCTCTTGAGTATCCTACGAATGCACCATCGTGTGGTACAATCTAACCTCTTTGATTGTACCACACAGGGCGGCTTCCGCCAAATAGAACTTGACAGAAGCCGCCCCAAGTTTGACAGAAAACCCGCCAAACTTGACATCCCGTCTTCTGCGCCTGCCAAACTTAGCATCCATCAGGCCGAATATGACTGGGGCAGTTGCTGTCAGAAACTCCATCGGTTATGGTGGAGACAGAAAGAAGGGGAGAACAGCTCATTTCTCCCTTCACCATCAGAGAAAGGAAGGAATCGTCAATGCTGACTGTACACAATCTTCACAAATCCTACCAAGTGGGAAAAACTACCTATGAAGTTCTCAAGGGTGTCTCCCTGGAGGTGGGAAAAGGGGAGTTTGTGGCCGTAATGGGACCGTCTGGCTCCGGAAAGACCACACTGCTCAACTGCATCTCCTGCTACATCCCTGCAGACAGCGGAGAAATCACCTTGGGCAATCGCCAGCTGGCCAAGCTGGATGAAACCGCCCTGGCCTCTGTTCGAAACAAACAGCTTGGGTTTGTCTTTCAGGATTTTTTGCTGTTAGATGGCTTAACCGTCCAGCAAAACATTCTTCTCCCTGCCATCATTGGCGGAACTGCTGGTCCCGCCATGGAGCAGCGCGCTGACCAGCTGTGCCAGGTGTTCGGCATCTCCGCCATTCGGGAGAAATACCCGGCAGAGATCTCCGGCGGTGAAAAGCAGCGCACCGCCGTGGCCCGTGCCCTCATCAATAACCCTCTGCTCATTTTGGCAGACGAACCCACAGGAGCACTCGACAGTAAGACATCGGTAGAGGTGATGCAGATATTAAAGGATTTACATGAAAAAGAGGGCTTAACCATCGTGGTTGTCACCCACGAGAGTGGCGTTGCCAACCAAACCGACAAGATTATCCATATCAAAGACGGTATCATAGGTAGCATCGAGACGAATCTGAACCACGATGCAAGCCCGTTCGGAAAAGACGGACTCATGAAATAATAAAGGAAGAGCCCCTCCCCCTTTAATTTTTAATTTTTAATTTTTAATTCTTAATTCTTAATTTTTAATTATCAATGATAGACCTTTGGCAAGAAATATACGGAACCATCAAACGCAACAAACTGCGTACATTCCTGACGGGCTTTGCCGTGGCATGGGGAATCTTCATGCTCATCGTGCTGCTCGGAGCCGGAAACGGTATCATACATGCCTTCGAGCAAAATGCGTCGGAGCGTGCCTTGAACTCTATCCGCATCTTCCCCGGCTGGACCACCAAGTCATACGACGGTCTGAAAGAAGGACGCCGCGTCCAACTGGACAACCGGGACATGGATGACACGGAGAAGCAATTCACTGAAAATGTCATCAGTGCCGGTGCCACCGTGCGTCAAAGTAATGTAAACGTCAGCTTCGGACAAGAATATATCAATATCTCTCTGCTGGGCGTATATCCCAACTACACCGAAGTGGAAACCGTGAAAACAGCGGACGGACGTTTCATCAACTACAACGACCTGAAAGACCGACGTAAAGTCATCATCCTCCATAAGAAATCTGCAGATATCCTTTTCGGAAAAACGCATACTGAACCCATCGGACAATTTGTCAATGCCAGTGGAGTGGCCTATCAAGTAGTAGGCCTCTACAATGACCAGGGAGACCGCGAGGCAAACGAAGCGTATATCCCCTTCTCCACCTTGCAGACCATCTATAATAAAGGAGACAAGCTGAATAACATCATCTTTACAACCAAGAACCTGCACAGCATAGAAAGTAACGAAGCCTTTGAAAAAGAATACCGCAAGGCTATTGCCACCAATCACCGCTTTGACCCCACGGATGAGAGCGCCATATGGATATGGAATCGTTTCACCAACTATCTGCAGACACAGAATGCAATGGGTATCCTCCGGACTGCAATCTGGGTTATCGGTATCTTTACACTGTTGAGTGGGATTGTCGGCGTGTCGAACATAATGCTGATTACCGTGAAAGAACGTACCCGGGAATTTGGTATCCGTAAGGCATTGGGAGCAAAACCTTTCTCCATCCTTTGGCTGATTATTGTGGAAAGCGTGACTATCACTACGCTATTCGGTTATATCGGTATGGTGGCAGGCATCGGGGTGACGGAATGGATGAACTCTGCTTTCGGTAGCCAGACGATGGATGCCGGCATGTTCCAGCAGACCATGTTCTCCGATCCCACCGTAGACCTCAGTATTGCTATCCAAGCTACCCTGACCCTTATCATAGCGGGTACGTTGGCTGGGTTCTTCCCGGCTAAGAAAGCGGTAAGTATCAGTCCTATTGAAGCACTTAGAGCAGATTAAAGATTATGAGAATAGCCATAGATACGTGTGAGGAAATCCTCATCACAATAACAAGGAACAAAACGAGAAGCCTGCTTACGGCGTTCGGCGTATTCTGGGGTATCTTTATGCTGGTGGCGCTTATCGGTGGCGGCCAGGGCATGCAGGAAGAACTAAAATCCCAGTTCGAAGGATTTGCAACCAACTCGGGCTTTATCGCTGCACAAAAGACAAGCGAGGCTTATAAAGGTTTTCGCAAAGGACGATGGTGGGATTTGGAGATGGAAGATGTGGACCGTGTACGCAATGTGGACGGTGTGGCGCTTGCCACGCCTTCCATTGCCTTATGGGGACAAGTGGCTGTCTACGGAGACAACAAGTACGACTGTAGTGTGAAAGGCTTGTATCCCGAATATGAACAGATAGAACATCAAGAGATGACCTATGGACGTTTCATCAATGATGTCGACATTAAAGAGTCGCGTAAAGTGTGTGTAATCGGCAAACGTGTTTATGAAAGCCTCTTCAAACCCGGTGAAGACCCCTGCGGCAAATATGTCCGGGTAAATGGTATCTATTACCGGGTTATCGGAATGTGTTCATCCGAAGGCAATGTCAATATACAAGGGCAGGCCTCTGAAGCCATTACATTGCCTTTTTCCACCATGCAACAGACCTACAACCTCGGAAAGAAACTGCATGTAGTATGTTTCATCATGAAACCGGGAGTAAAAGTGAAAGACGTGCAGCCCGAAGTGGAACGTCTTGTAAAAGCGGCGCACTACATTGCTCCCGATGACAAACAAGCCGTCATGCTTCTGAATGCGGAAGCTATGTTCTCCATGATGGACAACCTGATGATTGGAGTGCGCTTTCTAATCTGGATGGTAGGTTTGGGGACGCTGTTTGCCGGAGCTATCGGCGTATCGAATATCATGATGGTAACCGTCAAGGAGCGCACAACGGAAATAGGCATACGCCGTGCCATAGGTGCCCGTCCTAAAGACATTCTGCAACAAATTCTTTCGGAAAGCATGGTGCTGACCACTATAGCGGGTATGGCAGGTATTTCTTTTGCCGTATTTGTACTGCAAATACTTGAAAAGGCCGCCAATGACCCTGGAGTTATCAAAACCCACTACCAGGTTTCATTCGGACTGGCTATCGGAACCTGCATCCTCCTCATCGCATTAGGAGTGCTTGCCGGACTGGCACCTGCCTATCGCGCCATGGCAATCAAGCCAATTGAAGCCATCAGGGATGAATAAACTTATAGAGAGACCACTAACCGTAAGCCATGAAATAATGGCTATATCAATCGTAAATAATTAAATCGTAAATATAAGATGAAAACAAAGAAGTTTCTGAAAATCGCATTATTGGTAGTAATTGCTGCCTTATTCATTTGGACATTCGTTTTTCTGTACCAGAAGTCCCAACCTAAAGTAACAGTATACGAAACGATAGTTCCGGAAGTGACAGACCTTGAAAAGACTACCGTAGCCACCGGCAAAGTGGAACCGAGAGATGAAGTCCTTATCAAGCCGCAGATTTCCGGTATTATTGCCGAAGTATACAAGGAAGCAGGACAAAGTGTGAAGCAAGGGGAAGTGCTTGCCAAAGTAAAGGTGATACCCGAACTGGGACAATTGAACTCTGCCGAAAGCCGCGTACGATTGGCGGAAATCAACGCTGCCCAAGCCGAAACGGATTTCGCCCGTACCCAGAAACTGTACAACGACAAGCTTATCAGCGCTGAAGAGTACGAAAAAGGGGAAGTAAGCGTGAAGCAGGCACGCGAGGAACTGCAGACAGCAAAAGATAACCTGGAAATTGTAAAGGAAGGCATCACCAAGAACAGCGCCTCTTTCAGTAGTACCCTGATCCGTTCCACCATTACCGGTCTGATTCTGGATGTACCCATCAAAGTCGGTAACTCGGTTATCATGAGTAACACTTTCAATGACGGAACCACCATCGCTACCGTTGCCAACATGAACGATTTGATTTTCCGCGGCAACATTGACGAAACGGAAGTGGGCCGTGTGCACGAAGGCATGCCGGTGAAACTAACAATCGGCGCCCTGCAGAATCTTTCGTTCGATGCCACACTGGAATACATATCTCCGAAGGGTGTGGAAGAAAACGGTGCCAACCAGTTTGAAATCAAAGCTGCCATTGCCGCACCGGACAGCGTACAGATACGTTCCGGCTATTCTGCCAACGCAGAAATCGTATTGGACCGTGCCCAGAAAACGCTTGCCGTACCGGAAAGTACCATTGAATTCAATGGTGACAGCACCTTTGTATATGTAATGACGGACAGTGTACCGGTACAGAAGTTCGAACGCCGCCCCATCCAGGTCGGCATGAGTGACGGCATAAAGATTGCCATCAAAAGCGGTATCAGTGCCCAGGATAAGATTCGCGGTGCAGAGAAAAAGGATTAACAAACGGAATAGCTTAAAAAGATATACGATATGAATAAAAAGATATTCTTATACCTCGCAATATTCGGCAGTATCTCAGTGCAGGCGCAGGAACGATGGTCTTTACGCCAATGCATAGACTATGCCATCGAGCATAACATCAGTATCCGCCAGACAGCCAACGCTGCCGAACAGAGTGCTGTCGAAGTAAATACAGCCAAATGGGCACGACTGCCGAACCTGAATGCTAGTGCCGGCCAGAGCTGGAACTGGGGACGTACGCACCTGCTCAGATGGAGGAAAACCCAAAAACTATAAACCATAAAACGTACACACGATTTCCAAACAACCAACAACAAAGTAAAAGGAGAGAAGTCTGATGAGTGAAATCAACTGGGAAGCGGAGGATGCGAAGTATATCTGGCATCCGGCCATGCAGATGAAGGATAATGAGGTATTTCCGCCGGTGGTGATCGACCATGCGAAGGGGTGCTATCTGTATGACACGCATGGCAAGGCGTACCTGGATATCATTTCTTCATGGTGGTGCAATCTTCTGGGGCATGCGAATCCGGAGATCAATGCGGCGCTGAAGCAGCAGGTGGATGAACTGGAGCATGTCATTTTCACAAATTTCACGCACAAGCCGGCGATCGAGCTGGCTCGTGAGCTGTCAGAGCTTTTACCGGCGGGGCTCACGAAGTTCACTTTCCATGATAATGGGTCGTCTGCGGTCGAGGCGGCGCTGAAGATGGCATTCCAGTATCAGTATCAGACGGGACATCCGGAGAGGACGCGCTTCATGTGCCTGCCGGAGTCGTATCACGGGGAGACGATCGGGGCGCTCTCGGTCGGCTCGATGGATCTGTATGCGAAGATCTTCCACCCGATGCTGATGAATAATATTCATTTCAAAGGACTGGACTGTTACCGCTGTCCATACGGCAAGACGAGAGAGACGTGCGGTGTGGAGTGCTTTGCGGACGCGGAGGCGGCCTTTAAGAAATATGGAAAGGAAACCGTGGCGTGCATCGTGGAGCCGATCCTGCAGGGCGCGGCCGGCATGCGTATCTATCCGGCGGAGTATCTGAGGAAACTTCGAAAGCTCTGCGATGAGTACGGCGTGCTCCTGATCGATGATGAGATCGCAGCGGGCTTTGGCCGCACGGGCAAGCTCTTTGCGATCGAGCATGCGGGCGTGTCCCCGGATATCCTCTGCACGTCGAAGGGACTGACGGCAGGCTATATGCCGATGTCTCTTACCATCACGACAGATGAGGTGTACGATGCGTTCTATGATGATTTCGGCACGCACAAGGCCTTTGTCCACAGCCATACCTATGCAGGAAATCCGATGGGCTGCGCCATCGCGCTCACAGTCCTTAAGATCATGAAGCGTGACCATATCCTTACGAAGGTGAATGAGAATGGGAAGTATCTGCATGAGCAGCTGATGCAGGCTCTCGGTAGTCACAAGAATGTCGGAGAGATCCGCCATATCGGGCTCATCCATGCGATCGAGCTGGTCGAGGATCCGAAGACGAAGAAGGCTTTTGATCCTTCGCGCCGCATCGGCTGGCATATTTTCAGAAAGGCTATGGATCTGGGGCTTGTGCTTCGCCCGATGGGGGATATCATTTATTTCAATCCGCCGCTCAATATCACAAGAGAAGATCTGGATAAGGGCGTCGCGCTCTGCAAAGAGGCCGTCGAGAGTGTGCTGGGGAAGTAGGGACTGGTGGTTAGTGACTAGTGACTAGTGACTAGTGACTAGTGACTGGTGACTGGTCGTCAGATATCAGACAACGAGCATAAAAAGGCCCGCGATTCTCAAATGAGAGAATCACGGGCCTTTTTATGCTTGAAGTCTAAAGTCTAAAGTCTGACATCTAATGTCTGACGTCTTATCCCCAGTAAATCAGAATTCTTCCACCAGCTTGTAGCCTTTGCCTTTGAGGAAGGCTTCGGTCTCGGACTCGGTGGTGCTGAAGACGGCGATCGGGGAGCTGGTCTCACGGTCGAAGGAAATGTAGAGGTAGCGGATCATGACATTGGCCGCCTGAAGGTCGCCAAGGATGCGGTCGAGGGTGCCCGGCTTGTCCGAGCCCATATCGACGGCGATGACGAGGTCGACGCGGCACTGGTAGCCTTCCTTTTCAAGGATCAAGACGGCTTCTTCCGGCTTGTCTACGATAAGGCGGACGATGCCGAATTCTGCGCTGTCGTTGGCGAGCATGGTGTAAATATTGATGTTCTCTTTCGCGAGAATGGATGTCATGCGGGAGAGCGCTCCCTGACGGTTCGCCGTGAAAATGGATACCTGCTGTAACATGATGGACCTCCTTGGATGGGTGAATGTATTTTTATATTGTAGCATAGGAGTGGGGAATTAGGAATGGGATTCGGGTTCAAGGTTCAAGGTTCAAGGTTGTGGTGGCGGCTTCGTCACACATATATAATGCGGCGAAGCCGCTACCATAATCCCGAACCCCGAAGTATGAAAGCAGGGATGAGTAGCTAGGGATGAGTGGCTAGGGATTAGGTGTCGCAAGTGACTAGTGACTGGCATGCCAGCTCATGGCATCGCCATTATTTATGCTTCGCGGCGCATTTCGTCATCCTGAGCGGAGTGAAATGTCGGATGGTCGATCATGTAAAGGCGGGACAGTGAGAACTGAGTCGAAGGATCTAGCGCCGCACCACCATTTCGCATTTCTAATTTCTCATTCAGTCGAGGCTTTCAATCGGAATCAAGGAACAGAACGCCCCAAGGGCTAACCCCGAACCCTGAACCCGCTCCCTCTTTCCATTCCCTTTTCCCCTCATTTATGGTAATATGGTAGCCATAGACTATATTTATAACGAGGTGCAGGAATGAATATCATCGACGAACTGAAATGGCGCGGGGCTGTGAATCAGCAGACCGACGAAGAGGGGTTATACAAGCTGGTGGGAGAGAAATCGATTTCCCTCTACTGCGGGATCGATCCGACGGGGGACAGCATGCACATCGGGCATCTGATCCCGTTCATGATCCTGAAGCGTTTCCAGCTGGCGGGGCATCATCCGGTCATCGTCATCGGCGGCGGCACGGGCTCCATCGGCGATCCGTCCGGCCGCAAGACGGAGCGTGTGCTCCAGTCGGCAGAGCAGGTCAAGCACAATGCGGAATGTCTGACGAACCAGATGAAGCGGCTCTTCGGGGATGACGGTTTCACGATGGTGAATAACTATGACTGGCTGTCGCAGATTTCCCTGCTGGACTTCCTTCGCGACTATGGCAAGCTTTTCAACATCAATACGATGCTCGCTAAGGATGTCGTGGCATCGCGTCTCGATACGGGGATTTCCTTCACGGAATTTTCTTACCAGATCCTGCAGTCCATCGATTTCAAGATGCTCTATGACAAATACGATGTGCAGCTGCAGATCGGCGGTTCGGACCAGTGGGGCAATATCACGAATGGCGTCGACCTCATCCGCAAGATGGAAGACAAGCACGATGCCTACGGCCTCACCATCCCGCTGATGCTGAAGGCGGACGGCACGAAATTCGGCAAGACGGCGGGCGGCGCGGTATGGCTGGATCCGAAGAAGACATCTCCGTATGAATTCTACCAGTTCTGGTTCAATCAGGATGACCGCGACGTCGTGAAGTACCTGAAGTATTTCACCTTCCTCTCGAAGGAGGAGATCGATGCGCTGGAAATCGAAGTCGCAGAGCATCCGGAGCATAGAAGAGCGCAGAGAAAGCTCGCGGAAGAAGTCACGCGCTTCGTTCACGGCGAGGCGGGCCTTTCGCAGGCGGAGAAGGTCACGCAGGCGCTCTTCTCCGGCCATATCGAAGAGCTCTCCGGCGAGGAGATCGAAGGCGCTTTCCGCAATACCAAGGGCGGCGAAGTGCATGAGGAGAAGATCAATATCGTCGAAGCGCTCGTCGAAGGCGGCGTAGAGAAGTCCAAGCGGCAGGCCAGAGAAGATGTGAAGAATGGCGCGATCCGCGTGAATGGCATCCAGGTGAAGGATACGGAAGCAGAGATCTCCGCGCATCCGAATACGAATGGCCAGTTCATCATCATCAAAAAAGGAAAGAAGAATTATTTCTCGATTCGCATCGTGAAATAGTCTTAGGGAAGCGGCAGACGAAGGTCTGCTGCTTTTTTGTTTAGGGGGGGGAGCCCGTGGGGCGTCGCACTTTGATTGCGGATGGAAACTCTGCTTGAATGAGAAATTAGAAATGAGAAATGCGAAATGGTGGTGCGGCGCCAGATCCTTCGACTCAGTTCTCACTGTTCCGCCTTTACATGATCGAACATCCGACATTTCACTCCGCTCAGGATGACGAAATGCGCCGCGGAGTATAAATAGGGCGATGCCATGAGCTGGCATTTTAGTTACTAGTCACTGGCTACTCATTGCTACAGGTTCTATGGTTTCAACGGGTTCTGAAGGTTCTAAGGGCTCAGGTGGCGGCTTCGCCGCAGTATAAAGAAAGGCGATGCCCGAGGGTGGCATTTCAGTCACCAGTCACTAGTCACTCCAATCCCCAATCCCTAATCCCGAATCCCTAGCTACTAATTTCTAGTCACAATCACTAAAAAAGGCCTCGCCATATGGCGAGGCCTTTTTTATTTTTTCAGTGTTTCGACATCCGCGATGGCTTTTCTCAAAAGCTCTGCGGTGACAGGATAGGGGACCTTGTTGAGGTCCGGCTTTGTGAGTGCATTGGCGATGAGTTCTTCCGGATCGGTGAGGCCGATGTCAGAAAGAGAGTGCGGGAGATGCGTGCGTTCGCAGAAGGCGTAGAGCTTGTTTCTTTCTTCCCGCTGTCCGTCCAAGGTGAGGAGGACGAGGGTGCCATAGCAGACGACCGCGCCGTGGAGGTGCGCTCCTTCATGGGCTACGCCGGTGTGAGAATTGTAGAGGGCATGTGCGACGCTGGAGTTGTAGTCTTCCGGTTCCAGATTCGAAATGATGCCGGTGGAGCAGACGATATTCTGGGCTACATACTCGAGGGCTTCGCCGGCTGTCTTTTCATCAGCAGATTTCAGCGCGGCTTCGCCGTATTCGAGAAGGCCCTGCGAGCAGGTGCCGGCCAGCGTGACGCCGAGATTTCTGCCGTAGGGGAGGACATCGCCTCTGGCAGAGAATTCGACTTCGTACTGTTTGGAGAGCGCGTCGCCGATGCCGGCCCAGAGGTATTCTCTTGGTGCATTTGCGATGACGCCGGTATGGATGAAGGTGTGGTAGGACGGACGATCAACGTAGTAGACCTGGCGGAAGGTGTGGTCTTCGTAGTAGTATGCGCCGACAGCGGTGACGGGAGCGCAGTTCGAGGCAAGGGTCGGGAAGGTGAAGTAGGGCTTGCCTGCTTCAGCAGCTGCTTTCTTCGCCGTGTCGATGGCGCGGCCGCCGCCCATGGCAAAGACCATGTCCGCTTTCTGGAAGGCTTCGTTTTCTTTCAGCGCTTCGGCGTTTTCAAATGTCGCATCGCCGCCGTAGTAGAGGGAGTCGAGGATCTCCATCTTGCCTTCCAGCGCTTTCCGAAGGAGCGGCTCGGCAGCGGCTCTGGACTTGTGCCCGCCGATGAGGACGGCGGTCTTTCCGAAGTGATGGCAGACATCGTAGACGCTGTCATATGCGTCAGTACCGATGGTATAGCTGGGGAGGAACTGGTTTGTCATGGGATGGCCTTCTTTCGTAAATGATGTGTGGAAATGGATGATTTCTATTGTAGTAGATTTTGGGGTATGGTTCAATGGGGTTCAGGGTTCAGGGTTCAGGGTTCAACGGGGACGGTGCCCCGTCTCCTAGTCACCAGTCACCAGGCACTAGTCTGTCGCAAGCTCGCGGACGTTGACGGCTTCGGTTTCTTCTTCTTCGCTGAATCTCGGGTTTAGGTAGTTGACGCAGGCCCAGGCGAGGACAGCACCGGAGATGGTGAACCAAGCGGAGAAGATTGCGCCCGGTACGACGGCTGCCGGCATGGAAGCGAAGTGGACTTTGGCAAGACCGGTGGCGAGGCCGGAATTCTGCATGCCGACTTCGACGGAGAGAGTGACGGCTTTCTTCCAAGAGAGGCCGCAGAGTTTGGCTACGGCAAGACCTAAGACATAGCCGAGCGTATTGAAGAGGACGACGACTGCGAGGATGACGCCGAGGTTATCCATGATGGCTTTGTGGGAGGCACCGACGACGCCGGCGATGATGAGGCAGATGGTGACAGAGGAGACGGCGGGGGTGTAGTCTGTTGCGACAGCGGCTGCTTTCGGGAGGAAGTATTTCAGCGCAAGGCCGAGGCATACGGGGAGGATGACGATCTGCAGGATGGAGAGGAACATGCCGACCGGATCGAAGGCGATTTCCTTACCGATGAGGAAGAAGGTCAGCGCCGGGGTGAGGACCGGAGAAAGCAGGGTGGAGACGGAGGTCATGGTGACGGAGTACGCGAGGTCGCCTTTGCTCATATAAGTGATGACGTTGCTCGTCGTGCCGCCGGGGCAGGCGCCGAGGAGGACGAGGCCGGCGGTTAGGCCAGGCTCGAGGGCAAAGAGTGTACCAAGTGCGAAGGCGAGGAATGGCATGATGGTGTACTGCGCGAGCGCACCGAGGAAGATGTCGCGCGGACGGCGGAAGATGACGAGGAAGTCTTTGAGGTCAAGCGTGGTGCCCATGCCGAACATGATGACGCCGAGCAGTACGGAGAGGACGGAGACGCCCTGGACTTTGCCTAAGATCCAAAGCCAGCTAGTCGGGGTGACAAGACCGAGTACAAGAAAGACGACGGCCATGACGCCGAAATATTTCGCAAGCATTTGACAACATTTTTTCATGGTAGAGCTCCTTTGGGAAAATGAATACAGGGTTCAGATCGAATGAGGATGGGGGCTATGCCGCCGGTCTTTTGGGGCATAGCCTTTCAGGCAGAATGTTCAATATCACTTTCCATAAGGATCCCTTCTTTCTGCAAAACTCGCGGTAGAGCAGGGATTGGAAATAAAAAAATCCGTCCCTCGACTGAGGGACGGATACTGGTTCCGCGTTACCACCCTGATTCCTGAAGGATATGACTATCCCAGGCGCTCTACAACGTACAAACATACGCGTTTCCTGTAACGTGGAAATGACGTCGGCACTTAATACGATTCGATTCAGCACCGCACCTCGGGGATGATTTTCATATGTCCTGTCCTGCCGGATTGCACCAGACTCCGGCTCTCTGAGAAGATCTCGGAAATACTACTCTTTCCCTTCAAAGGGTTTTCTTCGTGTGAAGATGAGCTGATTATACAGGACGGGATATGCATCTGTCAAGCGTTTGCAAAATATGGAAAATGGGATGTTCTCATGGGCAAGGATGAGAAATTTAGATAATTAGTGGCTAGTGACTGGTGACTAGTGACTAGCTACTAGTCCCTAGTCACCAGTCACTCATCCCAAGCTACTCATCCCTGCTTTCAAACTGTTTCTCTTGTAGTATAATAGAAAAAACTTTTTTCGAAAGAGATACATGTATGGATGCCATATTGCAAGGTCTTTCCGGCATTTTTGAGGTGGTTCTCATGGCGGGGCTGGGCTTTTTCTTAGCGAAGAAGGGCTGGTTCTGGGAGAATGCGGCGAAGAATCTGACGAAGCGCACGATGACTGTCGCGCTGCCGCCGCTCATGATTCATTCGCTGTATGCGAATTTCACGCATGATGCACTGATCGCGGCGGCGCCGGATCTGGTGCTGCCCTTTGTTTCTATCTTCGCCAGTTACCTCGCTGGGCATGTGCTCGCATCCGTGCTTCATATCTCCAAGGGACGCCGCGGCATTTTTATCTGTACCTGCTGCATTGCGAATGCGATCTTCATCGGCGTGCCGGTGAATGTGGCGCTCTTCGGCGAGGCGAGCGTGCCGTCGTGCATGCTGTACTATCTGGCGAATACGACGATGTTCTGGGCGCTGGGGGCGTACCTCATCATACGGGCTGCCGGCGGGGATCACCATTTCACGCCGCGGGAGATGCTCTTGAAGCTCCGCACTCCGCCGCTCATGGGATTTGCAGCGGGAGTCATCCTGCTCCTTGTGAATGTCCCCATCCCGCACTTTGCGATGGCAGCGATGAAGTATGTGGGCGGTATGGCGACGCCGATGGCGCTCATGGTCATCGGTATCCAGATGAGCCAGATCCCTCTTTCCTCCATCCATTTCGATAAGGACTTGGTGGGGGCGATGGCGGGCCGTTTCCTTCTGGCACCGCTCTGCCTCTTCCTGCTTCTTCCCGTCATTCCGGTTTCCGAGATATCTTCCAAGGTCTTTCTCATACAGGCGGGGATGCCGGCGATGACGAATATGACGATCCTCGCGACTACGGTCGGAGCGGATGCGGAGTACTCGACGACGGTGAACTGCGTCTCGCTCGCTTTGGGCGTATTCTTCGTGCCGTTTTACATGTATATGCTGGCGTGAGGGGGCTGCGCCAATTAGAAATGAGAAATTAGAAATGAGAAATGGTGGTGGCAGCTTCGCTGCATTTTAGATGATGGTATTCCTGTATCGTCAGCCTTCCCCTCGAGGGGAAGGTGCCCCGAAGGGGTGGATAGGGCACAGGCGGCATGAAAGAGAGTGGGAAGGAGCGTCTCAAGTCGACGATTTACGAAAGCACCCGAGCACCGCTCCGCGGTCCCCCTTCCCCGATGGGGAAGGCTAAGAGGTGCGACGCTTCGTGTCGATTTTTTATAAAGGGCGATGCCCGAAAGTGGTATTTAAGTCACTAGTCCCCAGTCCCTAGCTACTCATCCCTGCTTTGAAACGTCAGGGGTTGTGGTGGCGGCTTCGCCGCATTTTAGATGATGATACGAGGGAACCTGCTATCAAGAGCCCTTCGGGCATCGCCCTGTTTATACTCCGCGGCGATGCTGATTTTTATGCGCCGCACTACCATTTCTCATTTCTCATTCAAGCGAGGGTTTCAAACGTAATCAAAGGGCGACTCGCTCCACGGGCTAACCCTGAACCCTATATTTTCCCCAAGGAGTCTTCTATGAAATCTAGCGAATGGTCGATTTCCTTTCTCCAGCAGCTCTTCTCGCTGACGAGCCGCTACTGGAGATCCGAAGAAAAGAAGAGTGCCTATGCCTATCTTTTTGGCATCGTGATCCTTACGATCGCAGCGGTCTACATGACACTGCTCCTGAACGACTGGTTCAATGAATTTTACAGCGCGCTGCAGAATTACGATGCGGATGCGGTCTATCACGGGCTGATCCGTTTCACCGGGCTCGCCTTTGCACACATCGCCTTTGCGGTCTATGCGTACTATCTGCAGCAGCAGCTCGCGCTCCGCTGGCGGCGCTGGCTGACGGAGGAATACCTCGCCCGATGGACGGAGCGGGAGATGTACTACCGCATGGATATGTTCTCCAAGGAGGCGGACAATCCGGATCAGCGAATTTCAGAAGACATCAATCTTTTCACGGCGCGCACGCTTTCTTTCATGTCGGGGTTTCTGAAGGCCATCACCACCATCGTCTGTTTTATTTTCGTGCTGTGGCAGCTGTCGGAGCCGCTGCCCTTCACCGTGGGCGGCGAGACGTATCATATCTATGGCTATCTTGTGTGGACGGCGCTCATCTACTCCCTCATCGGCACGTGGATCACGCATCGGGTCGGGCATCGGCTTGTGGGGCTGAATTTTGTGCAGCAGAAGCTGGAAGCAGACTTCCGTTATGCCATGGTGCGGCTTCGCGAAACGGCGGAAAGTGTTGCTTTCTATGAGGGCGCGGCGCGCGAGCGGGGGATACTTTCTACCCGTTTTGGGAAGCTCATCGAGAATACGATCTACATCATCAAGAAGCAGAAGCAGCTTTCTTGGCTCACCAATTCCTATGGGCAGATCGCGATCATTTTCCCCTTCGTCGTCGCGGCGCCCCGCTATCTTTCGAAGCATATTTCCTTAGGCGGGCTCATGCAGGTGGCGAACTGCTTCGGCAAGGTGCAGGAGTCGATGTCCTACTTCGTCGACGTGTACAGCTCGCTGGCGGAGTGGCAGTCCTGTGTGGATAGGCTGCTCACCTTCGATGCGCACATGGCGGACATCCGGGAAGAGACGGACCGCGCAGGGAAGATGGAGCGGCGTGAGGGGAAGGAGCTCCGTCTCTCGGATGTAGAAATCGATGTCCCCGGCGGCCGTGTGCTCTGCCGTCATCTGGATGCGGTCATCCATGCGGGGGAGAAGGTCATCATCAAGGGTCCTTCCGGTTCTGGGAAATCGACGCTCCTTCGCGTGCTCGCCGGTTTCTGGCCCTATGCGAAGGGCGAGATGATCCTGCCTCTCAAAAAGGAAACCATGTTCATCCCGCAGAAACCCTACATGCCGATGGGAATGCTCGCCGAAGCTGTCGCATATCCGGATATCGGGCTTTCGCGGAAGGAGTGGGAAGCGCTGCTTGCGTTCTCCGGGCTTTCCCACCTGATTCCGCTGCTGGACAGCGAAGGCGACTGGAGCCATATCCTCTCTCTGGGCGAGCAGCAGAAGCTCGCTTTTGCGCGCGTCTTCGCGAAGCGGCCCCGCTGGGTCTTCCTCGATGAAGCGACATCCGCGATGGATGAGGAGACCGAGAGCCGTCTTTACGGGCATCTCGCCTCCCTCCCCGGCATCACCGTCGTCAGCGTGGGCCATCGCTCGACATTGGACAAGTGGCATGGGAGGGTGTGGGAGATAGGAGAGTGAAGGTTCGGGGTTAGCCCGTGGGCGCCTCGCCCATGGATGGCGGTTGAAAGCTTTGCTCGAATGAAAAATGAGAAATGGTGGTGCGGCGCATAAAAATATGGAAGCGCCGCGAAGTATACATACTGGTGATGCCCGAAGGGCTCTTGATAGCAGGTTCCCTCGTATCGTCAGCCCCCTTGCGGGGAAGGTGCCCCGAAGGGGCGGATAGGGCACAGGCGGTATGAAAGACAAATGAGGAAGAATGCCTCCCAGTCTCCCAGTCCCCTAGTCTCCTAGTCCCTAGTCACCAGTCACTAGCTACTAGCTACTCATCCCTGCTTTCAAACTTAGGGAAACGCTGAATGCAATGGGACAATAGGCAGCATACTGGCTGCGCTTATTGTTAGTTATTCATCATTGTTAATCTTGACAATCTCCGGTCAACCTCTTTATACTATTAGTCATAAGCCGAAGCGGAGGCTTCGGCTATCTTTTTGAAATGATAGTTAACTTCAAATGTTAATATATGTTGACAAATAAAGAAGGCAAGAAGGGATCAGACGAAGAGACTGGAAGACATCTGAAGTCAAACGTCTTCCAGTCTCCATTTTTCCAAAGGAGTGACACCATTGTTGTACAGTGTAAAGATGCGTTCGAGCCTTGGCGGCTCACATGGCGTGGGGGGACGTCATATTTCCGGAGCCGAAAGGATCGTGCCCGAGGATGGACTCGAGGAGCAGGTGATCGCCATGCTGCGCCGTGCGAGGATGCACGAGCGCGGGCGAGCCGATTTCATTCAGGTGAAAGTGGAAGAGATCAAAGAGAAAGACATCATGACCTGCCCGCTGATCCCGATGTACCAGATGAATACCGTAACGAAGGACGAGGGGCGGCAGGCTGCGAGGAAGGAGCTTCTCCGCATCGGTGTCAGCAAGACCGCGGTAGAGAGTGCCTTCCGTGAGCTGGAATCTTTGACTGACAGCATGCGCGGGGCGATCGTGATGGATGCGGTGACGGGCGAGCGTCTCGATGACCGCGCCGAGCGCGGTGTGCGCTGCAGCAACATGGACTGCGAAGATACGGCGCTCTATGAAGCGCGCATGGCAGAAAAAGGGCTTGGCGGAGATCATCCGCGCGAAGCCCTCGTCCTCGCCTCGAAGGTGGCCTATGGCCCCGGCACGGTCGCCGAGCTCTGCTGGTCGGATGATCCGGACTATGTGACAGGCTATGTGGGCTCCAAAAAATTCGGCTATGGACGTATCACTGTCATGAAGGACATGGGGGATCCCGTAGGCGGCCGTGTCTTCTTCGTCGAGCACGGCACCGATGCGGCGGAGTATGACGACTATATGCAGAATCAGGTCGTGCTTGTGCGGATGGGAGAGTAGGGACTGGTGGCTAAGAGATTAGGAGATTAGGAGACTAAGAGACATCAGACTCTCGTATCGTCATTTCGAGCGTAAGCGAGAAATCTTCCTTGCAGACCGAAAAACGAAGGATGTGTGAAAGTAGAAATACGTAGCACAAAGGCGGCGTTTCCCTGCAGTGCCCATGTGATACTGACGCAGTGCAAGAAAGACCCTCGGCTGCGCTTTCGATGACGACGGCGCGAAGCGCTATCAAAATTCCGCGGCGCTTAGATCCTTCGACTCAGTTCTCCTATTTCAGATAAGCCATTATTTAAGGAAACGCTGATTAAATCGCAGAGTCAGCTTCCACAAGAATTTTTATACATAGCTTCGTCATAACCTTCCTTAAATAGCTCGCTATTCGCGTCAGGTTATTCCTTGCTATGCAAAAAAATTCAAGAGTAAAATCTGACAACGATTTAATCAGTGTTTCCCTTGCAGGCGTTCTCTGTCAATTCCCTCGCAGGCATAGTATAATAAGGAGAATATATTGTTGGTGACTAGTCACGAGTGACGGGTAGCTGCGAATCCTTGTGTGATTCGCTTTTGCAATGGGAGAGGCACTTCATGATGAGAAAATTATTTAACGCGCTGAGCCAGCTTCATCGAGGCGTCCTCATCTGCGGCGGCTTTGCAGCCTTCATGCTACTCGGGGCGTTCCTCCTCATGCTGCCCATCTCGCAGACAGGGGCGAAGGAGGTCTCCTTCCTGGATGCGCTCTTCATGTCTGTCAGCATTGTCAGCGTGACAGGGATGAGCATGTTTGATCTGAAGACAGACTTCACCATCTTCGGGCAGCTGGTCGTGCTCTTTCTGATGCAGGTGGGCGGTCTGGGGATCATGACGATGATGGCCATGGTCGGTATTTCCCGGGGGCGGAAGATCCGCCTGCAGGAGAGGCTTCTTATCCGTGACTCCTTCAATCTGCAGACACCGTCGGGCATGGTGATGCTGGTGCGGAAAATCATCCTGATGACGCTCTCTATAGAGTTTGGTGCCGGCACCATCCTTGCGGCCTATTTCTTCACACAGAATGGATGGATCGGCATTTATCAGGGCTATTGGCACGCGGTCTCTGCCTTCACGAATTGCGGTATGGATATCATGGGAAATGATGTCGGATTCGCCGGAATGGCAGCCAATCCGCTGGTCAGTACCGTTGTCTGTATCTCGATGTTTCTGGGAGGCGTAGGCTTCATCGCGCTGGATGATCTTTTGAAGCACCATCGCTGGAGCGCGCTGACACTGAACAGCAAATTCATTCTGGTCATGGAAATGATATTGATCCCGTTGGGCGTGATCGTCTATTTTCTTCTGGAGGGGAATAATCCGGCGACGCTGGGACATCTCAGCACGGCCGAAAAGTGGCAGAGTGCCTTCTTCATGTCAATTTCTTCCCGCATGGCCGGCTTCACTCTCTTTGATATTCACGCCATGAGCAATGCGACCGGGCTTATCATCATGCTCTTCATGTTCATCGGAGCGGCGCCTGTCTCGACCGCGGGCGGCATCCGCACGGCCACCATCGGACTTCTCCTGCTGTCGCTCTGGTCGTGGATCCGTGGGAGGAAAGATGTCGTCATCTTCCATAAACGGGTCGATCCGGAATGTCTGGTGAAAGCATCGAACGTTTTTACACTGGCGATGGTACTGACCTTCCTCACCACGATGATGGTCTTCCTCTTAGAGCCTGCGTCCCACTTCGATTTCGAGGATGCCCTCTTCGAGGCTGTCTCCGCTTTCAGTACCGTCGGCTTCTCGATGGGACTCACGACGGAGTGGAATATCCCCTGTAAAATCGTCATCATGATCGCTATGTTCATCGGGCGTATTGGTGTCATGACGCTCGCCGTCACCTTCGCCGGCCGTCCGAAGAGTCAGATCAAGTATCCGAAGGAAAATATAGTTATAGGATAAAGTTGGGATAAGTGGCTGGGGATTAGTAGCTAGGGAGTAGGGAAACGCTGATTCAATCGCAGAGTCCGATTCGGCATGTATTTTCAGGCAATGCTTCGTCATGCCCCTTCTTAAATAGCTCGCTATTTGCGTCCCCCTTATTCCTTGACTTGCATAAAAATACAAGAACCAAGTCAAACAACGATTTAATCAGTGATTCCCTGGCGAAGATTTTTAACCCAAAACCAACGGTAACCAACTAATATATAACAGATGAGGTACTTTCTATGGCACAAAAATTACAGTTTTTCGTGGCAGGCTTGGGCTGTTTTGGCATCAGTGTCGCCGTCACATTGGAAAAGATGGGCTATGACGTCATGGCCATGGATGTCGATGAAGAAGTGGTACAGGATCTTTCTGATACACTGGGCTATGTGGTCTGTGCGGACTGCTCGGATGAGAAGAATCTGGCAGCCATCGGCGCGGGCAATGCGGACATCGCTGTCGTTTCTGTCGGCGATCTGTCAGCCAGCCTGATGACGACACTGCTTTTAAAGGAAATGGGCGTCAAGAAGATCGTCGTCAAAGCCTTGGATCCCATTCATGGGAAAATGCTGCAGAAGATCGGCGCAGACAAGATCATTTACTCAGAAAAGGAAATGGGGGTCCGCGTCGCGCATAACCTGATCTCCCCGGGTATCGTCGATTATATCGAGATGGAAAATAACATCACCATTCTTTCCATCCATGTGCCGCAGGAGTGGGTGGATAAGAGCCTGATCGATACTGATGTCAGAAGGAAATACAACATCACCGTCGTTGCGATCAAGCGCGGAGGGGATATGTTCGTCAATCCGCGGCCGGATATGAAGATGAAGGAACAGGATATGCTTATCATTCTGGGAGACTCGGAAAGCGTCAAGCGCGTCATGGAATCGCTGGAGCAGTAAGCGGTTATGAGTGGCTGGTGACTAGTGACTGGTGACTAGTATTGCGATTCATCAACTTCTGGACTTAGTTAGAAGTGAGAAGTGCCGGAAGGGGCACACAATTCATATAGTGCCCCAATACCCCCTCATTATATAAAACAGTTTATTTATTATTTATATAAAACTCCGCGGCGCCTCCTCATTTTATGCGCCGCACCACCATTTCTCATTTCTAATTTCTCATTCAATCGAAGCTTTCCAACACAATTGATGGGACGGCACGCCCCAGAGGCCAACCCGGCCCCTTAATCCAATTTTCACATTGAAATCCCTTGTTTTTTTATGGTATCATACATATAATTGACGTTTGTAGGATAGCGCCGCCGCACCTTTTGGCTGCGGCATCATATAGATCTTTGCTTTCAGTATTTCATCAGTACAGGAGTGATTCCTTTTGGAAAAATTAGTAATTCATGGTGGACATCCCCTGCGTGGACACGTCCGTGTTTCCAGCGCAAAGAATGCCGTTCTTCCTATCATTGTAGCGACACTTTTGCCAGAGACGCCAGCATCCATTGTCGATGCGCCAAATCTCGATGATGTGGTGACCATTTGCAGCGTACTGGAGTCTTTGGGGGTCAAAGTCCAGAGAGAGGACAATGTCCTGACCTTTGATGCATCCGGGGTGAATAAGACCGAAGCTTCTTATGAGCTTATGAGCCGCATGAGAGCCTCCTTCCTGATCATGGGACCGCTTCTGGCCAAGATGGGGCATGCGAAGATAGCGCTTCCCGGGGGCTGCATGATCGGCAGCCGTCCGATCGATCTGCACTTGAAAGCCTTTGAAGCCATGGGGGCAGAGATCAATGTAGGCAACGGCTATGTCGAAGGATATGTACCGAAGGGGCTGAAGGGCACGACCATTTATCTCGATTTCCCGAGCGTCGGCGCGACAGAAAATATCCTCATGGCAGCTGCCACGGCAGAAGGACGTACCATCATTGAAAATGCGGCGGAAGAGCCGGAAATCGTGGATCTCGTGACGTTCCTGAATTCCATGGGGGCAAACATCAAAGGAGCAGGGACGAATATCATCCGTGTCGAAGGGGTCAAGAAGTTGGAAGGCGTCGCTCATACGGTCATTCCGGACCGTATCGAAGCGGGGACCTTCATGATCGCAGCGGCTATGGTCGGCGGCGATGTCGTGATCGAAAATGTATTGAATGAACATCTGAAGCCGCTCCTTGCCAAGCTGGGAGAAGCAGGCGTCAAGGTGATCAAGGATGTCGACAGTGTCCGTGTCATCAGCGATGGGCATATCCGCTCTACGGATATCAAGACGCTGCCCTATCCGGGCTTCCCTACGGATCTGCAGGCGCAGTTCATGGCACTCATGACTGTAGGCAGCGGCGTCAGCCGTATCACAGAGACGGTGTTTGAAAACCGTTTCATGCATGCCGGCGAGCTGCAGCGCATGGGGGCTTCCATCCAAGTCGAAGGCCGCTGTGCGATCGTGCAGGGCGTCCCCTTCCTGACAGGTGCCTTCGTTAGAGCGACGGACCTTCGTGCAGGGGCAGCGCTGACCCTGGCAGGTCTCGCTGCGCATGGAGAGACGGAAGTGGGCGAGCTTCATCATATTGATCGTGGTTATGACCATCTTGTAGAAAAGCTGCAGGGGTTAGGAGCATGCGTTTATACCAAAAGAACCTTGGAGACTGGGCAAAGTATTTCCCAACACCTGTTGCTCGGAAGCATCCCATTCGTATGTTACAGTCCCGTCACGCCGAACGAACACCTCGTCACCGCTGGAAGGATCTATTCCCAAAGATTTCATCCCGAAAATCGATGTTGTACTACCGCCCTCGACATATTTCGTGAAAACCTTAGCGGCATCAGTAGAGTTGTCTTTCAAAGAATTATAATAGTCGTCTATTTCATCATTATAATTTTTCAACGAATTTGATATTTTTTTAATTTTATTTATTTTTTTTAGATTATTTTAGTTTAAACTATTAATAGCAATGAATTTCTTAAGATCATCAAGCATTCCTGGGTGCATTTGATTAAATTCTGTTTCAGATGTATAAGAAATTTCTGAACTTGATATTTCATATGCATCCTCAAACTTAAAATTATCATCTTCAAGTGAAAAATTGATTTCAATTTCATGTGTAAAATGTAATATCCCATTCTGCTTAGATGCATCTACAAATGCACAATAAGCATTAGGTAATGCAACATTTTTTATTATTTTCCAAAAAAATGTAAAAAAACATTTACCAGCACGTCATATCTGTATACCACACGCAGGAAGCTGTCCTTTTCCACCAATGCCAAACCTGTTTTTCCTGTCTCTGTACTACAGAGTACCGTTAAAATAAGAAGCGCTATCCACAGGAACACAATTCCCTTTGCAACTCCGACCAGCGCTCCAGTCAGTCTGTTAGCCCCATTGATCAACGGTAGTTCTGCAATTGCATTTAACACACACCCAATCAATCTGATCACAAGATTTGCCAGGATATATGAAATAAGATAAGACATCCCATTTACGATCAGCCTTGCCAGATATCCAGACACATAATCGCCAAAAGAATCTACAGCTAATTCTTTGTAAACTTCTGCTGTATTGTTATCCGTCAGACTTTTCTGCAGGACTTTCGGCAAATTAAGTCCATCTATAAAAGTTGTTTCTTCCTGTATCGTCCCATCCATGATTTTCCCGTCAGAGCTTTCTTCGTCTGATTTTTCCTCATCCATATTCTGTGAATCAATCAGATTGAGACAGCTTTCCTGTATCCGTTCATATGCAGGTGTTTTTTTCATCATAAAGTCATTCACATACGGATTGATCATCCACGCAAGTGCCAATGCCAGAAATACAAAGAAAAATGACATGATCTCTCGCACAAATCCTTTACGATATCCGCCATATCCTGTAAAAATCAGAATTGCTATAGCCAGAATTCCAAGCCACGTTATCTCCATGTCACACCTCTCAGCTTAATTTGATCACATCAACACCGCTGTCAAGAACAAGAAGATATCGGTTCCAGCCAATCTTTATGAAGTCACTGATCGTTCCATCAATCGTACCACTGTATTTTTCTACACCTCTGCTGTTCATAACACATACCTGCGAGCTGTTATATAGAAGAATATTTCCATCACTCACCTTGATCGTAGTATACGGAATATTGAAATCTTTTTCAAATTTCAGATTTCCATCCGTAGAATACACTCTCATTGTATATGGTTTTTCTTTATTTCCATTTTTAAACACAAGACCGATTATATCATCATCATAAAATGTGCTGACAATTTCTTTATCTACTTTAACAGTTTCTTTTTCTTTCGGGATCTGGCTTCCTTTATACAAAGTAAATCCATCGTCTCTCACCGCAAGTGATTTGCCACCATTCAGATACATAATCTGCGGAATCACCGTTCCCTCATAAGTATATCCGCTCACAATACGGTCATCTTCGCTCTGCCCTACATCCCCAAAATTATAGAACGCAACATAACTGGTCGTC
>OLOW01000661.1_pt1 | contig 23437 bp, 21 predicted proteins | sample 1672801 | NCBI WGS metagenome assembly OLOW01 (sample SAMEA3136725, study PRJEB25190) | human gut metagenome | biome: human gut; feature: human-associated habitat; material: faeces | place: Austria | collected 2013 | reverse complement strand
TACTGGCACTATCATTATACGCTATCTGCACGAGAAATACAATACAGCGCACGAAAAAGATACAATTTGTTTTCAAATCCAGAAATGGAGCAAATGCCCCCTCCCGAAAGCACACAGAACGCGCCGAAGGGACTTACCCATACCGCAATACCGCCCGTTCCTTAAATGGGGCGCACAGGGCGAAAAGAACCCGAAAATGATACCGAGATTTACAGTTTGACCATCTGCCGGAGCGTAACGCTTTGGCGACAGATAGGAGCGTGAAAATGTCGAGAATGAGCAAGCAGCGGCGGCTGGAATGGTCGTTCTTCCTCGTCCACCGAAACCGCATTTCCTACAATCCCCTTTGCTGTGGCTGCATCCACGGCTGCAAGCAGAGCTTCCGGGCAATCGTTGTTCTTTGTCCGCATTACTGGTCAAAACGCTGGAAACCGCCCGACTGATCAATGACATTCGTTTGATTCAGGAACGGTATGCGTGGTTCCTTGACGGCGTTTTTTCAGACGCGATATTTGAAAAGAAAAAGGGCCAGAGGAAAATTCCTCTGGCGCCGATGATCTGTTCGCGCGGATATGAAGCTTTTATCAGCGGCGTCAGTCTCGGTGAAAACCCTGAGACAGACGCGCCGCCGGTGAAGACGCAGTACCGCATCCGCGGCGAGAAGGAAAATGCTGAGATCGTCGAGAAAATGTACTTCGACCGGCTGCTGGATTTTGTCTATGTGGAGTTCATGAAGGGGCTGCAAAAGGGATTTGTGCCGAAGCGCTGCGCCAACTGCGGTCGCTGGTTTTTGCAGAAACCGGGGGCAACCTACGCCTATTGCACCAGAGCTGCGCCGGGGCAGGACGGCAAGACCTGCCGTGAGATCGGCGCGAGCAGCAGCTTCCGAAGCAAGGTAGAGAATAACGATATCTGGAAAGTTCACCAGCGGGCTTACAAAAAATATTTTGCCCGTATCAGAAGCGGACTGATGACCAAGGGCGAGTTCGAGGTATGGTCCAGACAGGCGGCAGATCTGCGGGATGCTGCGCTGGAACGATATGCGCGGGCAGAGAATGAGGAGGAACGGCAGCGCATTGCGCAGGAGATTGCCGAGGCGCTCAACGCAGAATGATAGAAAAAATAGGAGCGCTATCCGTAAATGCGGATAGCGCTCCGGCTATTACGTTCCAAACAAAAACACGGCGTTTTCTTCCCCAAGAAACGCCGCGCTTTTGTTTTAGGATTGGATTGGGTTGAGCGTATTAACCGATGGCTGTATTGTAGCAGACCGCAAGCCCATTCGGAAGCTCCCCCCGGGGATGCTATTTGTACGCACATCGCGTGTTTTCATATCCCCACATGGGGTTTTGAACATAAATAGGTGCTGATTTTCTAAAGACAAAACCTCCTTATGGGGTTCTGAGCTACGTCGTTTATCAGCAAACCGCACAAAAAAGCACAGCATATTTTTATAATTCCTACAAATGTTTTGCGTTTAACCTCCCCGGGAGCTTTTTCTTGCCTATGAATTTGAGATATAATCTTTATGTTTATTTTAAGTTGGTGAAAAACACAACGAGAAAAGAAAGGAAAAGTTATGAAGAAATATCTCGCATTATTGCTCGCAATGGTTTTAACACTTGCCTTATGTGCCTGCGCTTCAGCGCAGGTACAGCAAACCGAACCTGCAAAGCAGGAGGATGCAGAATCCGTTCTACCGCAGGAACAACCTGAATCCGAAGAACAGGAAGTAGAATCTTCAGGAAAAATGGTCACTGTCAATGGCTTTACGTACGATGACACGGCTTTCCATGCGGAGGAGGCTGCCAACCGTACCATTCATGTCAGCTATGGCGGCGGAAGTCTGTGTACCAGTCCGATGGCCTTAGCTTATTTCCTCGGCTACTACGAAGCGGAAGGACTTGATGTAGAGATTATTTCTGTTGAGTCTGACAAAGAAGCGCTTGCCAGTGGGAAGATTGATGCAACCGGTGGATTCCTTGCATCGTGGCTTCCGGCAATCAGTAATGGCGTCGGCTTCACATTTACGACAGGTATTCATACCGGTTGTGGCTCCGTTGTTGTTCTGGCGGACTCTGATATTCAAAGCTATCAGGATTGCGTTGGCGCGACGATTGCTGTAAGCGGTGGATTTGGAAGCGGTGTTCATAATTATGGTATGCGCTCCGTTATTCACGAAGGCCTTTCTGTTGAAGATTTTAAGTGGATCAATTTCGACGCATCGCTCGGCCTTGAAGTGTTGAAAAAGGGTGACGCGCAGATTCTTGTTGCAGCTGACCAGATGCTCCAGAAATGGATTGACGATGGTTCCGTGCGCCGAATCCATTCCAATACTTTCGATGAAGATTTCAAAGACGAGCCCTGCTGCGTTTTCGGCTTGTCCAGCGCATTTATTGAGAATAATCCGATTTGCGCGGAGAAAATGACGCGTGCGGTGTATCGAGCCTGCCTCTGGGTGGATCAGAATGACGAGAATAAATATGAGGCAGTTCAGATGTTGGCTGACAACTATGGCTTCAATGTGAACCCGGATTATGCGGTGAAGCTGATGAAGCTTTGGAAGTTTGGCGTTTCCAATGCGCAGTGTGAAATGTGCCTTGAAAATTCTGTTGATGAATATGTTGCCGCTGGAATTATTGATGCGTCCGCTGATTTGGAGCATCTGAAGACCGTTGCATGGAAAGCCTTTGACTTATCCAGCGTTGATGCGGAGTTTGCATCTTAACTGTTCTGCGAACCGTTTACCCTCACGCACCTGAAAGACCACAATTAGGTTAAATCTATGAAGAAGATTAAACGGATGACATGCGGATTGCTTCCGCTTTTAGCTGGAGCGGCCGTCCTGATAGAGCATTACACTGTTCCAAATGCACAGGCTATATCTGGAACGCTTCCTGTATTCATCGGCATCCTGATGTGCGGTGTCCTGATTTTAACACTGTTATCCATCCAAAGCAGCTCTGTATTAAACTGGCTTCGAGACCGTTCTGCGTGGTATACGGCTATTTTTCTGATTTTTCTTGTGCTGGACGTTCTGACACAGAAAACAGGCATCTTTGGTCCGCCCATGTTTCCAAGTCCGGATCGGCTTCTTGCAGAGTTGGTTTTGGATCGGAGCATTCTTCTTGACTGCGCCGGAAATTCGCTCAAGCTGCTGTTTACCGGTTACTTTTGGGGGATGCTGATCGGATTGCTGACTGGCATCCCAGCAGGACGCTCCCGAAAAGCGCGATATTGGATTGCACCGATTCTTCGCGTGCTTGCGCCAATTCCATCCGTTACATGGATGGCACTGTTTTTTGTGCTCTCCAAAAGTCTGTTTCAAGGCTGCGTTGCAATGGTCGCGTATTCTGTATGGTATCCTGTTGCGTCCGGAATCATGCGTGCGATTTTGCAGGTAGATCATGCATATATTGAAGCTGCGCAGACGCTCGGGGCAAGTAGCGAATGGAAAATTCTCCGCTATGTAACATTGCCGAGTGTTCTGCCCTGCTTATTTCAGGGTATGATCAGCGGTATGCGCGCTGCCTGCGGCTCCCTAATGATTGCAGAGATGATGGGCGTAGAATCAGGCCTTGCGTGGTATATCACATGGCAGCGCGGCTGGGGCAATTTTACGAAAATGTATACAGCGATCGTTATGATCTGCATTACATTTTTATTCGTCGATGCGGCGCTGGGCCTGCTCCGCAGGCGGATTTTACGCTGGGAGGAGAATGCCGATGCCTAATACCAGAAGTGGATCAATAGAAGTCCTGCATCTGTCAAAACAGTTTTTACAGCGGGAAACCGGTCTGACACTGGATGTTTTGAATGACATATCCTTTTGTGCAGAGCCAGGAACATTTCTGGCACTTGTTGGCGAAAGTGGCTGCGGAAAAACGACGCTTCTGCGGATACTGGCTGGATTAGAATGCGCTGATCACGGAATCGTCCAAATCAATGGAAAAGCGGTTTCGGGTCCAAATGCAGACTGCGGCATGATGTTTCAGCAAAATGCGCTGTTTCCTTGGCTGACCGTCAGAGAAAATATCGAGTTTGGTCCCAAAATGCTGAGAAAAAGTCAACAAGATCAAGCAAGGATCAATGAACTGCTGCAAATTATGCGGCTGGAAGATTTCTCAAATGTTTATCCTGCAAAGATATCTGGCGGAATGCAGCAGCGTGCTGCATTAGCCAGAGCGCTGGCAAATGATCCTTCCGTACTGCTTCTGGATGAACCACTCGGCGCATTGGACGCGTTTACAAGGATGCGGCTGCAGGACGAGTTGATACGAATTTGGCAGTGGCAGAAGAACACCATGCTGATGATTACACATGACATTGACGAAGCGGTTTATCTGGCCCAAAAAGTTATCATTTTGACGCCGCGTCCAAGCCGAATCCAAAAAGAACTTGCGATCTCTCTGCCATATCCAAGGGATCGAACCAGCAGCGAATTTGTCGGATTACGGAACGAGATTCTGGAGACGCTTCATTTTGTGTAGAGGAGTTTATCATGAACAAAAGGAACGAACAATTACAGACAATGAGCTTTGAGCAGCTGCATGCACGAAGCGTGGAATTTCATGGTCATAGCTGCCCGGGACTTATCATCGGCATTAAGGCGGCGATGTATGTGATGGAGCTATTCCATGAGGCATTTTCCGAAGATGAGGAGTTAGTTTGCGTTGCGGAAAATGATGCCTGCGGCGTGGATGCGATTCAAAGCATTCTGGGATGCTCCGTTGGAAAAGGCAATTTGCTTTTCCGGATGCGCGGAAAACATGCATACACATTTTATTGCAGAAAGACAGGACAGAGTGCCCGACTGGTGCTGCGACCGCTTGTCGATATGACGGCAAAAGAAAAGAACGACTATCTGTGCAAAACAGCAGCCGCGGATCTTTTTGAAATTAAGCCTGCGCAACCGCTTCCGGAAAAAGCGCGGATTTTCAAAAGCATGACCTGTGAATGCTGCGGCGAACAAACAGCAGAGTATTACACAAGAAATGAAAACGGAAAGATTGTATGTCTGGATTGTGTTCATCCGTACAATCGTTTTCTACTAATTTGAGGAATTGATATGGAACGAACTTGGGAAACCTGTATTGCTTTTCATGGGCATCCGTGCCCTGTTCTCGCAACTGGCTATCGCGCTAGCGTAGAGGCTCTGCGCATTTTACATATTACAGATTTACACCGGGAGAAACTGGCCTGTATCGCAGAAAATCAGGTTTGCGGTGTGGATGCGGTGCAAATCATGTTGAACTGTACGCTCGCAAAAGGAAATATTATCATTCGGAATCATGGAAAACAGGTCTATACTGTCATTCGCCTTTCGGATGGAAAAGCTGTCCGTCTGAGCCTACGCAATGAATTGGCTCTACCGTGGCCTGATCCTGACGTTTGGCCGGAAAATGCTGGCTGGGAGGAGTTGACGGATACCATTCTTCACGCCCCAGCCGAACAGGTCTTTAAGATTACTGAAGAAAGCATTTCACTGGAACTTCCGTTCGTTGGTCATGTGTTTCAGTATAAGACTTGTTCTGGCTGTGGAGAACTTGTTTCTGAATATGCGGCGCATATTCAGAATGGAAAATGCTATTGCACGGATTGCTATCATGCAGAGCGACCGAAGCTGAACGGACTTTACCTCTGAATACCGATTATTTCTCCGCAGACAGCGTGCAGCCGATTCCGGCTGCACGCTGTTTTTATCCCCCAGTGTGGATATTCTTCCATATTTCCAGCTTTTTGCACAAAACTATGCTTAGTTTTTTGGACAATATATCTGATTATTCGATCTAATTATGGAGGATAGTACGAGTTATAGCCTATGACTGCACCTTTTACCCCCGGAGGGGGTTTCGATTTCTGTGCCGCACACAAAATTTCATCCCCCGGGGAGGCTTACGAGCCAGCGCGAAATTTTGTAAAATACAAAAATGAAAGGTGGTGGCACGCATGGATGAACTGGATCAGGAGCATTTTCATGAACATGAACACACGCATGACCATCCGCACGAGCATGACCACCATGACCATGCAGACGGCCACAAGCACCTGCACCACCATGAAAACACGAAATATGTTCAGAACCGGCTGGCAAGAGCCTCCGGGCATTTGCAGCACGTCCGCGCGATGGTAGACAGCGGAGAAGACTGTTCGGACGTTCTGATGCAGCTTTCCGCTGTGATCGGCGCGCTGCAATCCATCGCCAAGGTAATTTTGAAAGACCATCTCGACCACTGCGTTGTCGACGCAGTGCAGTCCGGCGATACACAGACGCTTGACGATTTCAAAAAGGCCATTGACCGCTATATTCGCTGAGGAGGAACGCTATGATCGACAAGAATTTTGACCCATGGAAACGAGTTCGTGAGTTCAACCCCGAAGCTCTGCTTCAGGAAAGCAGCGACCTGGTGCAATGGCCGATCAAGCTCTACAAAGCGCCGAAGCTCTCGCCTTACTATCATCACGGGCACCTGCTCATTGCGGCGGACTGCTCGGCATTTTCCTATCCGGGCTTCCATGACGCCCTGTCCAAGGGACGTGTTCCGCTGATCTGCTGCCCGGAAAACGACTTTGATATTACGGTGAAGCTGGCGGACATTTTCAGTCTCAACGACGTTGCAAGCGTCACCATCGTCACGATGGACAAGCCCTGCTGCGCCGAGCTCAAGGACATGGTGCTTCGCGCCGTCAAACAGAGCCGCCTGCCGATCCCCGTGCAGATCACAAACCTGTTTGTGGCCGCGGAGGAAGTGGACTGACCGAAACAAGCATGAAATACGCGAAAAATACCAAAAAGAAAATCCTCCTGCATGTGCCGCAAACGGGCATGACGATCCCTGCCACGTTGATCTGCGGCAGGGAAACCGGCAAAACGATTACAGTTTCCGCAGGCGTTCACAGCCGGGAGTACATTGGCATAGAAGCATTGATCCGCTTGGCGCAGGAGCTGACACCCGAAAATGTACAGGGAACGATTTTACTGCTACATTGCTGCAATTATGATGGCTTTCTCTCGCGCAGCGCAGACGTTGTACCCCATGCCGGCAAAAATCTGAACCGGGAATTTCCGGGGACAGTCGACGGCACACAGACACAGAGGCTTGCTGCGTTTCTGGAAACGGAGATCATCCGAAATACGGATTGTCTGGTGGATTTACATTCCGGCGGTTTTTGTGAGAACCTGATCCCGCACGCATATTACCACGGTGCAGCCAAGCCGGAGGTCTGCGCGGCGTCCTGTCGCATGGCAAGATGGACCGAAGCGAAATATCTGGTCCGTTCCGAAGCAAGAAACGGTTTTTACAGCCACGCAGGTCAGTGCGGCGTTCCCGCGATCATTCTGGAACGCGGCGGCTGCGGGCTGCTTTTGGAGGATGAGGTTCTGGCGGACATTGCGGATGTGAAAAATATCCTGCGCGGACTTGAATTTCTGAAGGATGCGCCCGCCATATCGTATTCCCACACGATGGTACAGAACGGCCGGTATCTGGATGCACCGGCAAGCGGCTGTTGGTATCCGAGGAAAAAGCCCGGCGATCAAATCCAAAAAGGAGAACTTCTGGGCGAGATCCGGAACATTTTCAGCGAGCCGCTTTGCAGGATTCACGCGGAAACTGACGGCGTAGTGCTGTATCAGACAGCGTCTCTTGGAATCGAGACAGGAGCGCCCATGATCGCATATGGAGAATTGGAAAAGGAAGTATGACAATGATTTCTGCAATGGAGCAGCGCGTCCGGCACTATTGGACGCTTCGCTCACACGACTTCGGGGCAGTGCGAAAAAATGAGCTTGAAAATGAAATGGGGCAAAAATGGCTCCGTGAGATAGAAAGGCTTCTGCCGGAGAAGGAGCATTTGCGGATTCTGGACGTCGGCACAGGAACCGGCTTTTTTGCGGTGCTGCTGGCACAGACCGGGCATCAGGTAGAAGGCATTGATCTGACGCCTGCCATGCTGGAGGAAGCCAGATCGCTTGCCGCACAGCGAAATCTCGATATTGTATTCCGGGAGATGGACGCGCAGGCACTTTCCTATGCGGAGGAAAGCTTTGATGTGGTTCTCAGCCGCAATCTCACATGGACGCTTCCGGAACCGGAGAAGGCCTACCGGGAATGGTTCCGGGTTTTGAAGCCTGGCGGCTGGCTCCTGAACTTTGACGCGGACTACGCCGCGAATGTGCGCAGCCACAGTATGCAAAACTGCAAGGTCGCGCCGGACAGCCCGTATGGACATATCGGCATGACCGACGCCTTGCAGCAGGAAAATGACGAGATCACCTTGACCATGGACATTGGGCAGCTGCGCCCCGCGTGGGATCTGCGTGTTTTGCGCAGAATCGGTTTTTCCGACTGCCGGTCAGATGCAACAGTCGGGCAGCGAATCCTTGGAGCGTCGGATTTGACGCACGCGCCGATGTTCGGCATTTGGGCAAGGAAAGCATAGCGCCGCACGAGAGAGGATGATACCATGAAACAGTTTGCAACCTATGAGGAAGAAAATATCCACTACTGGACGAACCGCGCCTCCGGTTATTCCACAGTCAATCAGGAAGAACTTGCCTCTGACCAGAAAACAGTCTGGCGCGGTGTAATCTCCGGCAGAATTGCTGCACGATTCCCGGATAGATGCCCGGAGGAAATCCGGGTGCTGGATGTTGGCACCGGGCCGGGCTTTTTCGCGATCATTCTGGCAGAGCTCGGCTATCAGGTCACAGCGGTAGACTATACGGCGTCGATGCTGGAAGAAGCGCGGCACAATGCCGGTGCGCTGGCAAAGCATATTCACTTTCAGCAGATGAACGCGGAAAAGCTTGCCTTTCAGACGGCGTCCTTCGATGTACTGGTCACGAGAAATGTTACATGGAACCTGCATGATCCGGAAAAAGCCTACGCCCAATGGATGCGCGTCTTGAAACCGGGCGGCGTGCTTCTGAACTTTGACGCGAACTGGTATCGCTATCTGTGGGATGAGGGCGCACAGCTTGCCCACGCGCAGGACAGAGAAAATCTGCAAAGCGCTGATGTTCGGGATGAAACGGCGGGAACAGATGTTTCCGCGATGGAAGCGATCGCACGGCAGGCACCGCTTTCCGCGCACCAGCGTCCTGCATGGGATTTGCGGGTGCTGCGCGGACTCGGGATGCAGGCTGTCGCGGATACGGAGATCTGGAAGCAGGTCTGGACAAAGGAAGAGCGCATCAACAACGCCTCAACACCAATGTTTCTGGTGGAAGGGCGGAAATGTCCGCTGCTCCAGTAAGGAGACACTTTGAAAAAATACATTCTCAAACGATTTTTACAGCTCATTCCGGTCCTCATCGGTATCACGTTTTTGTCCTTCGCCATGATGCGAATCGCGGGCAGCGACGCGATCACCGAGCTTTACGGTGACAAGGGCGCGGTAGCGCAGGAGATCATCGATGCCAAGCGCGCAGAGCTTGGACTCGATCAGCCGTTTTTGACGCAGTATTTGGCATGGGTTGGCGGGATACTGACCGGAGACATGGGCATCAGCTATATTTCCGGGCGCGACGTGTTTCAGACCTTTGTGTCCAAGCTCCCGGCGACGCTTCTGCTGACGGTTCTGGCAATTTGTGCAACAGTTATCATCTCTATTCCGCTGGGCGTTTTGGCGGCCGTGCGACACGATAAATTCACAGACTATTTCCTGCGCTTTTTCAGCTTTATCGGGAACTCCCTGCCCAACTTTTTTGTGGCGCTGCTTCTGATGCAGGTGTTCTCTATCCACTGGAGTATCTTCCCCGTGATCTCAAACGGGACGACCGTACAGAGCGCCGTGCTGCCGACGCTGACGCTTGCCGTCGCCATGTCCGCCAAGTATATGCGGCAGGTGCGCGCCACTGTGCTGGAGGAGCTGAACAAGGACTATGTGGAGGGCACAAAAGCGCGCGGTGTGCGCGGACGGGTGATTCTCTGGAAAAGTGTTCTGAAATCCTCCATGCTGACAATTATTACGCTGCTGGCGCTGTCCATCGGAAGTCTTCTCGGCGGCACGGCGATCATTGAAAGCATCTTCATGTGGGACGGCGTCGGCAAGCTGGCGGTGGACGCGATCACGATGCGTGATTATCCGCTCATTCAGGCGTATGTGGTCTGGATGGCAATCATCTATGTGATGGTAAACTTAATCACCGATCTTCTTTACCACGCTCTCGATCCGAGAATCAGGCTGGGGGTGAGCGAGGTATGAGTCAGCCGACGATCCGCAAACAGAGAATCCGGCGCAGCAGCGTCAAAGTCCGACTGATTGTGTTTGGAACGCTTGCCGTGCTGCTGATTCTGTTTTCTGTATTTTCAGAACAGCTTACCCCATACGATCCCTATTTGCAGGATTTGAGCAATGCCAAAGCCCCGCCCTCGGCAGAACATCTGCTGGGCACCGACCGCTATGGGCGCGATATGCTCTCGCGCGTTATTGTGGGAAGCCGAACGAGCATTTTCTCCACGCTTCTGCTGGTAGCGGTCATTACCGTGCTGGGAACTGCCGTCGGCATCTTCTGCGGCTGGAACGGGCGCTGGATGGACACAGTGCTGATGCGCATCTCGGATATGTTTCTCGCCTTTCCGGGACTGGTGTTCGCATTGGCAGTGGCCGGTTCTCTGGGCGGAGGACTTCAAAACGCAATCATTGCGCTGGCAGCGATCTCGTGGCCGAAATACGCCCGTATTGCCCGCAGTCAGACGCTTGCGCAGAAGGAAACCGTCTGGATGAGGGCAGCGAAGCTGTCGGGAAGCAGCTCCGGCAAGCTGATTTTCAAACACATTCTGCCGAATATCATCGGTCCGATTCTGGTGACGGCCATGCTGGATATCGGCACGATGATGATGGAGCTGGCGGCGCTGAGCTTTCTTGGCCTTGGCGCGAAGCCTCCTACAGCCGAATGGGGCAGTATGATGAGCGATACGCGCAGCCTGATGACCACTTCGCCGTGGATCACGTTTTCTCCCGGCATTGCAATTTTTATATCTGTCATGGTCTTTAATCTGCTGGGCGATACGATTCGGGACTACGCGGATCCCAAAAGCCGTGGGAGGTGAGCCAATGGAAGAATTACTGCGATATGACCATGTGGACATTTCCTACAACGGAATTCCGGCAGTACAGGATGTGAGCTTTACGCTGCGCCCCGGCGAGATTCTCGGAATTGTCGGAGAAAGCGGCTGCGGGAAATCCACGCTGCTGAAAGCTGCCATGGGGCTGCTCGGAAGCAGCGGCATGGTGACACGGGGCGACATCTGGTATAAAGGGAGGAACCTTCCGGATCTGCCTGCAAGAGCGCTGCGGAAGCTGAACGGGCCGGAGCTTGGCATGATCTTTCAGAGCGCAGGCAGCTCCTTCTGCCCGATCCGCACGGTGGGCGCACAGCTTTACGAAATCATGACGCAGCACGGCTCTGCGACAAAAAAGGAATTTGAGAACTGCGCATTGGAGCTTCTCGAAAAGCTCGGCTTTGAAGACGGCAGACGTATTTTGCGCAGCTATCCTTTTGAACTGTCCGGCGGAATGCAGCAGCGTGTCGGCATTGCGGCGGCGATGCTTCTGCGTCCCGGCGTTCTGTTTGCCGATGAACCGACAGCCGCGCTGGATGTTTCCGTGCAGAAACAGGTTTTAGAAGAGCTGCTCCTGCTGCGCAAGACCTACGGAACCGCAATTGTACTGGTTGCGCATAACATCGGCGTCATCGGTGCGATGGCAGACCGGGTGCTGGTCATGCAGGATGGAAGAACCGTAGAGTACGGAGAAACGCAGACGGTCCTGCATGATCCGCAGGCAAGCTATACGCGCATGCTGCTGTCTGCCGTGCCGCGGTTAAGGAGGGCGTGAGATGGAGCCGATTCTGCGCGTTCAAAATCTGACAAAAACCTTTACCCGCAGCGGACAGAGCGATTTGACCGCTGTAAATGGCATCAGCTTTGACCTGCTGCCCGGCGAATGTCTCGGCATCATCGGCGAAAGCGGCAGCGGAAAGACAACGGCGGTGAATCTGATCACGCGGCTTCTGGATGCGACAGAAGGAAGGATTTTTCTGGATGGCGAGGACATTACGCTGAAAACGGGAAAATCACTCCGCATGATCTATCGGAAAATGCAGATGGTTTTCCAGACACCGACAGATTCCTTTGACCCACGCCGCACATTGGGTGACGGCATTGGGGAAAGTCTTCGAAACTGCGGGATGTCCCGGCATGACGCAGACGCGCAGGCAGAGCGGCTTCTGGAACGGTGCGGACTGCCTGCTTCCTTTGCCGGGCGGTATCCGCACGAGGTCAGCGGCGGACAGTGCCAGCGCGCAGCGATTGCCCGCGCCCTTGCTGTAAAGCCGAAGGTGCTGATTTGCGACGAAGCAACCTCCGCACTGGATGTGACAGTGCAGAAAGAAATTCTGGAGCTTCTGAACGAGCTTCGTTGTGAACAGGGCACGGCGCTTTCCATTTTGTTTATCTGCCATGACATCTCTCTGGTGCAGCAGTTCTGCGACCGGGTACTGGTTATGTACCATGGGGACATCGTGGAACAGGGAGCACCGGATGCGGTAATTTATCATCCGCAGAATGATTATACAAAGCGCCTGATCGACAGCGTTTTGTAAGAAGACAATACACAACCAGTTCGACTGGAACAATATTTGAAATCTGAAAGGAACAAAAAGATGAAAAAAGCAGTATCTCTTCTTTTGATCGTATGTCTTGCGATCACGCTGCTTGCCGGGTGCAGCGGCAACGCCAGCCAGCCATCAAGCGAACCGCCTGCCGCACAGGAAACGGCCACGCCCCAGACGGACGCGTCGCAGGGCGAATCCGAACCCGCCGCCAAGAAGACGATGGTCATCGGCGATACGACGTTCAACTCGGAAAACTGGGAAGAGACCGTTGACCCCCACCGTACCTACAACGGCTGGGCCTGCATCCGCTATGGCATCGGCGAAACGCTGGTACACTATACCGACAGCATGGAGCTTGAGCCGTGGCTGGCAAAATCATGGGAAAACGACGGCAACCTCACGTGGACGATCACGCTTCAGGACAATGTTACGTTCTCCAGCGGGCGAAAGATGGACGCAGAAGCCGTGAAGCAGTGTTTCGAGCATCTGCTGGAAAACCATGACCGCGCACCCGGCGACACTAAGATTGCCGACATGCAGGCGGACGGTCAGATTCTGACCATCACCACCAGCGAGCCGAACCCGGCACTTATGAACTATCTGGGCGATCCTTACGGCTGCATCATCGATGTAGACGCCAGTGATTTTGACGTCGGCATTGTCGCCGGTACCGGTCCTTATGTTGTGACAGACATGGTCACGGACGATCATCTGACGCTGACAAAGAACGAAAATTACTGGAACGGTACACCGAAGATCGACGAGCTGATCATCCGCACGCTTTCCAACGGCGATACCCTCTCGGCGGCTTTGCAGGCCGGCGATATTGACGCAGCTTACGGCATGGCGTATGAGGCATATCCGAACTTTGAAAACGGCAATTATCAGTTCTCCAGCATCCAGACCTCCCGCGCGTTCTTTGCCTCCATGAACATGACAAGCCCCATCATCCAGGATGCGGCCGTTCGTAAGGCCATTGCTATGGGCATTGACAAGCAGGGCTTTGTCTCCGCGCTGCTGGACAGTCACGGCGTTCCCGGCAACGGTGCGTTCCCGGACGGGTTTGCAACGTTTGGTGGCGAGAACGTGACGACCGAAACCTATGACCCCGAAGGCGCGAAAGCAGTGCTGGAATCTGCCGGCTGGATTGACTCCGATGGTGACGGCATCCGCGAAAAGGACGGCGTGAAGCTGACAATCCGCTGGCTGACCTACCCCAGCCGTCAGGAACTGCCGCTGCTGGCAGAATCCGCACAGGCAACGCTCAAGGACATCGGAATTGACGTTGATATCAACTGCACAGCGAATCGCCGCGAGTTCCTCGCTGATATGACAAGCTGGGATATTTACGCTTCTGCGATGGTCACAGCGCCGTCCGGCGACCCGCAGTATTTCTTCACATCCTGCTGTGTACCCGGCATGAGCTATAACTTTGGCGCATATGAAAACACGGACGTGAACGCCATGATCGACGAACTGGCAACAGAGTTTGACACCGAAAAGCGCGGCGAGCTGGCCGTTAAGCTCCAGCAGACGATTCTGGACGATAACGCCTATGTGTTCTGCTCGTTCCTCCAGATGAACATGATCTCCAAGAGTACCGTCACCGGCTATACCGCCCACGCCTGCGACTACTATCAGGTCACAGCCGATCTGGATATCAACGGCTGAGCGGCGATAATTTTAGCTTTGCAGTATCTCTGAAATGCAGAATCCCTCAAAAATACCCGGCAGCAGTCACTCGACTGCTGCCGGGTATTTGTAACTGCATGTGCAGCGGCAAGCCGCTTGCGGGCGGTGCAATTCCTGCGTAAGAGCGGCAAATCAGGAAGCCGTCACATGATGGTGACTACTGTTTGACTACTATCGCTGAAGAAATCGAAAAAGCTAGTTTTCCTAGTGTTTTCAATGGTTTTCTGGAAATCCAGAGAAACCGGGTGTTGTCGGTAAAAACCGCACAACCCTTGAAAACACAGCATTTTATCAGGATGCGCCTGAAAACTCCGACTCTGTAGGTCGCACGTTCGAATCGTGTCGGGCGTACCAAAAATTCCGTGAAATCATCTGATTTCACGGAATTTTTATATGAATTTGTTTGAATTTCAGCTTTTGAAGCATAGCGCAACCGGACAGAGCTTTTTGTGGGATAGCTTAGATTTCCAGACTACTTTGCATAATCTGGCTGGCGGCTTTCTTGTTCTTATCGAAGGCGTGGGTGTAGATATCCAGCGTGGTCGACGGTTGGCTGTGCTCCCTGGAATTCTATCATGCTCTCACTTATGGCAGAACTGGAGAGCGGAAAAATATCCGTATCGCAGTCTGTGCTTCGTGCAGCCTCCAGTCTCTTTCCCTGCCTCTCTGTGGATTCGCACGCAGATATAGAGCCCGCCGGACACTACGCGCTTCACCCGAACTATCAGGCTTCACTGGAAAGTGTCATACTCCTGCTTGCCGTGATATCACAGCACAATCCCCTCCTTCTTGTATTCGAGGACATTCACTGGATGGATACAGGAAGCGCCAGTCTGCTCGGACTGCTGCTGCGCAGACTGCGTGCCCCCCAGCTAACCGTGCTCTGCACAGCTCGCACCATCGTACCGGAGCACATCTCCAGGCTGATACGCACTGTGGAGCAGGACAAGCTGATGGAGCGGCTTCTCCTAAAAAATTTTAACCGGAGTGAGACAGAGCGCTTCATACGGGCAAGCCTCAGTGATTATAGCGCAGACAGACAGCTGAACGATATCTACCGTGCCACAGAGGGCAATGCGCTGCTGCTCGTGCAGCTCGTGAATTCCTATCTGGAAGGTGCTGAGCCGGACAAGGTTCCGGACGACCTGGAAAAGCTGATGGACTACCGCCTCGCAAATCTTTCATCGGATGAACGCAAGGTGCTGGATCTTATCTCAGTCTTTACTGACTGGGCGAAGCTCGATACGCTCACTGCCATACTTACCATGGGCACGCTGGAGCTCACCTACACCTGCCACCAGCTTTGTCAGCGCATGCTGCTTCAGGAATCCTTGAAAAATGGTGAGCTGAGTTATGCTCTCGCTCATGAAAAAATCAAGTCTATACTTGTGCAGCAGCAGTCCGAGTCCGCGCGACGTATCCTCCATCTGCGTGTCGCTCAGCAGATGGAGCTGCAGCTCTCTGCACAGAGAACTCCTGTCTATGACAGACTGATCTACCACCTCTCCGAGGGTGGCGATAAAATCAATGTCTTCCGCTATCGTGTGCTGGCACTGAATGCCTACACCGGACTTACCTACGCTCTCCTTCCCACGCTGCGGGAACTTTCCGACGATGAGAATCCGCGGACAGAGGATCCGTTGCATACAGATTCACTGTCACTGTCCGACTACATTCACACATTGGAGAAGGAACTCGCCGCGCTGCGGCTCAACACAGCCCAGAACAGCATACTCGACAGTTCTGAGCTGATCCTGCTTCACTCCAAGAGCCGCTGCTGTATTTACGGTGGAAATTACAGGGAGGGACTCCCCACCATCGAGCAGCTCATCGAGCGCGCTACCGCTCTCCAAGACACAGACATGCTCGTGCGTGCGCACCTGCAGTACATCTATTATGGTATACAGATCTACGATCGCAGGGTGATGAAAACACATCTTGAGGCGGAACAGGCTCTCCTCACGGGGCGAAGGCTCAGCGTGGAGTATGGTGTTTACCTGCGCCTGTCCGGTCTTCTGAAACTGATGTATGCAAGGTATCGCGAGGCAAGGGAACTTCTGGATGAATCCGTACAGCTCTTCCAGGCTCTGGATAGCGACGGACATATGCAGTATGAAATCCATATTGCGGGAGCCTATAACTACATCGCCGAGAGCTATCGCCTTGAGGGCAATTATAAAGCTGCCTTTGATTACTACGACAGAGCCATACGCCACAACCGGAGTCTCGGCTACTACCCGGGAACAGCGGTCTTTTTCACCAACTGTGGTGTGGCTGCCTTTCAGTCGGGTGACAGGACGCGCGCGCGGCTGCAATTTGAGCATGCGCGACGCATCTATACCTCCTCACACGAGTACAGCGGCTATCCCATCGCGCTGAGCTATCTGGCATTTTTTGCTGCCGAGGCAGGAAACTATCACGAGGCCGCATCCAAACTACGAGAGGCTCATAAAATCAGCGATCGCATGGGCTCTCCCTGGTGGAAGGGCATTGCTCTCTTCCTCTCCTGGCGCATACGCATGCTGCCGGCGCTGAGTCAGGAGGCCCCGGAGGAGCTCCATGCACTCTGGCCCGCAGACCCTGCAGAACACTGCCGTCTCTGCCTCTCTTATCTGAAGCAGATGCAGCCCATCCCGGAAACTTCAGAAATAGAAAATGCGCTGAAACAGCTCACAAATGACCTGCCTTCCTGACGGAAAAGGAGCGATCTACACATCATTCAGATGTATAGATCGCTCCTTTTATTCTGTACTTTTTAATTCACCGGAGTATTACGCGCTTCCGGAATCACAAGTGACTAACAAATGCTGCTTACTCCTCAGGTTCCTCTGCAACCTTATCAATAAAGAAGACCTTGATGAAGGAAACAATCTGAAGCATGAAGACAAAGAGTACCAGGAATCCACCGGCTGTAGCCAGCGCCTTGACACCGTCAACACCCTGGGCACCGCCACCGAAGGCAGCCATGATGATAGCAACCGTACCGATTACGATACCCCAGAGAACCTTGATCTGTCTCGGCGGCTCGGAACCGATCGGAACGTCCTTCACGCACATGGAACCGACGTTGGTCAGAGTCGCATCTGCTGCAGTGACGAAGGAGATAACAATGATAAGAATATTAACCGGAATTACAATATGTCCCAGACCAAAGGGCAGGTGCTTCAGGAACTCCCAGAGCGCCATGACTGCGCCGCCTGCATTCAGGGCCGCAACAAGATCAGCACGACCGCTCATCTGCATCTCCAGCGCGCTGTTGCCCCAGATGCCGAACCACACCAGTCCGAATACAGAGGGAAGGATCCAGTTAACAACAAGGAACTCGCGAACGGTGCGGCCGCGGGACATCATTGCAAGGAAGATACCCGTAACCGGCGCATATGCGATCCAGCAGGACCAGTCAAAGAGGGTCCAGGAACGAGTGAGTGCGGTTCCGCCGATGTCAATCGGATCAAGACCCCAGAGCCAGAAATTATCCAGCCACACAGCGAGACCTGCAGTGCTGTTTCTCAGAATGAAAAGTACCGGACCGGTGACAAGAAGCAGAATGAGAAGGCCATAGTAGAACCACGCATTCAGACTTCCGAGCGTCTTCAGTCCCTTGTCCATTCCAATGTAGGAGGAGAAGGTGAAGAGCGCGATCAGAACCACACCGATGACGATAAAGAGCACCAGATTGTCCTGAACGCCATAGGTGCGAAGACCGGTCACGACAAGAGTAATGCACATCGCGAGACCACCGCAGATACCGACGCCCAGTGCCAGCATGGAGAGACAATCAATTGCTGCTGCAAGCACACCCTTGGTGATGCGCTCACCGAAGACCGGCTTCAGTGTCGCGGTAACGTTCAGCTTCTGTCTCTTATTGAAATAGAGATACGCTACGAGCACACCGCAGAGTGCATAGATCGCATACGGCATGAAAGTCCAGTTATAAAAGCTGCGGCCCATTGCAAAGCGGGCGGCCTCCTCGGAGAAGGGCTCAATACCGACCTGATCCAGCTCTCCCCATACGTTTCCGAAGTAGATGATGGGCTCATTGACGCCCCAGGTGACGATACCAGTCGCAACACCACCCGTTAGAGTCATCGCAAACCAGGTCCAGAAGGGGTATTTCGGCTGCGCGTCCTTGCCTCCGAGGCGAATGCTCCCGACCTTGGAGAGGCAGATCACAAGCACAAGAACAGTGCTGCCCGTCACAACATACTGGTAAAGCCATCCAAACGTGTCCAGAGACCAGTTAAAGAAGGCCATGGACGCTGAGGTCAGCGCCTGATTGTTGGTGACTCCGATGATTGCGGCAATTGCAAAGAGAATAATTCCCGGAACAAATACGTCCCAGCGAATATTATCCTTGTAATCGCCTTTCTTTGGGGGATTGCTGTTCATACTCATAAATTCCCTACCACCTTTCTTTGTCTTATAGCCCTTTTGCCGAAGTATTCGGCTGCAGCGCCACATTTCACTGCATAATTTAGCACAAATGTGTCAAAAAAACGTTGAAACGATTATAAATCCTTTATAATTATCATCATTTATTTACGAATAGTCTCTGGGGTAAACTTGATTTTTTTAGTAAACTATTAAATTTTTGTAGGAGCCAATAATGCCTCTCCTAAAGTTTTACCTAATTCATCATAATATGTATTTAATGATTCTTCTGTAATATCAAATACATTACGAACCAATGAGAAACCATTACTGTGAACACCTGTTGAAGGAAGTCCAATCAAGACATCTCCTACATTTAGATCCTTACCAGTAATCATATCTTTTTTATCGCATACACCAACGGCAAAACCTGCTAAATCATAATCTTCTTCTGGCATTAAACCTGGATGTTCTGCAGTTTCTCCACCAATCAAAGCAGCTTCAGATTGTAAACAACCTTCAGACACACCCTTCACAATGTCCGCAATTTTTTCTGGAACATTCTTTCCACATGCGATGTAATCCAAGAAGAACAGTGGTTCTCCACCTGCACATGCGATATCATTCACACACATCGCAACGGCATCAATTCCAATTGTATCATGCTTATTCATAACCATCGCAAGTTTAACTTTTGTACCACAACCATCTGTACCAGAAAGTAATACAGGCTCTTCCATATCTTTAATTTTAGATAATGAGAAAGCGCCAGAGAAACCTCCAAGTCCTCCTAACACTTCTGGGCGCATTGTTTTCTTAACATGCTCCTTAATCAATTCAACAGATTTATATCCTGCCTCTAAACTAACGCCTGCTGCTGCATAATGTTCTGCCATACTCTACTCCTTTACCTCATCTTTATAATCTTGTAAATCTTCTGGATATTCACCTGTACAACAAGCTAAACAGCTTGTTTCAGGCACACACTTTTTAAAGTTTTCAACACTTAAGAAACGCAATGAATCCACCTGGAACAATTGTTCCATATCATCTACTGTATAGTTAAATGCCGCCAAATCTTTTTGTGCCGTTGAGTCCGCTCCATATAAACAAGGATATCTCAACATTGGCGAAGCTATACGTAAATGCACTTCTTTTGCGCCTGCCTCTTTTAATAATTGACAAATTCGACGTGATGTAAAACCTTTCACAACACTATCATCTATTAAATAAACTCTTTTATCTTTAACAACCGAACTGATCGCATTTAAACGAACACGCATACCTTGCATTCTTTGTTGTTCTGTCGGACGAATAAATGTAGAACCAATATAACGGTTTTTAATCAATCCCGTTTCATATGGTACATTCAATGTTCTGGCAAAACTTGCAGCTGCACTTAAAGCTGAATCAGGAACACCAACAACGATATCCGCTTCAATATTCTCTTCTTTAGCTAAATAATAACCACATTGTTTTCTTACTTCATGAACCGTTAAACCATTATGAACGCTATCCGGTCTAGAATAATATACATACTCTAAAGCACAAGCCTTCGTTTCTGCTTCTTCAATAATTTGACTAGACTTCATACCTTCGCAATTGAAACAAATCAATTCACCTGGATTTACTTCACGAATAAATTCTCCACCAAGAATTGGGAACGAACAAGTTTCGCTACTGATACAATATCCTTCATCTACCTTGGCAATATATAAAGAGCGAATACCATGAGGATCTCTTACTACGTACAAACTGTCTTTTGTGACAACCATGAATGTATAAGCACCACTCATCATACGACAAGCTTTCGCAATTTTTTCTTCAAAAGAACCTGGATTCAACTGAATCAAATGTGCTAATAATTCTGAATCACTTGTTCCTTGAAAGATCAATCCTTCATTTTCTAATTTCGTTCTTAAAGAAATCGCATTCGTGATCATCCCACTTGATACAACCGCAAAATATCTTTGGTGACTACGCACCATAATCGGCTGAACATTTTCTAATTGAGAATCATTTTTTGTGGCCATACGAAGTTGACCAATCGCAATATCACCCTCCAAAGAATTTAATGTATCTTGTTTTAAATTCTCAGATAATAATCCTAATCCCTTTTTACAAACAACATTTTCTCTATCACTAACAGCCACACCAACACCATCTTGTCCACGATGCTGAATGGCATGCATTGCTAAATAGATGTTCTGGGCGGCTTGTTCTACATTGAACAAGCCTACGATCCCAGAAGAATCTTGAACTACCTTTTGCATCGTCATTCTACTTCACCTGCTTATGTGTAAAGTAACGAACACCATTTGCGAAAATATCCTGGTCTTTATTTCCAGCAATATTCTGGAACAAGCCTTTTTCATAACGCTCACTGTGACCCATCTTACCAAAGATTTTTCCATCTTCAGAAAAGATACCTTCGATTGCCATACTTGAACCATTCAAGTTGTCTTTTCCATCCATTGTTGGAACACCCTTTTCATTTACATATTGTGTTGCAACCTGACCATTTTCAATCAATTTATTTAATACTTCTTCACTCGCAACAAATTTACCTTCACCATGACTAACAGCAACTGAATATACGCTTCCAGCTTTCATACCTGCAAGCCAAGGAGAAGCATTACTTGTAATACGAGTACGTGCAATATGAGAAACGTGACGATTGATATTATTTCTAAATAATGTTGGATTTTCCGCATCCAATTTTTCAATATCACCATAAGGCAATAATCCAGATTTGATCAATGCCTGGAATCCATTACAGATACCTAAAATCAAACCATCATTTGCACGCATTGTATCAATTGCTTGTGCAATCTTTGGATTCCTTAATACATTCGCAATAAATTTACCTGAACCATCTGGTTCATCACCACTACTAAATCCACCAACAATCATTAAGATTTGTGCTGTACTAATTTCTTTGGCTAAAGTTTCGATACTCTTTTGAATGTTTTCTACAGTTAAGTTATTAAATACAATTTGTTTAACTTCTGCACCAGCACGTTCAAACTTAGCTGTTGTATCAAATTCACAGTTTTGTCCAGGGAAAATAGGAATAATTACTTTTGGTTTTTCCACAACAACCTTAGACATTGGTACTTCTGCATCATTTAATGGAGTTTCTAAAGTATCTTTTCCTTCATCCACGATCATTGGATAAATTTCACTATAACGCTTTGTCCAAGCCTTTAATGCATCTTCAATTTCAACAGTTTCATCATTTAATACAATCTTAAAATCATCATTTAAAATACCAATCAATTCTAAATGTTCATCTTGAATACTTTCTGTAGCTTCCACGATCATTGAACCCAAATTGAATCCATATACATCTTCTTCTGTGTTGATCGCAACACCAACTTTAGATCCAAATGCCATTTTCGCAATAGTTGCACCTAGGCCACCAAATTTAATTGTGCTTGCCGCAACAATTTTCTTTTCTTGCATTAATTTATGAACCGTTTCAAAATTTTCTTTTAATTGTTCATAATTTGGAACATTATTTTTAACTGGCGTATGCTTTACCAAATATACATAGTCTCCGGGATTTTTAAATGAAGCCGAAACAATATCATCTGTTTTAGCTGTAGTTACCGCAAATGTAATCACTGTTGGAGGTACATGAATATCTTTATACGTTCCACTCATAGAGTCTTTTCCACCAATACTTGGTGTTTCAAATGCCAATTGAGCATCAATCAAACCTAATAAAGCTTCAAATGGTTGTCCCCATTTTTGTGCATCGGCACCTAAACGTTCAAAATATTCCTGATTTGATAAACGACACTTCTTATAGTCAGCACCCAATGCTGTGATACGAGCTAATGCTTCAACAACTGAATAACTAGCACCTAAATATGGAGAATATTTAGATACTTTTGGATCATATCCATATGTCATAACCGAACAAGTGTTTGTCATTCCATGCACTGGCAATTTTTGTACAGAACCTTCTTCAGGAGTTAATTGATATTTACCTCCAAAAGGCATCAACACTGTACTCTTACCAATAGAAGCGTCAAACATTTCTGCCAAACCAATTTGACTTGCGACATTCGCATCTTGTAATACTGTATTTAAATCTGAGTTTACTGCATCAAATGGATGTTCATCATATTCATTTTCGCAAACATCAACAATCTGGTGCTGGCGAACACCGTTCGTATCCAAGAATGCACGAGACATATCAACAATTGTTTTCCCACGCCATTTCATGACTAAACGATTTGTATCTGTTACATCTGCAACTTTGATAGCTTCTAAGTTTTCTTTATACGCTTCTTCTTTGAATTTTTCAAAATCCTTAGCCTCGATACATACAGCCATACGCTCTTGTGATTCACTAATAGCTAATTCTGTACCATCTAAGCCTTGATATTTAACTGGAACTGCATCTAAGTTGATATTCAAACCATCTGCAAGTTCACCTACGGCAACACTAACTCCACCTGCTCCAAAGTCATTCGCCTTTTTAATTAATTTTGTACAAGTAGGATTTCTAAATAAACGCTGTAATTTACGTTCAATCAAGGCATTCCCCTTTTGAACCTCACTTGAACATTTTTCCAAACTTGTTTCATTATGTTCTTTACTAGAACCTGTAGCTCCACCGATTCCATCACGACCAGTAGCTCCACCAATCATAACGATAATATCGCCAGCTTCTGGTTTTTCACGTTTAACATGTGATTTAGGAGCCGCACCTACAACAGCACCAACTTCCATACGTTTCGC
>OLOW01000658.1_pt1 | contig 23473 bp, 16 predicted proteins | sample 1672801 | NCBI WGS metagenome assembly OLOW01 (sample SAMEA3136725, study PRJEB25190) | human gut metagenome | biome: human gut; feature: human-associated habitat; material: faeces | place: Austria | collected 2013 | reverse complement strand
GATCTCATCCTGAGACATCAGTTCCTTGCCGGTTTTCTGATAATTCAACCCCTGGACGTTGACGATCACATCCACATCTTCGAAATTGAGGGCAACTTCCGCCAGCCGGTCGGTGCCGCTGGGGTGGTCTTCCGCCGTCATGACGGCCCGGCCGCCAAAAGAATGGACGCAATCCAGGATCCGCTGGTCGTCAGTGGCCACCAGCACTTCATCCGGGATCCGGGCCAGTGCGGCCCGTTCATAGACCCGCTGGATCACGGGTTTGCCATGGATCAGAGCCAGGGGTTTCCCCGGCAGACGAGTGGACCCGTAACGGGCCGGAATTACACAGAGTACTTTCATTTCGATGCTTTCTCCTTTTTAATGGCTGCTTTGATGGTATCGGCAAAAGCTTCTTCGCCGCTGGTGATCTGGATTTCCATATCCAGGATGTACAGGGGCACATCCCGGTGGAGGTAGATGAATTCTGTGGGGATCTTCACCGCATCTTTCCCGGTGGTGACCAGGGCCTTGACGCCCCGGCTGATGGCCCGTTCCATGATGTACTGCATTTCCACCATGCCGTAATCGTGGTGATCCGGATACCGGATGGCTTCCACGATGTTCAGCCCTTCGGCGGTCATGGTCTGCTCAAAGGAAGAGGGGTTGCCGATGGCGGAAAACACCATCACATGCTTGCCCCGGAGGGCTTCCAGAGGCAGTGCCTTGGACATGTCGTTCTTGTACCAGTCTGCGATTTCGATATAATCGCAGGGTTTGTGGATGCTCTCCACGATGGGTGCCGCCGGTGCGTATTTGTGCAGGGTATCGCAGAGGGTGGCCCGGGAAATGGGCGAACTCTGGTCGCATTTGGTCAGGAGGAACAGCCCGGCCCGGCTCAGGTTGCAGAGAGGTTCCCGGAGGGTGCCCCGGGGCAGGATGCAGCCGTTGCCGAACATGTTGAGGGTATCCACCAGCACCACGTCCAGATCCCGGTACAGCTGCCAGTGCTGGTAGCCGTCGTCCAGGATGATCACTTCCGCCTTGAATTTGTCCACGGCGAACTGGCCGGTAATGGCCCGTTCCTTGCCGATGACCACCGGGATCCCCGGCAGCTGTTTGGCCATGAGGAAGGCTTCGTCCCCGGCTTCATAGGCGGTCATGTAGATTTTTTTGCCGTCGGAAACCACCCCGATCTTTTCTTCCCAGTGGGACCGGTAGCCCCGGTTCAGGATCACCACCCGGTAGCCCAATTTCTGGATCATCAGGGCCACTTTCTGGGCGGTTGGGGTCTTGCCGGTGCCCCCTACGGTGATGTTGCCGATGCTGATCACACAGCAGTCCAGTCTGGTCCGGGGCACGATGCCGGCATTGTAGCAGAACAGCTTCAGCCGGACCCCGGCTTCATAGAGCACGGACAGGATCCGGAGGAAGGACAGGACGCACCAGTCCAGGATCCCGTTGTCTTCCCCGTGGGAAAGCTGGATCAGGTACTGGGTCACCGCGTCTCCGGGACGCATCCGGGGGCTCACTTCGTCATTGATGTTCCGGGTGTTGATCTTGTAATGGGTGTTCACCATGCTTTCGGTGGCGGTGAGCTCCAGCAGTTCTTTCAGATAGCCGATGGTCCGTACGGCGGCTCCCCGGTTTTCCCGGATTACCTGGAGGGAGGCATCCCCCATCTTTTTCCGCAGGGCATCGTCTTTGAAAATCTTCAGGAACATGGCGGTCATTTCCTGGCCGTCACGGATCTGGACACAGGCCCCCACTTTGCTCAGGAGGGCAAAGGAATCTTTGAAGTTGGACATGCTGGGCCCCACGATGATGGGTTTGGCATGGGCCGCCGGTTCCAGCACATTGTGGCCGCCGTGGTCGATCAGGCTGCCGCCTACAAAGACCGCATCCCCCACCGCATAGATCCGGCCCAGTTCCCCGATGGTGTCGATAAGGACCACGGAGTATCTGGGACGGGGACCATCCATCTCCTTCAGCACGGACCGGAGCCCCAGGGTGAGGCCGTATTTTTCCGCCAGCCGGCTGATTTCATGGATCCGGCCCGGTTTCCGGGGGGCCAAAATGAGACGGGCCCGGGGGAATTCCTTCCGGATGTCCAGGAAGCTCTGGAACAGGGTATCTTCTTCGGTGGGATGGGTACTGCCGGCCACGATCACCGGGTAGTCATCCTCTATTCCCAGTTCTTCCTTGTACTGGTGCAGGTCTTCCGGAGTGACTTCCGCATAGGTCTGGTCGAATTTAGTGTTGCCGGTGACAAAGATCCGGCGTTTTTCCGCTCCCAGATGCTGGATGTATTCCGCATCGATGGAAGACTGCATGCAGAACCGGGTGACGCTGCCCATCATGTCGGCCAGGATGCCGAACAGATACCGGTAGCTCTTGACGGATTTGTCGGAGATCCGGCCATTGACCATCATCACCGGGATCCGGCGCAGTTTGATGGCCCGTAGGAAGTTGGGCCACAGTTCCGTTTCCACCGGCATGAAGATCCGGGGCATGATCCGTTTCACAAAGGATTCGGATACAAAGGGCAGATCCAGGGGGAAGTAAATGATGGCATCGGCTTCCGGAATAATCTGGTGGGCCATGTTGTAGCCCCCGGTGGTCACCGCGGATACCAGGATCTTGGCATCGGGCATGGCCTTGCGGATCTCCTTCACCAGCGGGCTGGTGGCCACGATTTCCCCTACGGATGCACCGTGGATCCAGATACAGTTTTTATGGGCAACAGCCGCGATTTCCTCATCCCGGATGAACCCCATGCTCTGGCGGAAACGGCGGGGAAAGCCTTTTTCCCGGAAGTACCGCCAGGTAAAATAGGGCAGGATCACAAAAATGAAGAGAACGGTGGCCAGGAAGTTATAGATATAGTACATACATTGACCTCGTTTTCATTGGGCTAGGGTGAAAAAAGGATGGGCCGTCATTTGCCGGGAGCCTCTGTCCCGGCAGGATTCCCTTCCCGCTCTTCCAGGTTCCGGACTTCGGCCTGTTCGGCCTTTTCCCGGTACTGGATGTCGTGGAGGTGGGCATAGAGCCCGTGGAGGGCCATCAGTTCCTCATGGGTACCAGATTCCACGATTTCCCCATGGTCCAGCACCAGGATCTTGCTGGCATTCTGAATGGTGGACAGCCGGTGGGCGATGACGAAGGAAGTCCGTCCCACCATGAGCCGGTCCAGGGCTTCCTGTACGATCCGTTCGCTTTCCGTATCCAGGGCGGAGGTGGCTTCGTCCAGGATCAGGATCCGGGGATCCTTCAGGATGGCCCGGGCAATGGCAATGCGCTGACGCTGGCCCCCGGACACGTTGATGCCCCGGTCTCCCAGCTGGGTGTCATAGCCCTGGGGCAGCTTCTGGATGAATTCATCCGCATTGGCGGCTTTGGCCGCGGCGATGACTTCCTCCCGGGTGGCGTCCAGCCGCCCGTACAGGATGTTGTTGTACACCGTATCGTTGAACAGGTTGGTTTCCTGGGGCACGATGCCCACCTGTTCCCGGAGGGACGCCACAGTTACATCCCGGATATCATGGTCATCGATAAGGATGGCCCCGTCGGTCACATCATAGAATCGGGGCAGCAGGTTGGCAATGGTGGATTTCCCGGCACCGCTGGGCCCCACCAGGGCAATGGCCTGGCCGGGCTGTGCATCGAAGGTCAGGTGCTTCAGGATGGGTTCATCCGGATTGTAGGAGAAGGACACATCCCGGAATTCCACTTTGCCCTTCACAGGTGGCAGGGCGATGGCATTGGCCTTTTCGGGGATCTTTTCGTCCAGGTCCAGGATGCTGAACACCCGGTCCGCCGCAGCCAGAGCTTTCTGGATGTTCCCCAGTACCCGGGCGATCCGCTTGATGGGGTTGGAGATGTTCACCGCATACACCAGGAAGGCGATCAGTGACCCGGCGGTAATGTCACCGCTGAGCACTCCCCGGCCCCCGAACCAGATAATGGCGGTGACCCCCAGGGCGGCGATGAATTCGATCACCGGGGACAGGGTCCCCATGAGCCGGACGCTTTTCATGTTGGCGTCGAAGTTCTGCCGGTTGGTCCGTTCGAACCGGGCGATTTCATAGGGTTCCCGGACAAAGGACTTCACCACCCGGCTGGAGGACAGGGTTTCCTGGAGCACGGAGGTGATGTCGGCGGTGGCCTGCTGGATCCGGTGGCCGGTCTTCCGGATCTTCTTGCCGAAGAAATCCATGAAGAACAGCACCACCGGGAAGGTGCAGAAGGCAAACAGGGTCAGTTTCCAGTCCAGATAGACCATGGCGCAGATGGAGCCGATGAGCACGGAGGTTTCCGTGATGATTTCCACGGAATTGTCCACCATGGCGCTCTGCATGGCCTGGACGTCGTTGGTCACATAGCTCATGATGGTGCCCAGTTTGTTGGTGTCATAGAACCGGGTATCCAGTTCCATCATTTTCTTGAACACCAGGCCCCGGATATCGATGACCACGCTTTCCCCCACGTAGTTCATCAGGTAGTTCTGACCATAGTAGGTAATGCCCCGGGCAAAGAAGATCACCACGATCCCCAGGGCAATCAGGTTCAGCAGCTGGGCATCGTTGTTGATGAAGACTTTGTCGATCACGTCCCGGACGATCCAGGGCACGTACAGGTTGGCGGCGGAGGTGAGCACGGTGCAGATGCCCGCCAGAGCCAGCCGGGGCAGATAGGGTTTGATGAAGCGCAAGATTCGCAGATACAGGTTCATGGATTCTCCTTTGCTGTTTCAAGGATCAGTCTGGCTGTCCGGTCCACGGCTCCCGGCTGGCCCAGTTTGGCCACAGCCTGCCGCATCTCTTCCCGGACGGTGGCAGTGGTTTCCGGCTCCAGAAAATGGAGGACGGCAGCGGCCATATGGTCCGGGGTCATGTTTTCCTGGATCAGTTCGGGCAGGATTTCCTTCCCGGCCAGGATATTGGGGAGGCCGATGTATTTCACATAGACCATGTGTTTGGCGATCCACATGCTGAGGGGACTGGCCGTGTAGCAGATCACGCTGGGCAGTCCGCAGAGGGCCGCTTCCAGGGTGACGGTGCCGCTGGTGGCCAGGGCCGCATCACAGGCGGTCATTACATCGTAGTTGTGGCCTTCCACCACTTTCACCGGCACCGGGCTGGTTTCCAGGATGCCTTGGAGCAGGGCAGCATCGATGGAAGGGGCTTTCTGGAGGATGAACTCCACATCCGGCCGCCGGGCCCGGATTTTGGGCAGGGCCTGGAGCATCACCGGCAGCACCCCGGTGATTTCCTTCACCCGGCTGCCCGGCAGCAGCAGCACCAGAGGATGGCCGGACCGCTTGCCCACCAGGGCTTCCGCCTCCTGGGGGCTCAAGGTGGGCTGGACGATGTCCACCAGGGGATTCCCCACAAATTCCACAGCCGCTCCCGCTTCCTGATAGACTTTGGCGGCAAAGGGATAGATGCAGGCCACTCTGGTGGCCAGCCGGGCCACGTCTTTGGCCCGTCCCCGGCGCCAGGCCCAGGCGGAAGGCGGGATGTAGGAAAACACCGGGATGCCCAGTTTTTTGGCTTCTTTGGCCACCCGCATGTTGAAATCCGGATAGTCCACGGTCACGAACACATCCGGTTTCCGTTCCTCCATGAGCCGGCGGAAGGCCTTCTTCAGCCCCAGCAGACGGGGCAGGGCCTGAAGGACTTCCACAAAGCCCATGACGCTGTAATCTTTATAGTTGAACACCACTTGGCCGCCGGCTGCTGCCAGGGCATCACCACCCATGCCAAAGACCTGGGCCGTGGGGTCCTGCTGCAGGATGGCCCGGGTCAGCGCGGCGGCATGAAGGTCGCCGGAAGCTTCCCCAGCAGAAATGAAAACTTTTGTCACCCTGTTGTCTCCTCTCTCATCTGAACATAAATGTACAGTTTATTATATCACATAACAAAAAAGGGGGTGTGAAAAAATTCACACCCCCTTTGCTGACAAAAAAGAGGGGGCTGTTGCTCATGCAACAGCCCCCTCTTTTTATTCACGCTTCCGGATCCTTCATGGCCACGACCACCAGCTTGTGGCGGTTGGCCAGGTCCAGTGCCTTTTCCCGTTCCACCAGGAGGGTCCGGCCGGCTTCCATGACGATGCCGGCACAGCCGGATTCGATCATGGATTCCACGGTCTTCACCCCCACCCCCGGCATATCGAACCGGTTGTCCTGGGCGGGCTTGGCGGTTTTGGCCACAATGGCCCCCTTGCCCAGCTTGCCGCCCCGGAGAATGCAGGCATCGGTGCCCTCGATGGCTTCCACGGCCATAATGGCCTTGTTCTTCACCACCACGGTCTGGCCGATGTCCAGGCCGCCGATTTTTTTCGCCATGGCGAAGCCGTACTTCATGTCTTCCCATTCTTCCGGTGTGGGCTGCCGTTTGCTCAGCACCCCTTCCTGGGGCATCAGGTCGGTGAGGAACAGGGTCTGATCCATCACATGGATCCCCATATCCTCCAGTTTGGCCACCAGGGCGTTCATGATGGTGTCATCATGCCGGTCCGGCAGGGACATGAGGATCTTGATGGCCTGCCAGTCAGGGACCAAAATGCCGCCGGAATAGAGGATTTCCTTGGTCACCTTGCCGATCATGGTGACTTCGTCCACCCCTTCCTGCTTCAGGGTCTTGAAGATCTTGCCCACCTTGCCGATGTTGATGGCATGGAAGACATCCGCTTCTTTTTCCAGGTCTTCATGGGTCCCCGGCACCAGGGCAATGGCCACCGTACGGTAGCCGGCCTTTTTGGCCCCCCGGACCACATCCACCGGCAGATGGCCCACTCCGGAAAGTACCCCCAAGGTCTTCCCCATAGGCTTACTCCCGGATGCCGTGGGCGGATGCCCGGCAGATGCCTCTTTCCACCGTGCGCAGGAAGCGCATGAAATGTTCCACTTCTTCGTAGCTGTCCAGTTCCTGTTCCATGGTCGCAATGGCATCGGACAGGGACAGACCTCTCTTGTAGAGGATCTTGTAGGCTTTCTTCAGCTCCCGGCGGACTTCCATGGGAATGCCGGCCCGGGAAATGCCCACGCTGTTGAGCCCTGCCACATAGGCCGGGTTCCCGGCCACGATCACGAAGGGAGGCACATCCTGGGAAATCCGGCTCATGCCGCCGCACATGCAGTTCCGGCCGATCTTGGTGAACTGGTGCACAGCCGTAAGGCCGCCGATGACGGCCCGGTCTTCCACGATCACATGGCCGGCCAGGGTGGCCACGTTGCTCATGATCACATTGTTGCCCACGATGCAGTTGTGGGCCACGTGGGTATAGGCCATCATCAGCACGCTGTTGCCGATGCGGGTTTCATTGCCTTCCCCCACAGCCCGATGGACTGTGGCACATTCCCGGATGGTCACGTGATCCCCGATGATGGTTTCCGTATCTTCGCCTTTGTATTTCAGGTCCTGGGGGACCTCACCGATGCTGGCACCCTGGAAGAACTCGCAGTTTTTCCCGATGGTGGTCCGCCCGGTGATCACGACGTGGGGGTGAATCACGGTACCTTCACCGATCTTGACATGTTCACCGATCACAGAGTACGGGCCAATTTTCACGTTGGGGCCGATTTCCGCACCCGGTGCAATGATGGCTGTCTCATGTATCAAAGTAGAATCTGCTGTCATTGTTTCACTCCACCTTTATTGTTTATTTTCTGCCAGTGCAAAGAAGAAATCTCCTTCGCAGGCCGGCTCGCCGTCCACCGTACCTTCACAGTGGGCCACACCCATGTTGCCTTTGATCTTGGTGATGATGGCCGTGGTGACCAGCTGGTCTCCCGGTTTGATGGGACGGCGGAAACGCACTTTGTCGATTTTCCCGAAGACGGCGATCTTGCCCCGGTTTTCTTCCGGATACAGCAGGGTTACGCCGCCCACCTGGGCCATGGCTTCGATCAGCAGGACCCCCGGCATAATGGGGTTCCCGGGGAAGTGGCCGATGAACTGGGGCTCGTTCATGGTGATGTTCTTGATACCCACGGCCCGTTTCATGGGTTCCAGTTCAATGATCCGGTCCACCAGCAGCATGGGGTACCGGTGGGGCAGAATCTTTTGGATTTCCTGAATGTCTAATGTAATCATATCCTTGCTCCTTACTTCTTTTTTCTCTTTTCCGGGAACCGGAGTGTGCCTGGGCTGGTATTCATGGAGTCTCCGGTATTCATCGATCTGCCGGGACACATTGTCGTTGAAGGCATGGCCGCTCTTCATGCAGATGATGTGGGCGTGGATGGGTCCCAGGAGATACATGTCTCCGATTACATCCAGGATCTTGTGCCGGATCAGTTCGTCCGGGAACCGGGGGATGGACAGGATCTTGTCCTTGCCGAACACCACCACGTTTTCCAGGGTGCCTCCCAGACCCAGTCCCATTTTCTGCAGCTGGGCGATTTCGTCCTCAAAGGCCACGGTCCGGGCGGCAGCCACTTCCTTCAGGAAGTTTTCCCCCTTGTCTTCCACATCCATCACCTGGGTACCCAGGAGGGGATGGGGATTGATGGAGGTAAAGGTGATCCGGAACCCTTCATAGGGCAGCACCACAATGGAACGGTCTCCGTCATAATGGGAGAAGGCCCGGTCCACATGATACACCTGCCGTTCCGCATCCTGTTCTGCAATGCCGGCCTTCAGAATCTGGTCGATGAAAGCCTGGGCGGAACCGTCTCCCACCGGAGGTTCTGCGGAAGACATCTCCACATAGCAGTTGTCGATTTTCAGGATGGCCAGGGCGGCCATGAGATGTTCGATGGTGGTGACGCTGGCCCCGTTTTCCGTCAGGGTGGTGGCCCGGGTGGTGGCGGTAATGTTGGCGGCCACAGCATGGACCTGGGGCCGGCCTTCCATGTCCGTCCGGATGAACACGATTCCCGTATCCACCGGAGCCGGACGCAGTGTCATTTCCACCAGTTTTCCGGAATGGAGCCCGATCCCGTCACAGGAAGCTGCCTGTTTCAGGGTATGCTGTTTTTCACTGGTCATAAATCACACGCCTTTCTGATATTCTTTATACCGTTTGCGGCCATCTTTCCAGCGGTCGTGGACCCAGAACCACATGGGGGGATCCAACCGGATTTCCCGCTCTGCAATGGCCACCAGTTCTTTCATTATAACACGGACGTCCTGGGAACGGTTAGGGGTTTTCTCCGTATGGAGGGCCGGATAGATCCGGGCCGTCAGGGTGCCGTCCGGATTGTTGTGCATAAAAAGAGGCACAATGGGAGATCCGAACATCCGGGAAAGATGGGCCGCACCCTGGGGCACCCGGGAAGGTTTGCCGAAGAACTCCAGATGTTCTCCCGTATGGGCAGAATCCTGGTCGTAGAGGATCCCTACCAGATGCTTTTTCTTCAAATAGCGGCCAATGGCCAGCATGCTGTTTTCCCCATGGTTGTAGGTCACGTGCTGCCCCACCATCCGCCGGTAGTCATTAATGAACCGGTCCATGGCCCCGTTGTTCTGTTTCCGGGTAATGGACAGGATGGGGTAGCCCAGGAGGGCCATGGAAGCGCCCAGCATTTCCCAGTTGCCGTAATGGGCGGTGCACATGATCACCCCTTTGTCTTCGGCATAGGCTTTTTCCAGGTTCTCCAGCCCTTCAAAATGGACCAGCTGCCGGAAATTGTCCCTGGTGATCAGGGGATATTTCAGTACCTCGATGAGCATCCGTCCAAAGCGGTACACGCTTTCCCGGGCGATTTTTTCCGCTTCCGTCTCATCCACGCCCAGACAGTCCTTGATGTTTTCTTTGGCCATATACCGGCGCCAGGCAGGGACCACACGCCACCCCAGGTGTCCCAGCACCCAGGCCAGGGCATGGTTCAGACAGTCCGGCTGATGGCAGACCAGCCAGCTGATGAACTCCATGAGTTTGTACGCAGCCATCCTGTTTCCTCCTTAAAAAGTAAGATCCATGCCTCCGTACAGGCGATGGTCCCTTACCCCCACCTGTGCCTGGATGAATTTCCCCACCGGGAGACCGGCGCCGTAGTTGAAATGGCTGCCGTCATATTCTCCCATCAGGTTCATGGAAAGGCCCAGAAGCTTCGTTTCTTTTTCCACGGCGTAGAACCCGTGCTTGTACTGGTCTCCGGTGCCCACCCCGGCATGGAGCTTCCAGCCGGCCATCAGGGCCTTGCTGACAGCCACATAGCCCCGGCGGTCGTTCCGGTCGCCGATGTCTTCCACTCCGACGGCGATGGCCGGAGTCACCGGGGTTTCCCGGAGCACCTGAAGCTTGGCACTGACGGTGCCGTAGGATCCGTCATGTTTGGTATCCACATGGCTGCCGGCGATTTCCAGCCCCAGGGGCAGGGCGATGTTCCCCCGGACATTCCGTCCTTCCTTGGTCCAGTCCAGACCCCCGGACACATGGCCGGGCAGCCGGACGTATCCGGAAGGAGCATTGATCACACCGCTGGTGCCGCTGGGGGTGGTCTTGGCTTCCGCCGCCAGGGGCAGGGCAGCCAGGGCACACAGGAGCGCTGCAGTCAGTTGTTTTTTCATGGCTCCTCCTTCTTTCCCTTTTCCAGCTGTTCCACGGTCTTTTCCAGCTGACGGAGCCGTTTCAGCATGGTGCCCAGCTTCCGTTCGTTGGCGGTCTGCCGCAGCCAGTCCACATGGGGCTGTGCCGGGAAACCGGCCCATACCACATTGTCCGGTACATCGCTGATGATCCCGGTACGGCCGGCGAAGGTGCAGTTGCTGCCGATCTTCAGGTGTCCCGCAGTGGCGGCCTGTCCCCCGAAGGTGCAGTTGTTCCCGATGGTCACGCTGCCGCTGATGCCCACATGGGCCACCAGGATGCAGTTTTCCCCGATGATGTCGTTGTGGCCCACATGGACCAGGTTGTCGATTTTGGTGCCCTTGCCGATCACCGTGCTGTCCACGGTGGCCCGGTCGATGCAGGTGTTGCAGCCGATTTCCACATCGTCCCCCAGGACCACGTTCCCGGTCTGGAGCACTTTGGTGTGTTTGCCGTTGGCGGTGATGTAGCCGAAGCCGTCCCCGCCGATGACGCAGCCGGCCTGGAGGATCACACGATCACCCACGATGCAGTCTTCCCGCACCGTCACATTGGAGTACAGGGTGCAGTCGGAACCGATCTTCACATGGCGCCCCACATACACATGGGGATAGATCACCGTGTTGTCGCCGATTTCCGCATCTTCCGCCACATAGGCAAAAGGCAGGATGGCCACGTTCTTCCCCACCTTGGCGGAGGGATGGATGAACGCGTACTGGCTGATGCCTTTCTTCACCGCTTCCGGGGGACGGAACAGCTGGAGCAGCACCGCAAAGGCTGCCCGGGGATTTTCCACCGCCAGCACTGCCTGCTGTCCCTTGAATTCCGCGCCCCGGGGAATCATGATGGCCCCGGCCCGGGACTGTCCGGCCACTTCCAGATAGGGAGGCACCGCAAAGGAAATCTGATCATTCTGGGCTTCTTCCAGTCCATTGACTCCCTTGAGGACCATGCCCGGATCTCCCTGAAGGATTTCCCCTTTCAACAATGTTGCCAGTTCCTGTAAGGTTTTTTCCATTTCCAGCATCCTTTCCATTTCATGATGGTACGGGAAAAAGGGCGAACACCGTCCGCCCTTGTCAAATCTTATTTCATTGCTTTGATGATGTCGTCAGTCACATCCACGCCGCCCTGGGGAACGGCTTCTTTCACCAGGATGGCGCTCAGGTTCTTTTCCTTGGCCACGGAAGCGGCAGCGGCGTCGAAGCTGCCTTTGACCTTGGCCTGGGCTTCCGCCTGGAGGCTGTGCATCTTCTGGCTCTTTTCCGTCAGGATCTTCTGGGCTTCTTCCTGGCTCTTCCCGGCGGTTTCCTGGTTCAGTTCCTCTTCCATGGCCTTGCCCTTGGTCTGGAGGTCCTTGGTGGCATCCTTGAACACCTGGCTTTCCGTCTGGACCTTGTTCATGTCCACCACGCCGAACTGGGCGTTCCGCCCGCAGCCAAAGGACAGCATGGCTGCTGCCACCACACAGAGAATCATTGCTTTTTTCATATTCGTTCCATCCCTCTTAGTAAACAATTTGCTGGACGACTGTATTCACCTCATCGGTAATGTCGTCGGCGCTGATATTGGCTCTCGGATTCCGGAAAATCAGCGTGTATTTCCGGCTGAGATTGACTTTCTTGATGGCGCTGAGGATATCGCTGTCGATTTCCTCCCGCATCTGTTTTTCCTTGTCTTCCTGCTGCTGGATCTGTTTGTCCATGGACTGGATCAGTTTGTCCAGTTCCGGCTGGCCTTCCTGGTTCCGGGTCTTTTTCCCAGTCAGGGACAGGCCCGTCTGCTCCTGGACCACCTGGCCGGCCAGTTCCTTGGAAAAGGCCTGGAGCCGTGCCTGGGAAGCCGCCACATCGGCTGCCAGCTGCTGCTGGAGCCACTGTTCCTTTTCCGCTTCCACTTCCGCCCGGTCCTTCTGCCGTTTGTCCAGCAGTTCCTGCTGTTCCTGGAGCAGTGCTTTCTGGGCGGTATCGTTCATCTTCACGCTGCCCAGCTTCAGCCGCAGGTTGAACAGGGGGATCCGGTATTTTTCCTCCACTGCATCCCGGTCCGCCTTCACCCGGCTTTCCGCTTCCTCTTCCAGGGCCGCCCGTTTCTTCCGGAGCAGATCCTGTTCCTGGGCCCGTTTTTCCGCCACTTTGGCGGACCACTGGGCGGACTGGAACTGTCCCTTTCCGGCTTCCCGGACTTTCTTCATCTGTCCCAGGAGCGCCAGCTGCTGCTGGCCGTTTTCCTTCTGGCGGTCACGGAGCCATTTGGCGGTTTCCAGCTGTTCTTTCTGCCGCTGCCATTCCTTGTATTTGGGATGCTGTTCAACCAGCCGGTCCCAGTCCACTACGGCAAACCGGGGCTTTTCCTGCTGAAAGGGAAGCTTCCCCCAGGAAAGGCCGCAGCCGGTCAGGAGAAAGAGCCCGGTCAGCAGAAGACTGAGCCATCTGCCCATGAGCCATTCCTCCTGTCCCCTGCCAGATCCTTATTTCTTGGCTTTTTTCAGCTGGGCGGTGACATCCGCCGTTACATCCAGGCCGCCGTACACCACGGCGCCCTGGTTGACCACCACCGTCAGGCCCTTGGTCTTGCCCACGGCCACAATGGCGTCATCCACTTCTTTTTTGACCGGTTCAATCAGTTCCTTCTGCTTTTCTTCCAGTTTCTTCTGGTAGTCCGCAGCCAGTTTCTGCTTGTCCGCGTCGCTCATGTCCTTGCTTTTTTCTTCAAATTCCTTGCGGCTGTCTTCGGCGGCCTGCTGCAGCTGGGTCTGGGCTTCTGCCAGCCCGGGGGCTGCCGCCATCACCTGGTTGTAGTTGATTTTGCCGATGGCCGAATTGCTGGTGGCGTCGCCACCGCCCATGTTCTTGCCCTGGACGGCCAGGACGAAGATCCCGACCACCATAATGGCCGCAATGGCCAGAGAAATGACCTTGACATTTTTCTTGTGGGCCAATTCCATCATTTTACTATCCCTGCTTCCTTGTTATGCAATTTGTTTATCAGAACTGACCGCCGAAGCTGAAATGGAAGCGGCCGCCACGGTCGCTGCTTTCCAGCCGGTAGCCATAGTCCAGCTTGATGGGACCCAGCGGGGAGTTGATCCGGAGACCAATACCCACGGAGTTCTTCATTTTGCCCAGGTCGAAGTTGGATTCGTCGTATTCCTTGCTCCAGGCATAGCCCGTATCCGTAAAGAACACGCCCTGGACTTTCTTGATGATGGGATACCGGAATTCCAGGGATCCCTTCACCATGCTGTTGCCCTTGAACTGGTCGTCCCGGTAGCCCCGGAGGACGTCGCTGCCGCCTACGCTGAAGCGCTGGGACAGGGGCATATCCCCGTTGGCATAGCCGGCCCCCAGGTTAAGGGCCCACACATTGTCCTTGCCCATCCGGTAGTAGTACCGGTAATCGGCCTGGTACTTCTGGAAGTCGAAGTCCCCGCCGAAGTTAGCCACTTCCACGGAGTAGGCCGTCCGTTTCCCTTCCCGGGGATCGTAGATATTGTCCCGGGTATCCAGGGTCCGGGCGAAGGTGATGCTCCGGGTGATCCCGAAGTTCTTCTTCATCCGTTCGTGCTTGTCCCAATCGTAGTCGTCCGGATATTCGTGGATATAATCATATCCGTTTTGTCCGGCTTCGAACCACTGGGTGCCGTAGCCGCTGACAGGCTTCTTGTATTTGTCATCCCGGTTCTTCAGGGTGATGCTGTTGGTGATGAATTCGTTGTCGGTGACCCGGCTGAAGAACAGTTCTTCCCCTGTACGTTTCTTGTAGTACCGGGCGATTTCGTCCCCGCTCCGATTGTAGTCCACGTACTCGTTGGTCATGTTGTAGAAGGTGAAACCGGCGGTGGTTTCCTTGTCGTCGATCCAGGGCTTCACATAGGACACTTCAAAGTTGGCTTTGGTTTCGGAGTCGCCGCCGAATTCCCAACGGGCGCTGACGCTGTCCCCGGTGCCCATGAAGTTCTTGTCCCCGATGCTCACCATGCCCAGGAAGCCGTCGGCATCACTGTAGCCGGCGCCGATCCCGAAGGTACCGGTGCTGGTTTCCACCACGGACACTTCCACAGAAACGGTATTGGGCATCTGGCCCGGGTTCAGACGGATGTTCACGTCTTCGAAGAAGCCCAGGTTGTAGATCTTCTGCATGGCCCGGCGGGCTTTCTTGGCGTTGAATGGTTCCCCCTTCTTCATGCGCATTTCCCGGATGACCACATAATCCTTGGTCTTGGTGTTGCCCTTGACCCGGAAATCTTCGATGACCCCTTCGGCCACCTGGACGATCAGCCGGCCGTCCGGCTGCATCCGCACGTCGGCCACCTTGGCCAGGATGTAGCCCTGCTGGCTGTACAGGCTTTCCACCTTCCGTGCGCCGATGTTCACGTCCCGGGAGTTCAGGACCTTGCCGATGGGCAGATCCAGGGCTTTTTTGATGTCCCCGGTGGAGAGCACCGTATTCCCTTCGATATCCAGATCCGTCAGCACGGGATTTTCTTCCAGCTGGTATTTGATCTGGACCCCTTCCGGCACTTTGGTGAACACCGGGCGGATGTCATAGAACCAGCCGGTTTCATACAGGGCCCGGATATCGTCCTGGAGCCCTTCCCTGGTGAATTTGGTGCCGGCGGGCATTTTCAGCACATCCGCCAGTTTGGCGGCATCTTCATGGGCCGCCCCTTCCAGGGTAACTTTGGTCACGGTCTGACCGATGAAGGGCGTGGATTCCTTTTCCACTTTGGCGTACTGGTTTTCCTGGGTAGTGATGTCGTAGTCGGACAACACGGACTGCTGGAGGATGCTCCGGCCCGGCAGCTGTTTGTTCTGGGCTTCCTGGATTTCCTTCTGCTGGGTCATCCGGGCTTCCAGCTGTTCTTCGTCAGCCTGGACCTTCTGTTTTTCCTGTTCCAGCTTTTTCTTGCCGACTTTTTCGATATAGGTGACGCCATTCCGGCGGACTTCCCGGTATCTGGGTTCTTCTTCCGCGGCTGCGGCAGACGTTTCCGTCTGAGCCGGCTGGACGGCGGGCTGTTCTGCCGGAGCCACTTCGATGGTCCCCACACCCTGTTGTCCTTCCTTGGCAGCGGTCTTGTGACCGCCCAGTTCCACTTCCTGGCTGTGGGAAACTTCTGCGGCATAGACCGGAGAGGTCAGCGCCAGGGAAGCCAGGACTGCGACGGACAGGCGCCGCCAGTTTACTTGATTCTTCATAGAGTACCCCCTGTACAGGTTGCTTTCATCATCAGTCAGCATCACTAACGATTAATGATACCATATCTTGTTTATTATACCTTCTATAGGCCAAGATTTCCAGTCCCGGAGTGTGAAAAAAGCAGGTCCCCGGGTCGGGCCCTGCTTTTTGTCAGCTGTCAGAATCTTGTCCGGTACTGGACACCGTACCAGTGATTGTTGTCCTGATCGGTGGCTATGCCCACGTGGACTTTCGGCGCGATCCGGAACCCGGCGTACAGGTTGTGCTCCTCTCCGTCGAAGCTGGTGGTGTAGCCGATCAGCAGCTTCCGGCCGAAGTACCGGCTCAGCAGCACATTGTACTGGCGCCGTTCCTGACCGGTGGCATCATTGGCCCGGTTGGTGTCCGCCGAAAACGCCACGGTGTTCTGGACATTGCCGCTGTAGATCCGCAGTTCGTCCAGCCCCAGGGCCTGTTTGATAGCATCTTCCACATCCGCCAGGAAGGTCATCTGGAGCCCGGCATCCACCAGGCCCTTCCAGGCATCGTCCCCCAGGCTGGCATTGTCCGTCTTCAGGGTCAGGAACCGCTTCAGGGTATTCTCATCCTGGGGCGGATCGCTGGACAGCTTGATGACGATGTCGTCCAGGCTCAGGGGCCCGCTGGCCTTGGCCAGGATATTGTACTGTCCCAACCGGGTAAAGGCCGCCATGTTCACATTGGGGATGAAGGTGCCCGGCCGGGGCCAGTAGATTTCCCCGAAACCGATGTTGAAGGGAGTCCCCAGGTATTTCAGCCGGCTGCCCCGGTTCACCCGGATGCTGCCGTTGATCTGGGGGAAGGCGGTGCTGCCCAGGATGTGGAACTGCCCCTTCAGCCACAGGTCCATGAAGGCCGCGTTGTACAGGTGCAGGTTGTTGCCCAGGTCCACATCGATGTCCAGCCCGATGTCCGAGCCCCCTTCCCCGAATTCCGGAATGGAGGAGATCCCCAAATACCCCTTGTCCAGCTTCAGATTCCCGGACAGGAAAGGTTTCCCCTCTTTGTGTTCCAGGTCGAAATTCCCGTTGAGTTTCCCTTTTACGCTGGAGGAAACCAGTTCCACATCCCGGATGGCCAGGTTCAGGTGGTAGGGCTTGCCGGAATCATCCCGGAGCAGATAGGACCCGGAAGCGGTGATGCTGCCCTTTTTCCCGGTGGTGGTGGAAAATTCCTTCAGGGTGATGGTCTTCCCGTTGAAACCCGCATGGAACTTCACATTGTCGAAGGTGTTGTCCAGGCCCCGGAATTTCACCGTACCTCCGTCCAGATCGATGGATCCGTTCAGATTATAGTCTTCCAGGGTGCCGGTTACGGATACCCGGCCGCTGGTGGACCCTTCCGCCCACTGGACCCATTTGGTCAGGGTGGGCAGGATGGCCAGGTTCCCGTTGTCCAGATGGACTTCCAGGTTCATCCGGGCATCCGGATTTTTCCGTTTCCCGGCCGCCCGGAGCAGGTCCATGGGGAAGGTGCCGTAGGCACTGATCTTGTACACGTCACGCTGGATCAGAAACTGGTCCAGATGGAACATGTCATTCCGGAGGGTAACCATGCCGTACAGACTGTCGAAGGACACCCCGCTGATGCTCCCTTCCTTCATTTCCAGGGAGAAGTTCCCGCTGGGGTCGTCCAGCTTCCCTTTCAGCTGGGCCACGATGTTCAGTTTGCCGCTGACTTCCGGCGGGTTGTCCAGGGCCACGGTAAGGAGCTTGGCATTGGCCTCACTGGTGGCCAGTTCCAGGTCGAGGGTCCGCTTCCGCAGGTCGATGTTCCCCTGGGCGGCAATGAGCCCGCCGCCGCTTTCCCGAGCCTGGAGCTTCCGGATCTTCCACAGGCCCAGATGAGTGTAAAGGTCGAAATCTGCCGAGGCAAAGGGCACCCCGGCCACTTTCCCGTCTTCCACCTTGCCGATGACGGTCATGCCTGTCCGGGGACCGTCAGGATTGGCTTCGATGCGGCCGGACAGGTACCCGTCCACATCCGCCTGGATGCCGCCCATCTGGAGCAGGGAGCGTACATTGCCCCGGTTCACATCCACCGTCCACTGGAACAGTTTCCGGTCGAAGTCGAATTTGGCTTTCAGGGCGTAGTCCCCGCCGGTTTTCTGCTGGAAAGTGCCCTGGAAATTGTTCACGTGACCGCCCTGGCTCTGGAAGGACAGGGCCAGTCCGGTGAATTCCACCCCGTTGATCAGCACGGAATCCGAAGACAGTACCCCCTGGAACAGGGGCCGGCTGGTGTGGCCGGTGATGCTGCCGCTGAAGTTCACGTTGCCTTCCAGATCCACACTGTCCTTGAGCCAGGGCAGCCGCAGCAGGTTGATGTTTTTGGCATCGATGCCCAGATCCAGGAATCCGTCCCGGCTGACGGTGCCGCTGAACCGGGCCTGGCAGGTCAGAGCCTGGACCCGGAAATTGTTCAGATGGAGGAGCTTTCCGTCATAGGCATAATCCCCGTCCACTTCGTCCACCAGGAACTTGTTCACGGAACCGTCCCAGCCGTGGACATGGCCGGTGAAGGAGGGATTGGACAAAGGCCCTTTGACGGAAAGGGTGTTGGTCAGGTTGCCGGTTATCGGCCAGGGGGACTGGAAGACCTCACTGAGAGGCTCCAGCCGGATGCCCCGGGTCTCCAGGGTCAGATCCAGTACCGGTTCGCTGCCGGACAGATCCGCCGTGCCGTCCAGGATGTGGGTTCCCTTGTCCAGGTTGATTTCCACTTTGTGGAAACCGGCCTTCCGGCCCTTCCATTCCAGGGCTCCGTGGGCTTCCTGGATGGTCTGGCCCATGATTTCCCCTTCCCGGAAGGAAAAGGCTCCGAAGGCCTGGGGATCCTCCCCGGTGCCGCTGAGAAGGAGATGGGCGGACAAAAGGCCTTTGCCCTCCTGTCCAACCGCTGCCAGCAGAGAATCCACCGGCAGATCCGTCACGTACAGATCCCCCTGGAGCTGGTCTTCTTTCAGGCTGCCGCTGCCGGCCAGGGCGCCCCCTTCTTCCGTATAGGCGGAAATCCGGCTGAGGGTAAAACCGCTGCCGTCCACCGTTCCGTCCAGGGCAATCTGCTGCAGCTTCAGGTTCCCCCAGGAAAGGGAGAGATCACTGGAAACCGTTTCCCCCTGGAGCTGGCCGTGCTTGTACTGTCCCTGGGCATAGAGGGTCCCGTCCAGGACCAGGCTGCCCAGCCGGGGCAGGAAGGTACCGGCGTCCACGCCGTCCATCGTCAGGGCCAGCTGGCCGTCCTGGTCTTCCCAGTCATAGGAGGCCTGCACCGTCACCGAGCCGCCGCCCAGGGACGCTTTGGCCCCATCGGTTTCCACCCGGTGGTCCCGGAAGGAGAAGGGCAGGGTCACCTGGGCCGCCTCATAGCCCTGGAAAGTCAGCACCGGGCTGGTAAAGGTGCCGCTGCCGGTCAGGTTGTCTTTGGTGCCGTCCAGGGCCATGCTGCCCTGGATGGTTCCGGATACAGGCAGATCCAGAGGCAGGGCAGCCAGGTCGATCCCGTCGGTTTCCGCCTGGAGTTTTTCCATCCGGGGGTTCTCCAGATCCGTCAGATCCATGCCCCCGGAAATCCGGAGTTTCTGTCCGTCCACGGAAACATCCAGATCCCGGGCTTTCAGCTGCAGCTGGTCAAAGGACAGTTCCCCGTCGGCGCCCAGAGCCAGTTCCTTCCCTTCCCATTCATAAACGGCCCCCACCTGGCGCAGCAGGGCTTTACCCGACAGCTGGCTGCCGGAGGCATTGTTGGTCCAGGTAACGGAGGCATCCGCCAGGGCTCCGGACAAATCCGTTACCGGCAGGAATTGTTCCGCCAGGGGGCTGAAATCCTGGAGGGCCAGCAGCTCCGTCCGGGCCGTCAGGGTGCCCTGCCGGTCCGTGTTCAGGGTCCCGGCCACATGGATGGATTGATCCTTCCGGGTAACCGTGAGATCCAGGGCAAAATCCGGGTTTCGGGAAGGATCGATGGTCCCTTCCACTCCGGCCTGCCAGGTGCCGTAGGGCAGACGCAGTTCCACTGAGCCGTCCCGGATGGCAATGAGACCCTTGAAATCCGTACTGGAACTCTGGCTTTCCTTCAGGAGATGGGCCACATTCCATTCCTGCCGGTCATTCTGGACCAGATGCAGCCGGGGACTTTCCAGGGTAATCCGTGTCACGGTACCCACTGCACCGCTGCCGGTGAGGAATTTCAGGGGGTCCACCTGGAGGGACAGGGCCGGCACCTGGGCCACCAGATTGCCCTGTTCGTCTTCCAGCCGCAGGTTCCGGGCCGTAAAGGTCAGATCCGGGCTCACGTCCATGGTTTCCATCTGCAGTTGTCCGTTGATGTATTCACCGGCCGTCTGTTCCACCAGGGGAATGGCCCGCTCCAGTCCTGCGGGAAGGATCACCTTCCACAGGACCAGGTACAGCAGGACCAGGACCCCGGCCAGAATGCCCAGCCGTCTTTTCCCTTTGGTACCCATAGGGGCCTCCGTATCGTTGGTCGTTGGTCGTTCATCGTTTAGCATGGAACCCACCACCATGCTCCGCATGGTCCCCCGCCCTTAAAAAGGGCGGATAGAAAAAGAGAAGAATGCCGCATGGTTCCCAGCTACGGCATAAGCGACCGCCAACGCCGCTAAAGCGTCGGGCGCCTGCTTACGCCCTTAAAAAGGCTGTGCCCCACATTTCATTGATTGATTATGCACAACATAAGTATAGCAGGTATGGAGGGTAAAAGAAAAGAGCCTGCATACGCAGACTCTTTGGTCACTGTTGATTTTATTCGTTTTCCACAGGCACACCCATGCTCTGTTCCAACAGGGCGGTGGAGGTGTTGTAGTCGTACAGGGCCTGGATGTAGTTGTTCTTGGCGGTGGTCAGGGCCACGGACGCATCCATCACGTCGGTGTTGGTCCCCACGCCGGCCCGGTACCGGAGCTGGGCAATGCGGTAATCTTCTTCCGCCTGGGCCACGGCCACTTCCGTGGTCTTGATCCGTTTTTCCGCTTCCCGCATGCTCAGGTAGCTGGTCCGTACCGCCAGCCGCACCTGATCACTGATCTGCCGGTAGCTTTCCTGGGCCTTCACCACATTGGCCTTGGCTTCCCGGACCTTGGCGGCGTTGACGCCATAATCCCAGATATTCTGGGTAATGTTCAGGCCCACGGTCCAGTTGTCCCGGTTCTGTCCAGGGAAAGTATCATTGCTCCAGGCATTGGAAGCCCCCAGGCTCACCTGGGGCAGGCTGCCGGCGTTGGCGATTTTCTGGGCGGCCTGGGCCATGCCCACAGAGGCTTCCGCCTGGTGGATCTCCGGCCGGTTGGCCATGGCGTAGGTCACGCAGTTGTCCAGGGTGTAATCATTGGGTTTGTATTCCAGTCCCTGGCTCAGATTCAGCCGGGTGGCGGTGGGCAGCCCGATTACATTGTTCAGGGAGGAAACAGCCACTTCGTAGTTGTTTTCCGCCTGGGTCAGGGTCTGCTGGGCATTCACCAGTTCCACCTGGGACCGGAGCACGTCGGCCTTGGCCACCACGCCCACGGCAAACTGGGCCTGGGTGTTCTTCAGGTGTTCATCCAGTCGGTTCACGGTTTCCTTGTCCAGGTTCACGGTGTTGGCGGCCTGGAGCACGTCGTAGTAGCCTTTTTCCGCATTGTACCGGGTGGTCTGGTAGGAACTGCTCATGCCGTACTGGTAGTAGTCCAGGTTCTTTTTGGCCTGATCAATGGCCCCTTCCAGCCGTCCACCGGTATAGATAGGAACCGTGATGCTCACGGCATTGGAATGGTTGTTGCCGATGACATTGGATTGATATTTTTCTGTACGGCCGCTGGTATGGGAAAAGTCAATGCTCCCCCACCGGGCTCCTTTGGCCTGGTCCAGGTTGGCTTTGGCGGCTTCCAGTTCCGCAGCGGAAATCTTCACGCTGGAATTGTTGTCCAAGGCCATGCGGACGGTTTTCCCCAGGTCCAGGTTTACGGTTTCCGGGGTGGCAGCCCCGACTGTATGGATAGAAAGGGCGCTCAGGATCACAGCGCTCAGAATCATGCTTTTGGTATGGAAATGCTTCACAATCAGACCCTCCTGTACTTTCTGACTACCTAGTCAGCTTTTATTATTATAATCAGTTGAAAAAGTAAAGTCAACCAACGACTTTTTGAACTTTTTGTCAGAATCTGGCCCGGAGCCCCACATAGGCTGTATCGGCGCCATGATCCAGCACATCCATACTCTCCCCGATCAGGGACAGTTTCGGGGTAAAGGCATACTCCGCCCCCACCTTCAGTTTGGCATCATCGAAATCATAGAAATCGGTGAACAGCCTGAACTTGGGAGACAGGACCCAGTCGGCGCCTACACCGAACTGGCCTTCCATGACCCCGGCCCGTCCCCAGATGTATTTGTTCAGCTTTTTGTTGTAATGGAAATTCAGCTTGTCCCGGTCCCCGATGTCAGAAACCCCCAGGAAGGCATAGGCATCTTCCTTCAGGGGCAGCTTCACGCCCATATCCGTGCGCCATTTGCTTCTTTTGTCATTGTACAGCACATCCGCCTGGACCTGGGCATCGGTGACCACCCCCAGGATCTTGTCCGCCTTCACGGAAGTGGATTTGGCATGACGGATGGTCTCCTTCAGATCCTGCTGGGTCTGGGGATCGGTGACCACATTCTGGAGGGCTGCTGCCGTGTTCTGGAGCTTTTTGCTGGCATCCGCCATATTGGCCGCCATGGCCGCCACGTTCTGGCCGGTGGCCCCGTCCGCATCCGCCTTGTCCATGATGCTGTTCATGTGGATGCTCATTTCCTTCATCTGCCCCACCATGGTGTGGATGTCGCCCTGGTTCTGCTGGGCCATGGTGGCCAGGGCTTTGGTGAAGTCATTCATGTTCTTGGCCACTTCCCCGGTCTGGACGAAGCCCTCCCGCATGGATTTCTGCACGTTCTTGTCCCCGAACACATTGCTGAAGGCATCCACCACCACTTCCAGCTTGTCCAGGACCTTGCCGGAAGAATCCATCAGTTTGTCGATGCCTCCCGCCTGCTGGCCGGTAATGGTCTCTCCGGCTTTGAACACCAGGCCGGTGGCGATTTTCGGCGGAGCGATGGTGACGAATTTGGTTCCCATGACCCCGTCCATGCCAATGGCGAACTGGGAATTGCGGGGAATCTTCTGTTTTTCATCCATCTTCATGACCACTTTCACCTTGGACCCGTCCACCACGATGTCATCCACCTTGCCCACCGGTACCCCGGCGAAACGGACTTCGTTGCCCACCTTCAGGCCGTTCACATCGTCGAACATCACATTCAGTTTGTAGGTCCGGCCGGCAAAACTGAATACCCCCAGAAAGGTCAGCATCAGGGCCAGGATCACGATGCCTCCCAGGGTGACGGCACCGACTTTGACTTCATCTGCTTTCATGCTCTTACTCCTTGTCTTCCAAAATATCACTGCGCAGGAACGCCCGTACCAGGGGTTCCCGGGTATGTCTGGCTTCTTCCACCGTTCCGGAAAAAACGATGTGTCCGTGGCTCAGCATCAGGATCCGGTCCGCACAGAGAAAAGCGGAGGCCATGTCATGGGTCACCAGCACGGAGGTGATCCCCAGCTTTTTCTTGGTATCCAGGATCAGCTGGCTGATGTTGGTGGCCATAATGGGATCCAGGCCGGCGGTGGGTTCATCATAGAGGATGTTCTCAGTCCACTGATAATATGTGGAGACTTCATCTACCTCTCCACTGGAGAA
>OLOW01000654.1_pt1 | contig 23537 bp, 24 predicted proteins | sample 1672801 | NCBI WGS metagenome assembly OLOW01 (sample SAMEA3136725, study PRJEB25190) | human gut metagenome | biome: human gut; feature: human-associated habitat; material: faeces | place: Austria | collected 2013 | reverse complement strand
CCGACGACGGGCGCGGCCATCTGGCCGCGCCCGTTTTCGCATGTCACCGGTCAGCCGGCGGAAGAGAACGAAGCGGGCTTCCGCCTTTTCTGTCAGGGTGGTTTCTTTTGCCGCCTGCGCCCAGCCGCAAGGCGCTGCGGTGCGCCGCCGCGGCCGCTGCTCCTGGGAATCGCAATCCTTGCTTCGGCATAGGAGGCTGTTAACAGGGCCTTTCGGCCTTTAAAGACGATTTCAAAGGCCCTTCCGTGGCTGCCGACACCACGGGAGGGCCTTCGCTTATTTTTTTATGAAAACGGGGGAATGAGCGACAGGCGAAGCTCAGTCCGTCGCGGCATGGGTGCCGGCCAGACGGCCAAACACGCAGAAGTCCACGATCGCGTTGCCGCCCAGGCGGTTGCCGCCATGGATACCGCCCACGATTTCGCCGGCGCAGTAGAGGCCCTCAATGATGGAGCCGTCGGCGCGCAGCGCGTGGGTCTCGGTGTCGATGCGCACGCCGCCCATGGTGTGGTGCGCGGCGGGCTTGCGCTGGTAAGCCACATAGTAGGGCCCTTCGATGGTCTCGGCCCAACTCGTGCGCCCGAACTCGTCCACGTCGCCCGCCTTGGTGTGAGCGTTGAACTCCTCAACCGTCTTTGCCAGCGTATCGGCGGGCACGCCCATCTGCTCGGCCAGACCCTCCAGAGAGGTGTCAATCATGTAGCCGTAGAGATTGTTGTCCAGATAGTACTGGAGCGTCTGCTTGCCCAGGCTGTACACCTCGTTGGGGTCTTCGCAGCTGAAAATATAGTACACCAGACCCTCGGGCTGGGCGATCATGGCCTTGGCCATCTCGTCGCGGCGGCCGTCCTCGCGCACGAAGCGTTCGCCGTTCTTGTTGATGAAGCAGTTCGCGGAGGTGATATCAAAGGTGGCGCCGGTCTGCGGATTGCAGAAGGGCAGCAGCTGAATCTGGTCCATGTCCACCAGCTCCGCGCCAACGGCCTCCGCCATGAAGATGCCGTCGCCGGTTACGCCGGGCATGTTGGAGGTGGTCAGCGAGGGTCCGAGGTCGGGCCACTTCTCGCCTTCGCAGTACTTCTGGCGCAGTTCGACATTGCCGGCAAAGCCGCCGGTCGCCAGAATGACGCCCTTGTTGGCCATCAGGGTTACGGCGTTGCCGTCCCGACCGGTGGCGTTCACACCAACCACCTTGTCGCCGTCGGTAATGAGGCTCTTGCCGGTGGTGTCCATGAGAATCTGCACGTTTTCACGATCGGCCAGCGTATTGGTAAAGGCCTTGATGTAGCCGGTGCCGTTGGGGGTGGTGGCGCCATGGGTGCGCGGATAGAGCGAGCCGCCGCCCAGCGTGACGAAATCGTTGAATTCCATGCCCATGCTTTCCAGCCATTCCAGCGCGGGATAGGCGCCGGCGGTGAGCACCTTGACCAGGTCCAGATCAGCGATCTTATCGCCGCCGTTCCAGGTTTGCAGGGCAAACCAGTTGGCGCTGTCAAAGAGGGTCTTGTCGGTTTTCTGATAGGCCTCAAACTCCAGGCGGACGGCGTCCTGCAGCTCGGCATGCTCTTCGCTGACGGGCTCTTCGGCCAGGGCAGCCTCCACCAGCGAATCCTGGTCGCCGGAAATTTCGGCATAGTCCTGCAGCTCGGGATCGGGCGCATTGTAGATGCCGCCGGCAACGATGGAGTTGCCGCCCAGGAACCCGGTCTTTTCAATCACGATGACGGACGCGCCTTCGTCAGATGCGCTGACAGCCGCGGCCAGTCCCGCGCCGCCGCCGCCAACGATGATGACGTCGGCAGAGAGGGTCACGTCCTCGGCGGGGGCCTTTTCAAGCTCCTTGCTGAAAACGCCTTCGGTATCGCCAGCCTGCTTGAGGCAGTCCTGCACAGCGGCTATCAGCACACGGCTGGACACGGTTGCACCGGTGATGGTATCCACGGCCGTTGTCTGGTTGTCCACAATCGCGGCCGGAATTTTTTCGAATACCGGGTCGGTTACGCCGGGGGTTTCCACCTGGTCAACCACCTCTACGGAGGTGATGGCGCTGTCGGTCACGGTCACTTCCACGGTCATGGGGCCATGCATGGCAGTCATGGTCGAAGTGTAGGTACCGGGCGTCAATACACCCTCCGCTTGCACGCTCATGCAACCCAGGACCAACGCGAGCGTCAGCAGGCAAACGAGCACTTTCCTCATGAGACTTCCTCCTGAACCTTTTTTGTTTTTCGAAGCGAGGGCCGGTCGGCAGACGGCCTTCATCCTTGATAAAATTATAACAAAAGAAAGGAATTTATACAAGGGGTTTGGTGTATAAAATGCGGTACATAAGGCACAAAGATGGTCAGAAAGGGTCGAAAGTCAAGCTGTCCATGGCTTTGCGCGGCGCATAAAAATACTTCCGATATGCAAATGACCATATCCGTTGAGAAATCTTCCGCTTTTATTCCAGGAATCGCGGCCATCCTCTGCCGATGCGGGAAGGACGCTACCGGCTTTTTCGACAGGGGGTTGACGAAGGTGGAGGAATGTGCTATAGTGTACTTGTTCAATAAGTACACTATAGCACAAAGGAGGCGCGGCGTGGACATCATCATCAGCAGCAACACCAACATGCCCATCTACGAGCAGATTACCTCGCAGATCAAGGCGATGATCATGTCGGGGACGCTCAACACCGGAGACCCCATCCCCTCCATGCGGGCGCTGGCAAAATCGCTGCACGTGAGCGTCATCACGGTGCAAAAGGCGTATGAGGATCTGCAGCGCGATGGGTTCATCGAAACCACGGTGGGGCGGGGCAGCTTCGTATCGGCCCGCAACAGGGATTTTTATCAGGAGGAGCAGCAGCGCCGGGCCGAGGCGCACCTGGAGGAGGCGGCCGGCATCGGCCGGCAGAGCGGCATACCGCTTGAAAAGCTGGTGGAGCTATTGACGCTGTTTTATCAGGAGGGACCATGATGACGGAAATGGCACTGACGGTGCGGGGGCTTTGCAAGGCATATCCCCGCTTTCGGCTGGAGGACGTATCCTTGAACGTACCGCGCGGCACGGTCGTGGGGCTGATCGGCGAAAACGGCGCGGGCAAGAGCACGCTGATCAGCGCGGCCCTGGGCCTGGTGAAAAGGGATGCGGGCGCGGTAAGCGTGCTGGGAAAAGAGACGCTGGACGCGAAAACGCTCGGGCAGGTGGGCGTGGTATTTGACGGGAACAACTTTCCCGACGTGCTTTCGCCCGCGAAGCTGGGGCGCGTTCTCAGCCGGATCTATCCCTCCTGGGACGAACCGGGGTATGCCGCGCTGCTGGAGCGGCTGGGGGTGCCGCCGGATCAGAAACTGAGCGAGATGTCCAAGGGCACGCGCACGAAGCTGTCCATCGTCACGGCGCTTTCGCACGGGTCCCGGCTGCTGGTGCTGGACGAGCCTACCAGCGGGCTGGACCCGGTGGTGAGAGACGATATTCTGGACCTGCTGTGGGACTTCGTGCAGGACGAGCAAAACGCCGTGCTGATCTCCTCTCACATCACCAGCGACCTGGAGAAGGTGGCGGATTACATCGTCTTTCTGAATCAGGGGCGGGTCGTGTTTGAAAAGCCCAAGGACGAGCTGCGCTACCGATGGGGCATGCTGCGCTGCGGAGCCGAGCGCTTCCGCACCCTGGACCCGGCGGATCTCGTGGCCTGGCGACAGCAGGACTACGAATACGAGGCGCTGGTTTATGACCGGGAAGCGGCACACAAAAAATACCCCGACGCGCTGATTGACCCCGCCACCATCGACGAAATCATGCTCATGCACATCAGGGGGGAAAAGCCATGAAGGGCCTGCTGCTCAAGGACTATTATCTCATCCGGGACGGGATGGTGATTCTGCTGCTCACCTTTGTCGCGGTGGGGGCGGGGCTTGCGTTTCTGACCTCGCCGTGGGTGCTGATCGTCGTGGCGGGCGCCACGATGAGCTTTCAGGGGGCGATGACCGTCCAAAGCGACCGCAGCACCCAGTGGGACCGCTTTTCGGCCGTGCTGCCGCTGCCCCGGAGCACAGCGGTTTCGGAAAAATATGTGCTCTACCTGCTCCTGTGCGCGCTGGGTATGGCGCTGGGGCTTGCGGTGGGAGCGATTGCGGCGGCGCTGGGCCGCGCGCCCGACCCGGAGGAGCTCTATCTGTACGCCAGCACGGCCGTCATCGTCTGCCTGATGACGGGCAGCGTGAACCTGCCCTGCACGTTTGTGCTCACGGCGGAAAAAAGCCTGGCCGGCATCATCCTGTGCGATATCCTGGTATCGGCCCTGTTTGCAGGCGGCATTTTTGCGCTGCGGCAGGTGATGGATGTAAAGCTGCACATGCGCACCGTGCTGGGCCTGGGCGCGGCGCGGCCCTCAGCGCGCTGTGCTACGGGATCTCGTGGATCATCGCGGCCCGGCGGCTGCCGATGCGGGACAGGTAGCCGATTGTCAGCGTGGCGCAAAAGCTCGCCTGCGGCGGCCGGCCTCGCACGAGCGCGCGGATGCCTTCTCCCAATCGGAGATTGGAAAAGTCACCGGGAATCCGGATTTCATTTGGAGGGCTGCGGCCCTCCAAATCTCTTAAAAGGGGTTTTTGACAGCCTGCTACTTGTGATAGCGCTCCCCGGCGTTGATCTTGGCCGCGCGAAAGAGCTGCTCCAGCAGCATGACCCGCGCCAGCTGGTGGGGAAAGGTCATGCGGCTCATGCTCATGCGCTCGTCGGCGCGTTTGAGCACCGACGGGTGCAGGCCCAAAGATCCCCCGACCACAAAGGCGATATGGCTTTTGCCCTGGGTGAACAGGCCGTCCAGCCGCGCGGCCAGCTCAGGGCTTTCATATTGCTTTGCGTCCACGCACAGGGCGATGACATGATCCCGGTCCGTCAGGCGCGCAAGGATGCGCTCGCCCTCGCGGCGCAGCACCACTTCGTTTTGGGCGTCGCCGGGCTGGGCGGGCTCGGGCTCATCGGGCACCTCGATCACGGTTACGGGCATCAGCCGGCGCAGACGCTTGAGGTACTCGGCAGCCGCATCGGCAAAAAAGCGCTCGCGCAGCTTGCCCACACAGATGACGGTTACGGGCATGGCGCATCCTCCACAAGGGTGAACAGCGTCGCATCCACCCGTACATCGCGGAACAGCCGCTCAAAATAGGCGGCCTCACCCTGCGGCAGGTGGAGCATGCACAGGCCGTCCTGCATGGTCACGGCGGAAACCACATGCCCGCGCCCCCGCGCGTCTATCAGGCGCATGCCGCATCGCAGCGCCCCCGCGTCCTCCGCGGCGCACAAAAGCGCCACGCCGCGTGGGCCCAGATCCATCACTTCGTCCATCAGCCTCAGCTGCATCGCGCCCGTCCTCCTATGCCATGGTGTAGAGATAGCTTGCGCGGTAACGCGCCGCCACATGAAGCGTCACGTCGCCCCCCACCTGTGCGCCCGCGTCCGTCAGGGCGGCATGCGTGGTGCGATAGGCCAGGTCGGGGGTGTTGTTCTCGCTGCTCAAGTGGCCCAGCAGCAGGTGGCGGGTACCGCTTTTCGCCAGACAGACAGCGGCCTGCGCGCCGCTCTGGTTGCTCAGGTGGCCTTTTTTGCCCAGAATGCGCGTCTTGAGCCGCTGGGGATAGTGCGGGTTCTGCCGGAGCAGGTCGGGGTCATGATTGCTTTCCAGCAGCACCAGGTCCGCGCCGGTTATGGCGTCGCGCACGTCCTGGGAAAAATAACCCAGATCCGTAGCCACGGCCACGCTGTGGTCGCGCGCAAAGATGCGGTATCCCACGGGGTCTGCGGCATCATGCGGGATGGAAAAGGGGGCAATCTCCAGATCGTTGAGGAAAAAGCTCTCGCCCGCGCGGATGACGATGCGGTGCTGTGGCGCAAGCTCGCCCACGGCGCTGTCCATGCCCTGCCAGGTACCCTCGGTGGCGTAGACGGGCAGGCCCAGCCGGCGGGAGAGCACGCCCACGCCCTTGACGTGATCGCTGTGCTCGTGGGTGATGAGCAGCGCCTTGAGGCCTGCGGGGTCCAGCCCCGCGGCGCACAGCGCGTCCAGCACCTGGCGGCCGCTCATGCCGCAATCCACCAGCAGCGCGCCCTGATCGGTGGCAAAGTAAACGGCGTTGCCGCTGGAACCGCTGAATAAGGTACAGAATGTAATCAAAGCGGAAAGACTCCTTGCTTGGTATGGGGACGGGGCAAGCCCCGCGCGGGTCCTATTGTACCATTTTTCGCGTGGGAGGGAAAGGGGGAGAGCTGGAATGGAAAGCGATGGGAGCTGCTCCCTTTCGGGCATGCGGCGCTACCCGGCGGCATATCCTTGTTCCACTCCCCCGCAAAAAAACGACAAGGAGGAACGGACGTGACGCTGGCAGAGCTTCGCACCAAAGAGGTGATCGACGTGCATGACGGCAAGCGTCTGGGCCGGGTGATGGATATTGAGTTTTGTACGGCGGACAGCCGCGTGACCGCCCTGGTGGTGCCGGCGGAAACGTCCTTTCTTCAAACCCTGCGCGGCGAAAAATGCGGCCTGGTCATTCCCTGGGAGGATATCCAGCGCATCGGGGACGATGTGATTCTGGTATCCACCAAATGCAGCTGCGCCTGCCGTCAGGACGGCACCCACTGGGAATAGGCGCCCGGATGTGCGCATGCGCCCGGCTTCCCCCGCGAAAGCGAGGGGGCCGGGCGCATTGCTTTTCATGTATAAAAGCATTATAATGGCAGTGCCCAATCAACCAACAGGGAAAGGCAGAGAACAATGGACATTCTGAACTATTTGCAAGGCATGGCCGTGCAGCACGGCCCCAGCGGGCACGAGGCGGAGGTGTCCGGCTGGCTGAAGGCGCGCTTTGAGGCGCTGTGCGACAGCGTGACCATCGATCCGCTCTACAACGTGATTGCCCTGAAAAAGGCCACCGCGCCCACCAAGGACGGATCGCCCGCGCCCCGCGTGATGCTGGCGGCACATCAGGACGAAATCGCCCTCATGGTGGCGGATATCCTCCCTGACGGCTCGCTGCGCATGGGGCAGGTGGGCGGCGTGGACCCGCGCATCCTGCCGGCCTCCACCGTTACCGTGCACGCTACGGGCGCAGGGAATGGCACGGAAAAGCTGCTGGGCGTGGTGGGGTCCACCCCGCCGCATCTGCTCAGTACCGCCGACCGTGAGCACAACTACAAGCGGGAAGATCTGTTCGTGGACCTGGGACTGCCGGTGGATAAGGTGCGCGCGCAGGTGCGCATAGGCGACCTCATTACCCTGCACGGCCCGGCGACGCCCCTGCTCAACGATCGCTGCGCCGCCAAGACCATGGACGACCGCGCCTGTGTGGCCTGTCTTCTGGAGGCGGCCGAGCGGCTGCAAAAAATGAGCCATATCTGCGATATCTACTTTGTGGCCACCTCCCAGGAGGAGGTGGGCTCCAAGGGCGCATCCGTGGCCGCCCACGCCATTGACCCGGACCTGGCCGTAGCGCTGGACGTGACGCACGCCACCATTCCCCAGAGCCGGCCGGATACCACCGTGCCGCTGGACGCGCCCGCCGCGACCTACGGGCCCTTTGTGCAGTACAAGCTGCTGGAGCGCCTCAAAAAGGCCGCCAAGGACCATGGCATCAAGCTCAACACCGAGCATGCCGAGCGCTTTACCTACACTGATCTGGACAATATTCAGATCGCGCGCGAGGGTGTGCCGTGCGTGCTGATCGATCTACCGCTGAAATACATGCACACCACGGTGGAACTGCTGGACATGAACGTAATCCGCGAATGCGGCAGGCTGCTGGCCCATTTCCTGGGCGACCTGGACGAAGGGTGGAATGAAGCGCTATGGAGCTGAAACAGCTTTGTGAACTGCAGGGCATTAGCGGCCGCGAGGAGCTGGTGCGCGCCGCCATCTACGACGAGTGCGTCCGCACTCTGGGCAAGGAAAACGTGACCATCGACCGCATGGGCAACGTGATCGCCCACAAGCGGGGCCGCGACGCGGACGCGCCGCATGTGATGGTATCCGCCCACATGGACGAGGTGGGCCTGATGGTGATTTCCGCCACGGACGAGGGGCTTTTGCATGTGCGGCCCATCGGCGGCATCGACCCGCGGGTGCTGGTGTCCAAGCGGGTCAAGGTGGGCTACGCCGTGCCCGCCAGGGACGGCAAGCCTGCTCAGGAGCCGCTCAGCGGCGTCATCGGCGCCATGGCCATCCATCAGCAGACCGCCGAGGACCGCAAGCGCGTACTGCCCATCGACCAGCTCTACGTGGACATCGGCGCCAAGGACAAGGACGAGGCGCTGGAGAAGGCCCCGGCAGGTACGCCCATCACCTTCGACACCGCCTTCACGCCTTTCGGCGACGGACGCATTCTGGCGCGCGCTCTGGACGACCGCATCGGCTGCTACAACATGCTTCGCCTGCTTACCTGCGATGCGCATGGCGATGTGGATTTTGTGTTCACCTGCCAGGAGGAGGTCGGCTGCCGCGGCGCGGCGGGCGCGTCCTTCCGCCTGATGCCGGATATCGGGCTGGCGCTGGAGGGGACCACCGCCAACGACATGGGCGATACGCCCGCCGTGCATCACGTGTGCCGCGTGGGTCAGGGCACGACGGTCAGCTTCATGGATAACGCGTCAATTGCCAATCCTGAACTGTTCAGGGACATGCTCGCCCTGGCGCAGAAGGAAGGCATTCCCCATCAGGTCAAGATGAGCGTCAGCGGCGGCAACGAGGGCGGAACCATGCAGCGCACCGGCGCGGGTGTCCGCACCTGCGTGCTCAGCGTACCCTGCCGCTACATCCACAGCCCGTCTACCGTATGCGCCGCGTCGGATATCGAGGCGCAGTACCGCCTGGCCAAGGCATTTTTGGAGAAATAAAAGGAGAGGTGCATTTTCGATGTTTGAACTCATCAGGCAGCTGGTGAATCTGTACGGCGCGACCGGGCGCGAGGCCGGCGTGGCCGACGCCGTGGAGGCGCTTGTGAAGGACCATGTCGATTCCATCCGCCGCGATGCACTGGGCAATCTCATTTGCGAAAAGCGCGGCACGGACCCGGACGGCAAGCGCATCATGCTGTCGGCGCATATGGATCATATCGGCTTTATTGTGGTCGCCGTGGAAAAGGAGGGCTTCCTGCGGGTGATGCCCGTGGGCGGCGTGGGGCTGGCCGTGAGCCGCACCCGCCACGTCAGCTTCCAAAACGGCGTGCAGGGCGTGATCGTGCAGGAGCCCGTGCGCGAGGGTGAGACCCCCGCCATGAAGCACATGTTCATCGACATCGGGGCGGCGGATGAAACCGAGGCCCTCTCCATGGTCAGCCTGGGCGACGTGGCTGTGTACGCCAACGACTGCTTCCGCCTGGGTGAGCATCGCGTGGCCGCGCCCGCCATGGACGACCGCATCGCCTGCGCCCTGCTGGTGAGCGTGATGCAGGCCCTGCCCCAGACCCGCAACACCGTGATCGCCGTATTCTCCACACAGGAGGAGGTTGGCTGCCGCGGCGCCAAGACCGCCGCCTACAGCGTGGAGCCGGACATCGGCATCGCGCTGGACGTGACGGCCAATGGCGACACGCCGGAAACCAAGCTGCCCGCTGTGAAGCTGGGCGAGGGCGCGGCAGTCAAGATCATGGACCGCGGCAGCATCTCCAACCCCGATCTGGTGCGTGACCTGCTGGCGGCGGGCGAGCGCGCGGGCGTCAAAACCCAGCGCGAGGTGCTGCCCTTCGGCGGCACGGATGCCAGCGCCATTCAGCTTTCCCGCGGCGGCGTGATCGCGGGCACGGTGAGCATTCCCTGCCGCTATGTGCACAGCGCCTGTGAGGTGATCGACCTGCGCGATGTGGAGGCCGCCCGCGCACTGCTCCTTGAGTACCTCAAGTAAGACCCTTTCCAGGCCGGCGCGCATGCGCGGCTTACGGCCCTCCGGACATTTTCGGCTGTATTGGAATGGCGATGGTCCGGCGCCTTGCAGCGCAAGGGACGGATGCGGCGGCGCCCGGAGAGCGCCGAAGGAAGCGGGTGGGGAAGAGGACGCTTCTTTCGCGCCCCGGACCCCCATCCGCTTGGCCGCATGATGAAAGCAATGATGGAGGAACAAAGGATGCCTTTACATTCTCGGGTGAAACGATGGGTTCTGTGCGTGCTTGCGGCTTTCGCCATATGCCTGCCGCACATGGCCTGTGCGCAGGTGTTTTTATCCCAGCAGCCCCCGGAGGACTGGGATATGGAACACACCCTGCAATGGACGATTTTTGATGTGAACGAGGGAGACGCCATGCTGCTGACCTGCGAGGGTGAAAGCATGATGGTGGACGGCGGCCCCAATCCTTTCCGCGAAGATCTGCAGCAGGCCCTTGATGAGCGCGGCCTGCGCCACATGAAATACTTTCTCAATACCCATTATCACGACGACCATATCGACGGTCTGTACCAGCTGCTGTTAAACGGCTTTACGGCGGATGCCTACCTGCATTCCTACAACGACTGGGCCATACGCAATTCCGAGCTGGGCGAACGTACCGTGAAGGCGGCCCAAAAAGCAAATGTGCCGGTAGAGCGCATTCTGGAGGGCGACACGCTGTCGCTTGGAGGCGCCACCATCCAGGTGCATCAATGCACGGAATTCACCAATACCAACGCCCGTGCGTTAATGCTGAAGGTTACCTACGGCGAAAGCTCGATTTTGCTCTGCTCCGATATTATCGGCCAGGTGCAGCATTACTTTCTGGAAAATCTGCCGGCCCAGGAGCTCAAGGCCGATTTGATCAAGCTGCCCCACCATGCCATCACCCCTACGGTGCCGGCATTTCTGGATGCCGTGGCTCCCGAAGCCGCCGTTGCCACCAATCGCCAGAAGGATTTGGATGGAAAATCGATCAATCAGCTGAAAAGCCGCGATCTGCCCACGTTTTTCTCCGGCGACGGCACGGTGTATGCGGTAACCGACGGCACGGACTGGTATCTATGGCAGACGGAAGGCGCCTTTTAATACGGATAGCCTGACAACAGGAATCCCCGGCCGGACAAATCCGCAAGGGCCTGCTGGCCGTCCGCTTCCGCAAGGAAGCCGGGCGGCCGTTTTGCGTTTCGGGGCCTAGGCCGGAGCGCTCAGGGCGTGAAGCAGCGCAAGGCACCGCTCGCGTTCGCTTCCGCCCCGCGGCGTAAGAAAGTACAGCGGGCGTTCCAGGGCAAAGTCGGTTACGTCCAGCGCCGTAAGGCCGCTTTCACCGGTCAGCACATCCTGATAGAGGAAGGTGACGGCGTCGGTGGCAGCCAGCGCTGCCTTGATTAGTCCGAAACTGCCCAGCTCCAGCGTGCACGCAAAGGCGGACAGGTCCATCCCCCGCGAGAACAGCGCGCTCTCCAGCACCGCCCGCGTGCCGGACCCCCGCTCGCGCACCAAAAGCGGGAAGGCGCACAGGCTGCTTATCGTGCAGGGTTTTCCCGCCAGCGGATGATCTGCGCGCGCTGCTGCCACAAATTGCGCGGCGCGCCACACATGCGCCTCAAACAGGGTGCGGTCAAACAGGCCCTCCACCAGCGCGCAGTCCAGTTCGCCAGCCAGCATGCGCCCGGTAAGAACCTGCGTATTGCCTACGGTTACGCGCGGGGCAAGGCCGCCCGCCAGCGCGCGGGCCAGCGGCCCGGGCAGATAATAGTCTGCAATGGATAGCGTCGCGCCCAGACTCAGCGGCGGTTCCTCTGCCGCCATGCGCTCCATGAAGCGGCGCTCGTTGGCAAGCTGCATGCGGGCATGGTGCTCCAGAAGCATGCCGGCTTCGGTCAGCCGCACCACACGGCCGCAGGTATCCACCAGGCGGTGACCGTAGTGTTCCTCCAGCCGGTGGATCTGCTGCGTTACGGCAGGCTGCGTCAGGTGAAGGCGCTCTGCGGCACGCGTATAGCTGCCCTGCGCCGCCACCTCCAGAAAGGTTTGAATCTTGGCATCCAGCATGGTGGCTCCCTCCCTCGACATCATAACATAAATTTATCGTTTATTCAAAAACGATATTTTACTTTATGATGCTTTGCGGGTACAATGGTCCGGCAAAGAAACGGAGGGATTTGGATATGCAAAGGATGAAAAAGTACGCAAGCGTGGTGCCGGGCCTTCTGATCGCGGTGGCGGTGGCGGCTGCGGCGCGGTTTCTGGAGGGGCTTTTGCCCATTCACCTCATTGGCGCCTCGGTCATTGCGCTGTTCATCGGCATGGGAATCAACGCGCTGCGCAAGCCGTCTGCGCTGGTGGCCGGGGGACTCAAGTTCACCTCCAAGCGGGTGCTCAAGCTGGCGATCATTTTGCTGGGCGCATCGCTGAGCATGAGGGATATCCTCACCGTGGGCAGGCTGTCGCTGATGGTGATGTGCTTTACGTTGCTCACCTGTTTTGGCAGCGGCTACCTGGTGGGGCGCAGCCTGGGGCTCAACTGGAAGCTGAGCAACCTGATCTCTGCGGGCACAGGCATTTGCGGCGGATCGGCCATTGCGGCCATCGCGCCCGTGATCGACGCGCAGGACCGCGATATCGCCTACGCCATGTCCGCCACCTTCCTGTTTGACATGGTCATGATTCTGATGTTTCCCTTCCTGGGGCACTGGCTGGGCATGAGCGACATGGCCTATGGCCTGTGGGCGGGCACGGCGGTCAACGATACCTCCAGCGTGGTGGCCGCGGGCTATGCCTTCAGCGAGGCGGCGGGCGATTTTGCCACCATGGTCAAGCTCACGCGCACGCTGTCCATCATTCCTACGGTATTGATCTTCTCCGTCATCAACGTGCGCGAAAAGTGCCGCATGAACGTGGCTGTGGAGGGGGAGCGGGTCAACGTGCTCACGCTCTTCCCGTGGTTTATCCTGGGTTTCCTGGGCCTGGCGCTTTTCAACAGCGTGGGGCTGATTCCCGCCGCGGCTTCCGTCTTCCTCAAGGATCTGAGCAAGTTCCTCATGGTGGCCGCGCTGGCCGCGATCGGCCTGAACACCGATTTCCGTGAAATGCAAAAAGCGGGCCTTCGCCCCATGCTGCACGGATTTATCATCTCCGCGCTGGTGGTGGTGGTGGCCCTGCTGGTGGAAATGGCGATGGGGCTGGTGTAAGCTCAGCCCTTGACGGCGCCCGCCATCACGCCGCTGACGATATATTTCTGGCACAGGAAGTACAGCACAAGGATCGGCGCGATGGCAAGCACCAGCATGCCCATCATCGCGCCCATATCCACACTGCCGTAGCCGCCCCGGAGATATTGCACGGCGATGGGAATGGTCTTGAAGCGCTTGAGATCCAGAACCAGGTAGGGCAGCAGGTAATCGTTCCAGATCCACATGGCCTGCAGAATGCCGGTGGAGATGAGCGAGGGCTGCAGAATGGGCATCACGATGCTGAAAAAGGTGCGAAGGGGTGAGCAACCGTCGATGGTGGCGCTCTCCTCAATGGCGATGGGGCAGGCCTTCATGTAGCCGGTGAACAGGAATACCGCCAGCCCCGCGCCAAAGCCCAGATAGATGACCGGGATGGTCCAGGGGGTATTGAGGCCCAGGACGTTGGCCACCTTGGAGAGGGTGAACATCACCATCTGAAAGGGCACCACCATGCTGAAGATGCACAGCAGATAGACGCCGTGGGTGATCCGGTTTCGGACGCGGCTGATGTACCAGGCGCACATGGAGGTGCACAGCAGAATCAGCGCCACGGACAGGACCGTAATGACAAAGCTCCACAGCATGGAGGCCCAGAAGTCCGTCAGGCGGATGCCGTTTCGGTAGTTGTCCAGCCGGACAAACATGTTTCCGGTGGGCAGGGCAAAGGGCGCGCGGCTGATATAGGCCTTGCGTTTGAAGCTGTTGAGGAGCACCATGACCAGCGGGAATACATAGGCCAGCGAGATGAGCGAAAAAACGGCGGTGAGGGCTGCGTCGGCGGCACGCCGCCGTTTTTGTGTTGCCGCCATGCTATTGCTGCACCTCCCTCGTGCGGGTCAGCCGGAGCTGGAGAAGCGCGATCGTCACCACGATCAGGCAAAACACCACCGCCTTGGCCTGGCCCGCGCCCTCCCAGCCGGCACGGCCGTAGAAGGTGTCATAGATGTTCAGCGCCAAAAGCTGCGAACGGTTGGAGGGCATGCCGCCCGTGAGCGCGAGGTTCTGGTCGAAGAGATTGAATCCATTGGTCAGCGTCAGAAACGTGCAGATGGTGATGGAGGGCATGAGCATGGGCAATTTGACGTAGCGAAGCGTCTGCCAGGCGGACGCGCCGTCAATGGCGGCAGCCTCGCTCAGCTCGCCGGGAATGGACTGAAGGCCGGAAATGTAGATGATCATCATATAGCCTGCCTGCTGCCAGAGCATCACCACCATCAGGCCCCAGAACCCGTACCATTCGCTGGTGACCAGCGTAACGCCGTAGCGTGCGAGCACGCCGTAGTTGAGAATGACCTGCCACAGCCATCCCAGCACGATACCGCCGATCAGGTTGGGCATGAAAAACACCGTGCGGAACAGGTTCGTGCCGCGAAAGCCGCGCACCAGAAGCAGGGCCAACGTCAGTCCGAACAGGTTGATCAGGACCGTGGACAGCCCGGCAAACAGCGCCGTGTACCACAGCGCGTGCGTAAAGCCCCCCGAATCCTCAAAGGCGCGCACATAGTTGCCAAAGCCCACAAACGTGGCGTTGGACAGGGTGGTGAAATCACAGAACGAAAGGTACAGCCCCATGGCGAAGGGGATCAGAAAACCGATGGCAAAGGCGGCCGCCGTCGGCAGCAGAAATACCGGCCAGTACCTTGCAAGATCCCTCTCCATCGGCAAATTCCCTCCCGTATGTGAATGGCGTCGTGAAAGGCGCCTTTATTTCTGGGCCGCCGCGTACTCGCTGGCCCAGCCGTCCACAAACGCGGTTTCCACCGCGGACCATTCCTTCGTCCCCTGCGCGTACTCCAGCAGCGCCGCGCCCACGCCGTTTTTCCAGGCCTCCGACGGCATGGTCGGGAAGGTCCAGCTCACGGGTGTATGGCCCACGGCCAGATCCTCGCTGGCGGCGTCCAGCAGCGCGTTGTGCGCGGTATAGCCGGCGTCAAAGGTGGAAAAGGGGGTTACAAAGCCCATTTGGTTGGCCAGGGCGTCGCGCCCCACATCGCTGGTGATGACCCATTCCACAAAAGCCTTGGTGGCTTCAATGTTTTCGGGCTTTGCATTCTTGTTGATGCACCAGAAGTTCTCCGACCCCGTGCACAGACCCTGCATTTCTTCCCCGTCCACACCGATGTAGATGGGCAGCATGCCAAGATCATCGTCGGTCAGGCCCTCGGCGATGCAGTCGGCATAGGCCCAGGTGCCGTTTTGATAGAACACGGCTTCTCCCAGAGCGAACTCGCTCGCCGCATCCTCCCCCGTTTTGGCTCCGATGACGGCGGGCTCGCAGGTGGCGTTGTTGAGATAGAGATCCCAGATTTTTTTGTAGTTTTCCAGATAGGTGCCCTTGATGGCCTCGGTGGAGGTGATGCCATCCGCCTTATACTCATAGTATACGGGCAGGTTGGCCAGGTGTGTTTTGAACCGCCAGTCGGAGCTGGCATCCATGCCGGCGGACGTAAAGGCTCCCAGCACGCCCAGCTCTTCTCGGCGGGCCTGGATATCCTCGGCTACGGCCTTGAGGGTCTCAAAATTGTTGATCTGGTCTGCGGACTGAACCACCGCGCCGTCCATCGCCATATACTTGTCCAGGAGGGTTCGGTTGTAGATGAGGCCATAGGTCTCGATCACGTACGCCACACCCAGTACCTGCCCGTCCTCGATGAGGGCGAAGTCATCGCTTTTGAGGTTGCGGTAGAGAGCGGTGTCACGCAGGTCCAGACAGTAGTCCCGCCAGGTTTTCAGGCCCACCGGACCGTTGACCTGAAACAGCGTGGGCGCATCCGCCTTTTCCAGCTCGGAACGGAGGGTGTTCTCATAGGTGCCGGAGGCGGCGGTGACCACGGTGACGGGCACACCGGTCTGCTCGGTGTAGGTCTTGGCCAGCGCCTGCCATTGCTGGGACTGTTCGGGCTTGAAATTCAGGTAATAGACCGCTCCGCTCCCCACGGCGGAGGGAGAGGCGGTTTGCGCCGGCGCGGTTGGCGCGGACGGCCCGGGGGCGGCCGTATCCTCCGCCATGCTGAAAATGGTGACGGCCCCTACCACCAGCAGGGCGATGGACAATACGGCGAGCAGTTTTTTCATAAAGCCCTCACTCCTTGTTTGTTTTCGCGCCGGAATTCGCGCGGACGCGCACAGCGGCCGCTGCGGTCCTCGTCCATCAGCATGCGCCGTTCCCATCAAAAACATACAGGCTGGGATGGGGTGTCGTACGATTTTCACAAAAAAAACATGAAGCACTTGACAACATCCACAATGAATGGTATGATATGGCTAAAGTACGAGATTGAAAATATGCGCAAACGATTGCGCGATTTTTGCTCGCACATGGTTCAAAAGCGGCCTGTGCCGCATATAGATTGAAAAGGGGTGTTCCATTCATGAAGAAACTGTTGGCTCTGGTTCTGGCGCTTGCGCTGTGCCTGACCCTGGTTGCGGGCGCGGCTTCCGCCGAAGCGACCGGCAAGGTCTACTACCTCAACTTCAAGCCCGAGGCCGATGAGGCCTGGCAGGCCCTGGCCAAGACCTACACCGAGCAGACCGGTGTGCCCGTCACCGTGGTCACCGCCGCCTCCGGCACCTATTCCGAAACCCTGACCGCTGAGATGGACAAGGGCGACGCCGCCCCCACGCTGTTCCAGTGCGGCAACCAGGCCGGTCTGGATACCTGGGCCGATTACCTCCTGCCCCTGCAGGACACCGACTTCTACAAAGAGCTGAGCACCGACGAGTTCAACCTCTACGGCGAGAACGGCGACGCCCTGGCCGTGGGCTACTGCTACGAGGCGTTCGGCATCATCACCAACAAGGCCCTGCTGGAAAAGGCCGGCTACACCGTGGAGGATATCACCAACTTTGAGACCCTCAAGGCCGTGGCGGAGGACATCCACGCCCGCGCTGCCGAGCTGGGCTTTGACGCTTTCACCTCCTCCGGCATGGACGGCTCCTCCAGCTGGCGCTTCTCCGGCCACCTGGCCAACATGCCCCTGTACTACGAGTTCCGCGATGACGGCATCACCTCTCAGCCCGCCACCATCAAGGGCACCTACCTGGATAACTTCAAGCAGATCTGGGACCTCTACATCAACAACAGCGCTACCGATCCCAGCCAGCTGGCTTCCGCCACGGGCGATCAGGCGCTGGCCGAGTTCGGCGAGGGCAAGGCTGTGTTCTACCAGAACGGCACCTGGGAATATGCCAACCTGACGGGTGAAAAGTTCGGCATGGACCCCGCCGATCTGGTCATGATCCCGATCTACATCGGCGTTGAGGGCGAGGAAGACGCCGGTCTGGCCTGCGGCACCGAAAACTGCTGGGCCGTCAACAGCCAGGCCTCCGAGGCCGATCAGAAGGCCACCCTGGACTTCCTGTACTGGGTTGTGACCTCCGACGAGGGCACCACCATGATGGCGGAGCAGTTCGGCCCCATCCCCTTCAAGGCCGCCAAGGCTTCCGACAACGTGTTCTTCAACGACGCCAACAGATACATTGCCGAGGGCAAGTACGTGGTGAGCTGGGCGTTCAACTACACCCCCAACGTGGACACCTGGCGTGCGGCGGTCGTGGCTGCCATGACCCAGTATTCCGCCGGCGGCTCCTGGGACGACGTGGTTACCGCGTTCGTGCAGGGCTGGGCTACCCAGTACGCCAACCAGTAATCCCAACCTGATCTCCGGCAGCGCCGCTGCCAGCTCCGGGGGAGCGGGATGAGCCCCGCTTCCCCGGTTTCATTTCACCAGCGGAGGAGCGGCTATGAAACAAAAAAAGCAACGAAGCAACGCGGCGGTGAACTCGCGGCTCATCCGCCGTCCGATTCAGCGGTGCTTCGCCATCTTCCTTCTGCCCACGTTCGTGGCATTCTGCATCGGCTTTCTGTATCCATTCATTCACGGAATCTATCTGTCTTTCTGCAAGTTCACCACCACCAGCAACGCCAAGTGGGTGGGCCTGGACAACTATGCGCGCGCCTTGAAGGACGCCAGCTTCATGCATGCCTTCGGCTATACGGCGCTGGTGGCGGTCACGTCGCTGATCATCATCAACATTCTGGCCTTTGCCGTGGCCTATGCCCTCACGCGCGGCATCCGCGGCTCCAACCTGTTTCGGGGCGTGTTTTTCCTGCCCAACCTGATCGGCGGCATCGTGCTGGGCTATATCTGGTCGATGATCTTCGACGGCTTTCTGGCCCGGTACAACACCTCCATCGTCCTCAATGCCACCTACGGCTACTGGGGCCTGATCATCATGCTGTGCTGGCAGCAGATCGGCTATATGATGATTATCTACATTGCCGGTCTGCAATCCGTGTCCGACGACATGATTGAGGCGGCCAAGATCGACGGGGCCAATGGATGGCATATCCTGTGGAACATCACCATCCCCACGGTGATGCCTTCCATCACCATCTGCACGTTCCTCACGCTGACCAACGGGTTCAAGCTTTTTGACCAGAACCTGGTGCTTACCGGCGGCCAGCCCTTCACCTTCCAGCCGGACGGCACGATTATCCGCTCCACCGAGATGCTGGCGCTCAACATCTACAATACCTTCTACCTCAACTCCAACTCCCGCGGCATGGGCCAGGCCAAGGCCGTGCTGTTCTTCATCCTGGTGGCGGCCATCGCGCTCATCCAGCTGCGCGCCACCCATAGCAGGGAGGTGCAGCAGTAATGCGGCGTGAACGCATCGGCAAAAACATCCTGACCGTGCTGTTTGTGCTCTTCAGCATCGCGTACATGATGCCCATTGTGGTGGTGCTCTTCAACTCCTTCAAGAGCAACGCCTCCATCAACACCAGCACCTTCGCCCTGCCCAACGCGGAGAGCTTCGTGGGCTGGGCCAACTACCAGAACGGCATGACCGTAGGCGAATATCCCTTCATTAACTCCGTCGCCTACAGCTTTGTCATCACCATTCTGTCGGCCGCGCTGATTCTGATCTGCACGTCGATGGCCGCGTGGTATATCTCCCGCGTGGACGACGTGTTCTCCCGCGTGGTGTACTACCTGTGCGTGTTCTCCATGATCGTGCCCTTCCAGATGGTCATGTTCACGCTGGCCAAGACGGCCAACGTGCTGGACCTGGATACCCCCTGGACCATCCCGGTGATCTATCTGGGATTTGGCGCGGGACTGGCGGTATTCATGTTCACGGGCTTTGTCAAGGGCATGCCGCTGGCCATCGAGGAAGCCGCCGCCATCGACGGCTGCGGACCTCTGCGCACGTTCTTCTCGGTGGTGTTCCCCATGCTCAAGCCCATCTTCATTTCCGTGGGCGTGCTGGAGATCATGTGGGTGTGGAACGACTACCTCCTGCCCTACCTGGTGCTGGACCGCACCAAGTACAAGACCATCCCCATCCACATCCAGTATCTGCAGGGCAGCTACGGCCATGTGGACCTGGGTGCCGTAATGGCGCTGATTATGATCAGCATTCTGCCCATCATCATCTTCTACCTCACCTGCCAGAAGTACATTGTCAGCGGCGTGATGGCCGGTGCCGTCAAGGGCTGAGTGCCCTTTGTCTGCAAGGCAACAGCAGGCAGAAACATGATAAGGAGGTGTCTCCATAAAGAGGCACCTCCTTTTTTAGAGATAGGGAATTATATCCATGCGGCATCATGTTCAAAGCAATATAAGCCCATTTGTTCATTTATAGTGGCAAGATAGTTTTCCATCTGCTCACAATAACTTTTTGGAAGGAGCTCCTCAGGAGCCCCAGGAAGGTAAATGGATACATGCGCATTTTGTGTTACCCCATATGGAGTTACAGGGATGTGCATCTCATCGCCCAATCTATACATTTCCATGCAGCTGAGATCCTGAATATATTCGACTTTTACTTGATATTCCCAATCCGAAACTTTTTGTGCAACGGAGAAACGTCCACTAAAAAGGCTTTCATATAGCGCGCTAAGCAAGCCGGAATCGTCACCTTCCCACGAAGCATCCCAATCATGATAATATCCTAGAAAGCTTCCATCAGGAAACACATGTATTTGCGTTGACCAGGCGCCTACCCCACTCGCAAAAAGCCAGTCTCCGCAGAAGTTGACCGGCTGGTGTATATTGGAACAATATATTCTGCTATTCAGTGGAGTATCACCTATGTCTAGATAGGATGACATGATATAACCATAGACGTCCCCATCGCGCACATAGCACCAGTGGCTTTTGGTTTCCCCTAAAACAAGCAGCGATTCGTCTTTTTGTTTCTTTTCCAGAACAGGTGCTTCCTTGGAAGGATAAGCGCGCAAATTGATCCATCCATCCAATTTGGAAGGTTGCACAGAAGCTTGTTTCCATTGAACGGGCATGTCATATGCGTTTTTTACAGGAGTGAGATTATCGCAATACATGTACCCAGTTTCTGCGCCAATGCTTACCTGCAACCACTCTTTATTCGTTTGTGGATACAGTATTACTGGGGTACCTACAAAGTACAATCCCAAGGATTCAGTCTCGGATGAAGGGCCGGAGCGCAAATGGACCCTATCTGATGTTTCTGACGTTACACAAAAGAAAAGCGTTTCATCAGCTGTTGCCGCTGCGGAAAAGAGAATTAGAATCAGAAAAAGAAATATTCCTGCCACATGTTGCTTTTGCATTTCTTTCTTCCTCTGCAATGGCATTAATGGCTTCTTGAATGCGTTTTCCGCGCATCCTCAATCAGCTCAAGCACGGCCTGCGTGCCGTCCTTGACCGGGTATGCTTCCAGCGCCGCAAGCAGCTCCGCGCGCTCGTCCAGAAGCTTGAACAGCGCGTCCGTCAGCGTGCGGGCGGTCATGTCCTCCTGCATCAACACCCGCGCCAGCCCCTGCCGGGCATAGCTTTTGGCGTTTTCGATCTGGTCTCCCCGGCTTGCTCCCAGCGGATAGGGTACCAGCAGCATGGGCTTGTGCAGGGCCAGCAGCTCGCTGAGGGTGTTGCTGCCCGCACGGCTCAAAACCACGTCGGCCACGGCCAGCGCGTCGGGCATCTCATCGGAAAGAAACTCCTTCTGGCAGTAGCCTTTCATTCCCATGAGGCTTTCGTCCAGGTTGCCCTTGCCGCACAGGTGAAGTACGTCAAAGCGGGTGAGCAGCTCGGGCAGGGCTTCGCGCAGGCAGCGGTTGACGCTCTGCGCGCCCAGGCTGCCGCCCGTCATGAGCAGCACGGGCTTCTGCCCGTCGAACCCGGCCAGCGCCAGCCCCGCCGCACGGCTGCCGCGGAACAGCTCCGGCCGGAGCGGGGTGCCCGTCAGCACGCCTTTTTTGCCCAGCGCGCGGGCACATTCGGGGAAGGTCGCCGCCACCTTGGTGGCAAATCGCGCGCAGATGCGATTCGCCAGGCCGGGAGTGAGATCGCTTTCATGGCATACGGCGGGCACGCGGCACAGCCACGCACCAAACACCACCGGCACGCTCACAAAGCCGCCCTTGGAGAAGCACACATCAGGCTTCAGGCGGCGCATGAGCGCAATGCTCTGAAACGCCCCCCAGATCACCCGGAAGGGATCGGTGAAGTTCTGCACGCTGAAATAGCGGCGAAGCTTGCCGCTTTTGACGGCGTGATAGGTGATGTCGGGGAACCTGGCCATCATCTGGCGCTCGATGCCGTGCTCCGTGCCGATATAGTGGATTTCGTAGCCCGCCTCGCGCAGATGCGGAATCAGGCTCAGATGCGGGGTCACGTGCCCGGCGGTGCCGCCCCCCGTCAGTACGATGCGTTTGCTCATGGCGCGCTCCTAAGCTGGTGATTTGGCCGGTTGACCGGCAGGCTTAGTATACCACATTTTGGACTTTTGTGCACGGTCCGCCCCTCATCCGATGCGCTTGAGCTCGGTATGCAGCCGGTTTAGAATGCGCTTTTCCAGCCGGGAGATGTAGCTCTGGGAAATGCCCAGCAGATCGGCCACCTCCTTCTGGGTGCGTTCGCGCTGGCCGCCCAGGCCAAAGCGCAGCATGATGATGCGCTTTTCCCGCGCCCCCAGGTGCTCCAGCGCGTCGCGCAGGATCTCGCGCTCGATCTCCTGGTCCAGGTTGATCGACACCGTGTCCGGCCGGGTCCCCAGCACGTCGCTGAGCAGCAGCTCGTTGCCGTCCCAGTCGGTTTTGAGAGGTTCGTCCAGACTGACCTCCAGACGAAGCTTGGAGGTCTTGCGCAGAAACATCAGAATTTCGTTTTCGATGCACCGGCTGGCATAGGTAGCCATCTTGATCTTTTTTTCTGCGTCAAAGGTGCCTACGGCCTTGATGAGCCCAATGGTGCCGATGGAGATGAGATCCTCCAGCGGGATGCCGGTGTTCTCAAACCGGCGGGCGATGAATACCACCAGCCGCAGGTTGTGCTCGATGAGCGTGCGCCGGGCGGCCTCGTCATGCTCCTTTAGGCGCAGGGCCAACGCGCGTTCCTCTTCAGGCGTGAGGGGCGGCGGCAGGGGATCGGGTCCGCCGATATAGAACAGCTCCTGCGGAAAAAGCCGCATCAGAAGCCGCTGAAATGCCAAGTGGAGCTTTTCGGGTGACTGATTCATACCGTGTGCCTCCTCACCCCCGCATGCGCGGGCCGTAGATCGTCAGGAAAAGGACGCCGAGAGGGCGGCCATGGGCACCAGGGCCTGCGCGCCTCCGTATTCCGGGCCGGCCACCGCTACCAGCAGGCGCGCCTCCGAGGGATGTCCGTTGAGGTACAGGCGGCACTCGTCGGGCCGGAACAGGGGCAGCAGGGCCGAGCCTGCCGCCGTGCGCACGTTGAGCAGCCGGAAGCCCAGCGGCAGGGAGGCGAGGTCGCCCAGATCGTATACGCCGGGAAAGAGCAGCCTTGCCGCCTTGCGCGGCACCACCAGCACGGGAAGCCCCGTCACGGGATCGCGCAGAAGGTTGCCGCTGTCCAGCATAGCGGGAAGAATCACGGCGTTTCCGTCCACCCTGAGCTCCACCTGCCGCACATCGCATAGGGCATTGGGCAGAAGGGTGGCCAGCAGGTAGACCAGCAGCACCAGCAGGCCCCACTGGCGGGGCTCCCCAAAGTAGACCCAGAAGGGGATGGCCAGGGCCACGATGGCGGTGTACAGGGCGATGCGGGGGTGGTTCATGCCAATGGCATGGAGGGCCTCATAGGTGCCCACCGCGGAGAGCACGGCGATGAGGGCGGGGGTAAAGGGCGCGGGCAGAACGTACAGGACCACCAGGATCACAGGCACGCCCACACAGGCCACCAGAATACGATTTCTCACGTTATACGCCTCCAAATCTGCGCTGACGCCGCTGGAAGTCCACCAGGGCCGCGTCCAGGACCGCGGGACTGAAATCGGGCCAGAGCACATCGGTAAAATAGAACTCGGCGTAAGCCGACTGCCAGGGCAGGAAATTGGACAGCCGCAGCTCGCCGCTGGGCCGGATGATGAGGTCGGGGTCGGGCACGGCCCGGCTG
>OLOW01000652.1_pt1 | contig 23559 bp, 23 predicted proteins | sample 1672801 | NCBI WGS metagenome assembly OLOW01 (sample SAMEA3136725, study PRJEB25190) | human gut metagenome | biome: human gut; feature: human-associated habitat; material: faeces | place: Austria | collected 2013 | reverse complement strand
CTTCAGCATATCATCCGTCCAGGGCCGGGTAAATTGCCAGAAATTAAGCCCCCGCAATCAAAATTAAAGATACCGCGCAGGCGCGGCAAAACGCCGCGCTATCATTTTTTAAACCGGCTTTCAAAAATTACACTTTTCTCCGCTCCGGGCGGCCTGTAAAATAGAAACCGCATTCTTAAAAAATGTCACTTTACGCCGCAGCCTCGGTCCTGCATAATAAAAGCAGGTCCCGCACCGCGTCCTTTCGCCGGCGGTGCGGGCGGCTGTGGCGGCCTTGCGCGGAAAATGACTTTTCCAAATACAGGAGGAACGACGGAAATGTGGACGGAAGAAAGACTGAACAAAATGCTGACGACGCCGAGCGAGGCGCTGAGCTGGGAGCTGGGAAGGTTGGAGGGAGACATCCTGGTGCTGGGCGCGGGCGGAAAAATGGGGCCGACGCTGTGCGTTCTGGCAAAGAACGCGCTGCGGGCGGCGGGAGTGGAAAAGCGAGTCATCGCGGTGTCGCGCTTCAGCGACCCGCTGGTGGTGGAGCTGCTGCGGGAGAACGGGGTGGAGATGATCAGCGCGGACCTGCTGGCGCCCGGCGCGCTGGACAGTCTGCCGGACGCGGAGAACGTCATCTACATGGCGGGCAAAAAGTTCGGCACGGACGGCAATGAATACGCCACCTGGGCGATGAACACCTGGCTGCCCAGCCGGGTGGCCGAGCGGTACCAAAACAGCCGCATCGTGGTGTTCTCCAGCGGGAACCTGTACCCGAAGGTGGGTGTGCACAGCGGGGGTGCCACGGAGGAGACGCGGACGGAGCCGGTGGGCGAGTACTGCATGTCCTGCCAGGGGCGCGAGCGGATGTTCGAGTACGCGGCAAAGACCTACGGCACGCGGGTGGCGGTGTACCGTTTGAACTACGCGGTGGACCTGCGGTACGGCGTGCTGTACGATATGGCCCACAACATCCTGGAGGGAAAACCCATCAGCATCACCACGCCCAGCTTCAACTGCATCTGGCAGGGGGACGCCAACGAGGCGGCGCTGCGTCTGCTGGGGCATGCCTCGGCGGAGGTGTTCACGCTGAACGTGACGGGGCCGGAGACCGCGGGCGTACAGGAGACGGCGAAAAAGCTGGGCGCGCTGCTGGGCAGAGAGCCCATATTCACAGGGGAGGCGTCGGACACGGCGTATCTGAACAACGCAGGAAAGATGTTCCGGCTGTTCGGCTATCCCACGGTGCCGCTGGAAACGCTGATCGAATGGCAGGCACAGTGGATTTTGGACGGAGGGCGCGCATTGGGCAAGCCCACGCACTTTGAAGAGAGGAAAGGGAGCTATTGAGTATGGGACGGCATGAAGAAGCGCTGAAGATCCTGCACGGAGGCACGGTCATCCCGGCCATCCCGCTGGTTCTGGACGAAAACCGGAAATTCAACGAGGCGGGCCAGCGCACGCTGATCCGGTATTATCTGGACGCTGGGGTGGGCGGGCTCGCAGTGGCGGTGCACACCACGCAGTTCGAGATCCGCAAACCGGAGGTGGGCCTGTTCGAGCCGGTCCTGCGTGTGACGAAAGAGGAGATGGATGCATACGAGGCGCGCACGGGAAAAACGCTGGTGCGCGTGGCGGGCGCGTGCGGTGAAGCGGAGCACGGCCTCGCCGAGAGTCGTCTTTTTGATCTCCTCATGCAGCTTGGTCAGCTCACGGCAGAGCGAGACCGAGCGGTCCGCACCGAAGGCAGCGGCCAGGTCGTCCAGCGTGCCGCGCAGCTTGTGCGGGGCCTCGTAGAAGATCATCGTGCGGGTCTCGTTCTGCAAAAATGCCAGCCGTTCGCGGCGGTCCCGCTTGGGGACGGGCAGAAAGCCCTCGAACACAAAGCGGGCCGTGGGCTGGCCGCTGGCCGCCAGCGCTGTGACGCAGGCCGATGCCGCCGGGATGGGCACGACCCTGATGCCACGCTCGTGGGCCTCGCGGACGATCTGCTCGCCGGGGTCGCTGATGCAGGGCATACCGGCATCGCTGCACAGGGCGCAATTCTCCCCGGCCTCGATGCGGTTCAGGATGGCCTCGCCGTGGTGGAGCGCGTGCTCATAGTAGCTGACCATCGGCTTTTTGAGGCCCAGATGGTTGAGCAGCCGCAGCGTGACGCGGGTGTCCTCAGCCGCGACGAAGTCCGCCAGGCCGAAGGTAGCCGCCACACGCGGCGGCATGTCATCCAGATTGCCGATAGGCGTGGCGACAAGATATAAAGTACCGGGCAATGTGAAAACCCCTTTTGATGTTGATATAATAGTATTATACCTGCAATAACAGACAAGTGCAAGCCAAAAAGAGAGGAGATAGGAGTGAGAAGATAGGAGATTTTCCCACAGCAGGGTTCTCTCCTCTCTCCTAACTCCTATCTCCTCTCTGAAAATTACTCTCCGCTCCGCTCCCCAAACCCGTATTCGTGTTCCTTTACGGGCAGGGTGGTGACTTCAACGTTCTCGATGCGGGCCCAGCGGTTGCTGCGCTCGATGAGGGGGACAAGGGCGTCGAGGGCGGCACGCTCGCCCTGGGCCTCCAACGTGACGCTGCCGTCCCAGTTGTTGGCGACCCAGCCGGTCAGGCCCAGATGCAGGGCTGCGGCGCGGGCATAATAGCGGAAGCCTACGCCCTGCACTGTGCCGGTGAAGCGCCAGCGGCGGCGGATGGCGCTCATGCGTCGATGCCAGTGACGGTGTAATCCCTGGCCTCGACAGCGGTCTTGAGGTCGGCGTCGGCCACATCGTGGGTCAGGGACACAACGGCAGTGCCCTTCTCGTGGCTGACCTCGGCGCTCTGCACGCCGTCCAGGGCCTCCAATGCCTTCTTCACGGTGGCCTCGCAGTGGCCGCACATCATGCCTTCAATGTGAATCGTCTTTTTCATGGAAGTTCCCTCCGTTTGGGTGGTTTTATTTTCCGGGGCAGGCTGCACGGGGCAGCTGCCGGTGGGGCAGGGGATTTCGGGCGCAGACGCGCGGACCGGGGCTTTGCGCTTCGGCGGGGCATCGTGGGCGGCGCTGCGCGGGTCAAAGGTGTTCAGCCGCAGGGCATTTGTGACGACGCAGACGCTGGACAGGCTCATGGCCGCGGAGGCGATCATCGGGTTCAGCGTGATGCCGAAGCCCGTGAACACGCCCGCCGCCAGCGGGATGCAGATGGCGTTGTAGAAGAACGCCCAGAACAGGTTCTGATGAATGTTGCGCACCACCGCGCGGGACAGGCGCACCGCGGCGGGCACATCGGCCAGGTCGCTGCGCACCAGCACAACGTCGGCGGCGTCCAGTGCGACGTCCGCACCGGCACCGATGGCAATGCCGGTCTCGGCGCGGGTCAGGGCGGGGGCGTCGTTGATGCCGTCACCGACCATGGCGACGCGGCCCTGCTTTTGCAGTGCGCGGACCTCGGCTTCCTTGCCCGCGGGCAGGACGCCCGCAATGACATGGTCGGCGTCGAGGCCGACAGCCGCGCCGATGTGGCGGGCCGTGGCGGCGTTGTCGCCGGTCAGCATCACGACCTGCAGGCCGAGAGTTTGCATCTGGGCGATGGCGGCGGCGGAGGACTCCTTCACGACGTCGGACACGCCGATGACGCCTGCGGCCTTACCGGCCAGCGAGAAGTAGAGCGGCGTGATGCCGTCGGCGCTCATCTCGTCGCCCGCCTGCTGCAGGTCGTCGGGCAGGGCGCAGGTTTCGCGGATAAAATCGGCATTGCCGCCCGCAATGACCTTGCCCGCGACCTTGCCGCGCAGACCCTTGCCGGGTACGGCCTCAAAGTCGGTCACAGTGGCGTAGGACAGATGGTCCTTCTCGGCGCGCTGCAGGATGGCGCGGGCCAGCGGGTGCTCACTGCGCAGCTCCAGACCGGCGGCCATGCTGAGCAGGAATTTCTCGGGCACGTTGCGGGTGCCGAAGATTTTTACAACGTTGGGCTCACCGGTGGTGACGGTGCCGGTCTTATCCAGCAGCACGGCGTCGGTGTAGCCGGTGGTTTCGAGGCTGGCAGCGGTCTTGAACAGGATGCCGTTTTTGGCACCCACGCCGCTGCCGACCATGATGGCGACGGGCGTCGCCAGGCCCAGGGCGCAGGGGCAGCTGATGACCAGCACGCTGATGCCGCGGGCCAGCGCAAATGTAAAGGTCTGGCCCAGCAGCAGCCAGATGACAAACGTAGCCGCGGCGATGCAGATGACGGTGGGCACGAAGATGCCGGAGACCCTGTCCGCGGTCTTGGCCAGCGGGGCCTTCGTTGCGGCGGCGTCGCGCACCAGGCGGATGACCTGGGACAGCGTCGTGTCCTGGCCGACGCGCTCGGCACGGCAGGTCAGCGCACCGTTCTGGTTGATGGTCGCGGCGCTGACGGGGGAGCCGGGGAACTTGTCCACCGGCATGCTCTCGCCGGTCAGGGCGGCCTCGTTGACAGTGGAAATGCCCTCGGTGACGGTGCCGTCCACGGGGATGCTCTCACCGGGGCGGACTAAAAAGAGGTCGCCGACGTTGACCTCACTGACCGGGACTGTGACCTGCTCGCCGCCGCGCAGGACGCAGGCGGTCTGGGGGGCCAGCTTCATCAGGCTTTTCAGTGCGTCGGTGGTCTTACCCTTGCTGTAGGCTTCCAGCGTTTTGCCGACGGTGATGAGCGTTAAAATCATGGCCGCCGACTCAAAATAGAGGTCGTGGCGGTACTGCATGACCAGGTCGTCGTTGCCGGTGGACAGGCCGATGCAGATCATGATGATGGCGAACACGCCGTAGGCCAGCGACGCGCCGGCGCCGAGGGCGACGAGGGTATCCATGCCGGGCGCGCGGGTCTTGATGCCCTTCCAGCCCGAGATGAAGAACGCGCGGTTGATCCAGCAGACGGGCAGGGTCAGCACCAGCTGGGTGCCCGCGTACAGGATGGCGTGCCAGCCGCCGCCGTGGAACACACTGCCCAGCGGCAGGCCGATCATGTGGCCCATCGAGACGTACATAAGCGGCACAAGGAAGCAGAGGCTGGCAATCAGGCGCTTTTTGAGCTTGGGAGTCTCGGTGTCCTCGAGCTCGGCGCTTTCGCTCTCGGCGGAGGCGAGGGACGCGCCGTACCCGGCGGCGTCCACGGCGCGGAGGATGCGCCGGGCCGTGGCATCGGGGTCGGCGTCGGGGGCGTAGTCTACCTGCATCGAGTTGGTCAGCAGGCTTACGGCGACGGATGCCACACCCGGCACCGCCGCAACGGCTTTTTCCACATGGCTTGCGCAGGCCGCGCAGCTCATGCCGGTGATTTCGTAGCGTTGCATGGGGAAGGACTCCTTTTTAGAGAATAGATAAAAGATAATAGATAATAAAAACGGTGGAGTTTTTGCCCAAGGGCAAAAACAAAATCGTAGGGGCGGATTCTATATCCGCCCGTGGCACTGTGCGGAGAGGGCACTGTCCGGGCGCATATAGAATGCGCCCCTACGGGACACTTTTTAGCGGAGCGAAAGCGACGCAGTCCACCTGCTTTATTATCTTTTATCTATTATCTTTTATCTTATTAAAACAGATTTTCCGGCAGAACGATGTCGCTTTTCGGGACCTGGGACCAATCGAAGGTGCGGGCCAGGGCCTGGGGCGTTGTAGGGGCGGGGGAGGCTTGCAGGCCGCAGGCAAAGGCCAGCTTGCCGATGATCTCCTCGGGGGTGTATTTCTCCCGCAGGTTCTCGAGACTCTGGTCGCCGTCGCGCTTTGAGAGGCGGCGGCCATCGGAGGCCAAAAGCAGCGGCAGATGGTAAAATTTCGGCGGGGTCAGACCTAGCTCCCGGTAAAGCCAGAGCTGGCGCGGTGTGCTGGACAAGAGGTCGCTGCCGCGCACGACCTCATCGACGCCCATCAGCGCGTCGTCCACAACGACGGCCAGCTGGTAGGCAAACACACCGTCGGCCCGCCGCAGGAAAAAATCCCCGCAGTCGCGGGCGAGGTTTTCTTCATAGTGCCCCATGTGGCCGTCCTCAAAGGCGATGACCTCGTCGGGCACCTGCACGCGCCAGGCGGGGGCGCGGGTCTTGGAGCGCTCGGCAATTTCAGCGGGCGTCAGGCCGCGGCAGGTCCCGGCGTAGATGACCTGCCCGTCGCTGCGGTGGGGCGCGCTGGCCGCGTGCAGCTGACTGCGGCTGCAAAAGCAGGGGTAGACCAGCCCACGGCGGGACAATTCGTCGAAGTACCGCTGATAAATTTCGCTGCGGTCACCCTGGTAGACCGGCGGCGTCGGGCCGTCGGCGGCAAGGCCGAGCCACGCCAAATCGTCCACAATGGCGTCCGCATAGCTGCGGGGGCAGCGCTGGGTGTCCAGATCCTCAATGCGCAGCAGCACCTGCCCGCCCTTGCTTTTGGCGCTCAGCCAGGCCAGCAGGCAGCACATCAGGTTGCCCAGGTGCATCCGCCCGCTGGGGCTGGGCGCGTAGCGTCCCGTGCTCATTCCAGCGTGTAGGTGCCGTCGCCAAGGGCACGCAGATGGACACGGTAGAAGGCGGCCACGGCCTTTGTCATGGCCTCGGCGTCGGCGACGCTGGCCGTCTCGACGGCACTGTGCATCGCGAACTGGGCGCAGCCGATGTCTGCCATCGGGATGGGCAGTGTGTGGCTCTGCAAATTGCCCAGCGTGCTGCCGCCGGCCTCGTCGGCGCGGTTCGTGAACACCTGCACCGGCACGCCGGCCTTCCGGCAGATGGCGCGGAAGATCGCGCCGCTGACGGCGTTCGTCGTGTACTTCTGGCTGGCGTTGTACTTGAGCACCACGCCGCCGCCCAGCCGCACGGGCGCGCAGGGGTCGGACTTCTGCGGGAAGTTCGGGTGGGTCGCGTGGGCGTTGTCGGCGCTCAGCATAAAGCTGTTGGCCATGGCGCGGTGGCTGGCCTGTGCGCTGTGGGGCACGGCCTCAAGGATGCGGTCCAGCACGTCGCGCAGGTAGCTGCTCGCGGCACCCATCCGGCTCGAGGAACCGACCTCCTCGTTGTCGAACATCGCCCAGACCGGGGCGCAGGCGCTGTCGGTCTCCCCGGACGCATCCAGAAAGCCCAGCAGCGTCGTGGCGGCACATTCCAGATCGTCAATGCGCGGGGCCATGAAAAATTCACCGTCGGGGCCGATCTGGGTCGGGGCCTGGCGGGTGACGAGCTGCAGATCGCTGTCCAGAATGTCGGCGGCCTCCACGCCGAGGGACTCGGCGACGAGGTCGGTCAGGGTGCGGCTGCCCGCGGGGCCCCACAGCGGCTGCATATCGACCTGCGGGTTGAAGGTGTGGCCCTTGTTGATGTCCCGCTGAAAGTGGATGGCCAGCGACGGGATGACGAGCAGGTCGCGGTCAAGGTACACAAGGCGGCTCTCGATGCCGTCCTCGGTCTTGACGAGGGCGCGCCCGCCGACGGTCAGCGGGCGGTCCAGCCAGGTGGACATGATCATCCCGCCGTAGCCCTCGACGCTCAGGCGGCGGCAGCCGTCGTTTTCAACGGTGTCGGCCTTGATTTTCCACGACGGGGAGTCGCTGTGGCTGGCCACGATGCGCCAGCCGCCGATGGCGTGCTGCGGCACGCGCCACGCCACAACGGACGAGCCGTTGCGGGTCGTGTAGTAGCCCTTGCCCGGCTCAAGGTTCCAGTAGTCGGCCTCCTCCAGCCGGGTGAAGCCGGCAGCGCGCAGCCAGCTTTCGGCGATGGCAGCGGCGTGGAACGGGGTGACGGACTCCTGCAGAAATTCTACTAAATCATCGTACATAGTTTTTTCTCCTCTTGGGTGATTTTCCGCACATTTGGCGGTGAATATTGTAGGGCGGGGTGACCCCACCCCGCCGCGGCGGCCTGAAGTCAGGCTGCCCTACATTATAATCATACACAACTATATTACCGCAAACATTCCCAAGAAACAAGTTGCAAACGCGGGGAAAATACCCTATACTTAGTATATTCAAATAGGCACTTTTGACAAGTACGCACTTTTTAGAAACCGCTACCCAAAAGGAGAGTGTGAGCAATGCACCCGAACGAACACTGTAACTGCCGCTATGCTGATGTGGGCTGTGATAGGATGGAGCAGGTCATGGACCAGATCAGCGGCAAGTGGAAGATGCGCATTTTATTCATGGTGGGCGCACACGGTACGCTGCGCTACGGTGAGCTGCGCAAGCTGCTGGACGGTGTGACCCACAAGATGCTGTCAAACCAGTTGAAGGAGCTGGCTGCGGACGGGCTGGTGCAGCGCATCGACTACAACGAGGTCCCGCCCCGGGTCGAGTACCGCCTGACCGAAAACGGCGAGGCGCTGATGCCGATTTTTGACGACATTCAAAAATATATCCGCCGCCAGAGCTGCGGCGACTGCTGCAAGCAGGAAACACGCCACACCTGCTGTGAATAGTATAAGGTAGGATTGGGGGCGTTGGTATGCGTAGGTTAGCGATTCTCTTAGCGGGGGCCGCCCTGCTGGCCGGGTGCGCGGCCCCGGCGGTGCCGGAGGCGGCGTCCGCGGTGCAGGCGGTATCGTCCGAAGCGGGCACCGGGCACGCAGGCAGCCGGACCGAGCAGCTTGCCGTGCTGGATGGGCTGGTGGATTTCGGCGCGGACACGGCAGGCTGCAGCCTGAAAACGGCCCGGGCCGCGGCGGTGCTGGTGGAGTACCTGAGCGCGTCGGAGTTTGAGGATGGTACAGCGGATACCTGGCGGGCCGGGCTGAGCGGCGAAGCGCAGGAGCGGCTGGCGCTGAACTGGCCGGGCATCCTGGCCGAAGCACAGGCGATTTGTGCCGACCCCGCGGCCTGTGCCGATGAGCTGGCGTCCGCGGGCGTGGAGACGGATTTCCCCGGTATGGAGCTGGGCGGTGTGCCGGATAAGCTGACGGCGCTGGACGCAGTGCTGGGCGCACAGGGGCAGCCCGTAAAATAATAAAAAAAGACAGCAGGTACGCGGTTTTTGCGTGCCTGCTGTTTTTTCGACAGCGGAAAACAGCTGTCCCTAAAATAAAACGGCGTTCGGCCTTATAATGCGGCAGGATTCGACAAACGGTTATGGTAAGATGAGGGTGTTCCGAGAAACGGACACCATAAATGATACAAAATGAAAGGCCTACAAGCTATGAAAAAACAAAGTCTGAACGCACTCGCTGCCTCCTACCGCGCTGACCTGCTCTATTACATTGAGCGTGCCAAGTTGGGCAAATGCCCGTCCCACTGGCAGGCCTACTGCTTTGGGGAAATCGCTGCTGCCAAGGGCACGGATGCCTACCCGGAGGACGGCGACGCACTGCTGGACGAGCTGCACCGGCTGGTGGACACCGTGCCCCAGATCACGAACCGCGAGGAAAGCGCGGCGGAGATCGCCGCCTACCGCGGGCAGATGCTCTTTTACTTTGACCGCGACTACTACACGCTGGCCGAGCTGGTGCGCCTGCCGGACCGGAAAAAGTACGGCGCCTGCGTTTACATTGACGCCGACGGCAGCAGGCAGGACCGCTCGGGATATGCCAATGACATAGCACTGCAGGTGGACGAATGGCGCAGGGAGAACGGCATCCCGTTTGACAAGTCGACCATCGCCGCCAGCCCCAGCGAGGTAGACGGCGGCGAGTTTGACACGATGGACGAGGCACTGCGGTACCTGTACACCTGCCTGAATTTCCCGGACAGCGTATTGTGCTGAAAAAATCCCGCCGGAAAAGGGCATCCGACGGGATTTTTTGTGCGGTATAGGGGAGAACGGAGGCGGGGTGGGGGCACCCCGCCCTACGCATGGCCCGGAAGGGGGAGGCAGGGCGAACGGCTACGGGCGGATATGGAATCCGCCCCTACGGTGGGGCCGCAAGGCTCCTGCCTTACAGCTCGTACAGCTCGGTGTATTTCTTCTTTAAATAATCGGTGAAGTGGTGCGGGTCGAACTTGCCGCCGCAGAGGCTCTCGACGAGCCAGGCGGGTTCCTTCATGCTGCCCCACTGCCAGACGCGCTCCTTTAAGGCGGCCTTCAGCGGCTCCACGTCGCCGTTGGCCCACTGGGCGTCAAAGTCGTTTGTTTTGCGCAGGTCGTCGAGGGCCTGTGCGCCGTAGGCACTGCCGAGGGCATAGCTCGGGAAATAGCCGATGTCGCCCATGGACCAGTGGATGTCCTGCAAACAGCCGTGGGCATCGTCGGGCACATCGACGCCGAGGTACTCTTTATACTTGGCGTTCCAGGCGGCGGGCAGGTCGGCCACGGCCAGTGTGCCCTGCATCAGGGCCTTTTCCAGCTCATAGCGCACCATGATATGCAGGGAGTAGGTCAGCTCGTCGGCCTCGGTGCGGATCAGGCCCGGTTCGGCGCGGTTGACGGCGCGCCAAATCTCCTCGGCGGAGACGTCGGCCAGCTGCGCGGGGAACAGCTCCTTCAGCGTCGGGTACAGGTAGTGGACAAAGGCGCGGGAACGGCCCACCAGGTTCTCAAACAGGCGGGACTGGCTCTCGTGAATGCCCATCGTCGCGCCGTGGGTGACAACGGTGTAGTCGTAGTCGGGGTTGATGTTCAGCTCATACAGCGCGTGGCCGCCCTCGTGGGCGACGCTGTAGAGGTTCGAGAAGATGTCCCGGGGCATGTAGTGGGTCGTGATGCGCACATCGCCGCGCCAGAACTCGGTGGTGAAGGGGTGCTCGCTCTCGGCCAGATAGCAGTGGGCCGGGTCAAGGCCCCACAGCTCCATGATCTTTTTGCTGACCCGGCGCTGGGCGTCGATGGGCCACTCCTGGTCGAGGAAGTCGGTGCGCACGGCCTTGCCGCGGGTCTGGATGTCCGCCAGCAGCGGGACGATGGTTTCGCGCAGCGTCGCGAAAAATTCGTCGCACTGGGCAATGGTCAGGCCCTTCTCGTAGCGGTCCAGCAGGACCTCATAGGGGTCGCGGTCCGGCGCAAAATACCGGGCCTGGGCGCGGCGGGCAGCGATGAGCTTTTCCAGATACGGCGCGAACAGGCTGAAATCGTTCGTGCGCTTGGCCTTGGTCCAGGCGGGCACGCTCTGGCTGCACAGCTTGGTGAAGGCGGCGTACTCGTCGGCGGGGATCCGGGCGATCTCGTCGTACTGGCGCTGCAAATTGCGGACCTCGGCGCGCTCCTGCTCGGTCTCGGCGTCGGCAGCGGCCTCCTTCAAAAGGGCGGCGGTGCCGTCGTTGACCAGCAGGTCAAAGCTGGCGCGGCTCAAAACCTCGGTGGCCTCGGCGCGGCCATCGGCGCTGCCCTCGGGCGCGACGGTCTCGGCGTCAAAGTCGATGACGGTCATGGCATACAGGTAGGCGTACAGCTGCTTTTCCAGCGCACGCAGGCGGATGATGGAAGGCTTCATGGTGGTGACCTCGTTTCATAGTGATGCCTTCCCCCTTGGGGGAAGGTGGCCGAAGGCCGGATGAGGGGCAGATCTGCGGGGGCAGCCCATGAACAGGCTGCGGCGTAAGGCTGGCCCTCATCAGTCCGCTTTGCGGACAGCTTCCCCCGATGGGGAAGCCCTTATAAGCATCATACCACACCTCGCGCACTTTTTCCATTGCCAACCGGGCAAAAGTGTGGTATTGTGGATATACTACTACAAAAAGGAGGTCACCTGCCATGTCGGAGCAGCCGCTTGTCAGTATTATCGTGCCGATTTATAACGCCCAGGATCATATCGCCCGCTGTGTGGAGAGTATCCGCCGCCAGACCTACCAGAACCTTGAAATTCTGCTGCTGAACGACGGCAGCCAGGACGTCAGCCTGGAGGTCTGCAAGATGTATGCCAACGTCGATCCGCGCATCGTGCTCATCGACAAGGCCAACAGCGGCGTGGCCGCGACCCGCAACATGGGCCTGCGGGAGGCCGGGGGCAAGTATCTGCAGTTCGTCGATGCCGACGACACGATCCAGCCCTACGCCACGGAGCTGCTGGTGCAGCGGGCCGAGGAGAGCGGCGCCGATTTGGTCATTGCGCACTACAACCGCATTACGCCGCCCCGCCCCCGTGCCGAGGATGATCCCCGCCCCGAGCGGCCCACCAAGGTGCAGACCTACGGCTTCCTGATGGAGGGCCCGATGACGAAGGAGGAATTCGCCGCGGGCCTGATGCAGGAACCGGCCAGCTTTTACTACGGTGTGATGTGGAATAAGCTCTACCGCGCCGACATTGTCCGCGCGCACGATGACATTATATGCGCCGAGGACATGGACTGGTCGGAGGACCTGTATTTCAATTTGAGCTATATCCGCTATGCGGAGAAGTTCTACGCGCTGTCGACGCCGATTTACAACTATTTCAACACGCCCGGCAGCGCGGTGCACACGGCGCTGAACCCGGTGAATATCGTGGCGACCCGCGCGACCCTGTTTGCATATTATAAGGAGCTGTATGAGCATCTGGGCCTGTATGAGGAGTACAAGCCGCAGATCTACAAGTATCTGGTGGCGGTGGCAGAGGCGTGAGCGCGGCGAATAGTACGCGGTAGGGGCCGGGCATGTCATGCCCCTACAGGGCAGACGGTGGAAAACGGGTAATAAAAATAGCGTAGGGGAGGGTTTTTAACCCTCCCCTACGCTATTTTCTGTTTTACACCCAATGCCCGAAGCGGTAGACCGGCTTCGTCGGCTCGGGGGGACGCAGGTCGTCGCCAAGATAGATGTCGATGGCGTTGCGCTGCATGCGGCGGGCGACCTTGTCAGGCAGATGGGCAAAGCCCTCGGCCAGGTTGGGCGGGCGCTTGACCGGGTGGTGGCAGTCGCTGCACAGAATGTGCACAAGGTTCCACTCGATCAGCTTGTGCAGCCACTTGGCGGTGTGTCCGTCCCGGATCAGGCCGGTGGCGTTGATCTGCGCCAAACACCCGTCGCAGACCCAGTTGTAGAGCAGCGTCGGGTCCTCGGTCACAAAGGGATAGCGCTCCACATGGGCCAGAATCGGCGTGTACCCCTGTGCACGGATGGCGTAGAGTGTCTCGTCGATGCCCGGCGGGTGCATCGTGGTGGGGAACTCGATCAAAATATAGTTGCTCCCCGCAAAGGCCAGTTGGCGCAGGTCAAGGCTGGGCAGCGCGGTGGAGTAAAACACCTCGGCGCCCATCTTACCGGCCAGCCGCAGACCCTCGGCCCTGCAGGCCGCGGACACCTGCAGGAACGCTGCCTTGCGCCGCGCGGTAAACTGCTCCACGGAAATGCGCTCATAATGGAAGTGCGGCGTGAACACAATGCCCGCCGCACCATCCTGTAATTCCTTGCGAATGAGCGACATTGACATATCCAAATCTTTGGCACCGTCATCAATGCCGGGCAGGATGTGACAGTGCAGCTCTACAAGGGCATTACTCATGCATCATTTCCCTTTTTATCTTCGTCGTAATAGCTGTAGGAGTAAGCGTAGGAGTAGCCGTCGCGGCGGCCGCTCTGCTTGCCGTTGTAGCCGTTCATGACAACACCCAGAATGTGGGCGTTGACGGCCTCCAAGTTCTTTTTGCTGAGCTGGGCACTCTGGATGGTGGTGACACCGGGGCGCACGACCAGCAGCACGCCGTCCGCCATGCGGCAGAGGACCGCAGCGTCGGTGACGAGGCTGACGGGCGGGGTATCCACGATAACATAGTCGAATGCCTTCTGCAGGGAGGCAAAGATCTTCTCGGTCATGGGGGCGGAGAGCAGCTCGGTGGGGTTCGGCGGGATCGTACCGGCGGCCAGGACCGTGATGCCGGAATCCTTGACGCGGACAAGCGCCGCGGCCAGCGCGCCTTCATCCTTGGAGGTGATGACGTTCGTCAGACCGGCATGGTTGCGCGGAATGCGCAGATAGCGGGAGATCGTCGCCTTGCGCAGGTCACAGTCCACAAGGACAACGCGCTTGCCGGAGGCCGCAATCGTCATGGCCAGGTTGACGGCCACGTTGGTCTTGCCTTCTTCGGGAACGGAGGAGGTGATCAGGATGGTCTTGCAGTTGCCGGCAGAGGAAAGAAATTCCAGGTTGGTACGCAGAGATTTGTAGGCTTCCACAAACTGGAACGGGGCGTCGCTGCTGACGGTAAACAGCTTGCGATGGCTGGTGTTTTTGCTTGCCTTGCTCATTTCTTTTTACCTCCCTGATATTCCGGAATGACGCCCACGACGGCGAGGTCAAGATACTTGGCAATGTCGTCCTCGGTATGGATCTTGTTGTCCAGCAGGACGGCCAGCAGGATGATGCCGACGCTGATGACCAAGCCCAGCACGCCGCCCAGCATGGTATTGCGGCCTACGTTGGGGGAGACAGGCGTCGGATTGACGGCGGCGCTGGAGATGACCTTGACGGAACCGGCTTCGACGGACTCGAGAATGACGTCAGGGGAAACGACGGTGATCTGCTCGCAGACCTGACGCGCCCACTCGGGGTTGTCGCTCTTGACTGTGACCTTCATGACCTGAGTGTCATCCACGGCGCTGACTGTGACGCGGCTTGCCAGCTGCTGATAGGTCAGGGACAGACCCAGGTTGTCAATGACCTGCTGCAGCACGGTGTCGCTCTTGATGATGATGCTGTAGGTGGAAACCAGCTTGGTGGCGGAGTTGATCTGGTCGCTGGTGACGTTGGAGGTGATGTCCTGACGGGTGTTGACGATCATCAGGGCGGAAGCCTCATATTGCGGGGTAATAAGGAACTTGGAGATACCGAACCCGGCAGCGGCCAGGATCACGGTGGCGAGAATGACGGCCAGCAGGTGCTGCCGGACGGCGTTCAGGACCTCCAAAAGGTCAATCGTTTCGTAACCTTCGTTTTCCATGTGTGGGTCCTCCTGTTAAATGTTCTGGCGGCGTTTCATGCGGCTTCTGGCAGTGGCGGTCAGGGCCAGAAGGATCACGGCGACTGCGCCGTAGATGATAGCAAACAGGCCGAAGCGGCCAAAGAGATTCTGCACATAGGTGACGATCAGCTGCTTGACCGAAGCGGGATTGATGCTCAGCGTCTCCATGTGGATCGCAGGGAAAATAATGGTGGCGGCCAGCGCACAGAGCGCCGCAGCCGCGGTGAAAGCGAACGTCAGGCAGCGCACGCCGTAGCGGGAGCTGCCGGCTAAGCGCAGCATCACAAAGAGGCTGACTGCGCAGAGCACCGCCATGATGGCGACGGCCACCGGCACAACGCGGTTGCACTTTTCAATAAAAGTATACAGCTGGCTGGCCAGGGGTACCGTGACATAGTTGGCGTAGTCCAGACGGCAGGCGTCGGCGACGACGACGACGGCGGATTCCATGTCGGATGTGACCTCGACGCCGCGGCTGTTCAAATCGTTGATCAGGTTGTCGTACGTCGTATTCAGAATCGCGTTGCGGGTATCAATAGCGGTGTCGCCCTGGTACAGACGGGTGATGGAACCCGCCATGTCCGCCGTGATCTGGTCGCGGGAGAGGGCGGCGGTCATCACGTCGGCGGAGAAGCCGGACGATGCGCCATAGCTGATGAAGTTGTCATACAGATAGCTGTAGGCGGCCTCATTGAAATCACTGCGGTTGACCTGCTCCTTCATGTAGGAGGCGCTGCAGATCGTTGTCATCAGGACAAGGCAGAGCGCCAGCAGTGCCAGCAGCAGACTGGACAGCCAGCTTAAAACCGTGGCCCACACAACGCTGCCCTTGCGGCGGGGGTGCGGAGCTTGTTTTTGTGCCATACATACACCCCCTTAGCTGTTGGCGTCCAGCACGGGGCCGGACACGTATTTGGCATAGACGAAGAAACGGTTCGGCGTGAAGCCGAGCGCATCGAAGGGATAGCAGGTGTACAGGATCAGATTCTCGTCGGTGCGGGTGAAGTCGTAGGCGGTCTCGTCCTGATAGTCGAGGATCTCGGTGCCGGTGACCTCATAGGTGTAGACGCCGTAGTGGGTCGTGATCGTGACCGTCGCGCCGGCCTCAGCGTGCTGCAGGTCATTGAAGAAGGTGTTGTTGTGCCCGGCCAGCAGGATGGTCTTGCCCTCGCCGGGAATGCCGACGCGGGCGTCGTCCTTGTAGGTGCCGACGCCGGCGTTCAAAATTTTGTTCGTGTCGCCGTAGTAGACCGGGGCGTCCACGTTGGTGCCGGAGATCGTGATCGTCGCGTAGCGGTCCCCCTCGGACGGGTAGGTGACGGAGCTCAGCGGCAGCCTGTCCGGCTGGGCGTCCGGCTCATCCACCGTACCGCCGTTGATGACGGTGGCAGCATTGTCCAGCAGATCTCTGGGCTGTGACCTCCGTTGTGCTGAAGAACCAGCCCAGCAGGGCCTGGTACGGGGCCAGCATGGTGTGGCTCACGATAAAGACCAGCGCGGTGCTGACCAGAACAAAGGCCAGCGGGACCACTACATAAGCCAGTGGACTGCGGCGCAGAAAAGAGTGCTTCTTGCTTGCCTGCATGGTGATATGCTTTTCCTCCTGATATGGTTGATAATTACTGCATCCCATATTATAAACTATTTTCTATATAAAAGGAAGGTCTAAAACAAGAATAAATTGACCAATTCCGTATAAACAACGAAAAACGGGCAGAGCCAGAGGTTCTGCCCGCTGCCGGTTAAAAACCGGACTTATGCAGCTGGATTACAGTGCACGCTCCTTGCGGACGGCCATGCCGAGCACGCCGGCAACAGCCAGAGCAGCAACAGCAAAGACAACGGCGGTGTTATCGCCGGTGGCCTTGATGACAGCGCTGGAAGAAGCGGTGATGGGGTTCGCAGCGGAAGAAACGGTCTTGACGCTGGAAGCGGCAGCACTGTTCTTGGCGGCATTGCTGACAGCAGCGCTGGTGTTGGTGTTGTTGTCGGTGGTGGTGGTAGGAACCTCAGCAACGACAGCAACGATATCCTTTGCGTTGTTAGCGGTGACATAGGCGGAGACAACGATCTTGGAAGAATCGCTGGTGTCAATGGTCGGTGCAGAGATGGAAACACCGGCGGGCAGCAGGCCGTTCATCGTAGCAACAGCATCATTGGCGGCCTTGGTGGCAACGGCAACATCCGTGGTGCCCTTGATGGTGGCATTGGCGGAAGCGGCGGTAGCCTTCAGAGCGTCCATGTTGTTGTAGATGGTCTGCAGCTGGTCAGCAGTCAGGCTGTTGACAGTGTTGTCAATCGTGGTGATGCCGTAGCTGGCAGCGAAAGCCTTGATCTCGGCCTTAGCCTTTGCAGCGGTATCAGCTTTGCTGAAATCAGCAGCGAAAGCGGAGGTAGCGAAGACGCAAGCCATCACAACGCCCAGCAGAACGGCGACGAACTTCTTGAAGTTGTTCATTGGTAATATCCTCCTTTCTTCGAAAAATATACGGGCAAAGCCCATATACCATACAGGAAAAAGGATAGACTTCTTCCTTTTACTATTGTAAGGAAATTATAGCATACTGTAATCTGAAATTCCAGTGAATATCTGCGAGAAAGATATATAATGACAAAAATTGTCATAACCGACAAATGAAAAAGACAGAGACGAATGAAATTTGACAAGACGGGAATCTGACGGGAAAATGTTATAATTAGGATGCACATAGAACAAGGAAAAACGGCAAAAAATGTGCGTTTCTCCCCGCCCGGTTGAAAGCCGCCCGGCAGTGTGATACAATAAAAGCCAAACAGGAAAGTGAGGAGAAGCGGCATGCAGACCTGCAATATTATGGGCGTGAACATCGCCGTCACCGACATGGACAAAACGCTGCGCCTGGTGGAGGACAACTGCGAGGCATGGCGCGGGAAATATATCTGCGTGGCGAACGTCCACACCACCGTGACGGCCCACGACGACCCGACCTATCTGCGGGTGCAGAACGGCGCGGTCATGGCCCTGCCGGACGGCGGGCCGCTGTCCAGATACAGCCGCAAGAAGGGCTTTGCCGACGCCGCCCGCGTGACAGGCCCCGACCTGATGCGCGAGCTTTTGAAGGAGAGCGGGACAAAGCACTACCGGCACTATTTCTACGGTTCCACGCAGGAGACGCTGGACATCCTGCGCGAAAAAATTACGGAAAAGTACCCCGGCGCGGTCATCGCGGGGATGTACTCTCCGCCGTTCCGTTCGCTGACGGCGGACGAGGATGCGGAGATCGTGGAGAAGATCAACGCGGCAAAGCCGGATTTTGTCTGGGTGGGCCTGGGCGCGCCGAAGCAGGAGCGCTGGATGGCCGCCCATGAAAACCGCGTGCAGGCGCTGATGCTGGGCGTGGGTGCGGCCTTTGACTACGAGGCCGGCAACATCCGCCGCGCCCCGGCCTGGATGCAGCGCTGCAATCTGGAATGGCTGTACCGCCTGATGCAGGACCCGAAGCGGCTTTTCAAACGCTATTTCGTGACGAACACCAAGTTTTTGTGGTGGAGCTGGAGACACTAAGGAAGGCTCCCCCCTCGGGGGAAGCCTTTTGCGAGCATCGCCCCTTTTTATGGGTGGCGGTGCTCTTTTTTGTTTGTTTATACGCTCTTTTCGGTTTTCCACGCTCTGCGGCAAAAAACAGCGTGCGGGGGTGGTATAGTGCAAAGCGTCCGAGACATATACTGTACATTTACGGAGGGCTTGCACGATGGCTGTACTGAACGGGGAACGTATGCACGACACAATGGAAAGGCTGCTGCCCGGGGCGCGCAGTGCGGCGCTGCTGTGGCAGGGCGCGGCAGTGCTGGGCGGCGCGGCGCTGGGGGCCGGGCAGGTCTACGGCGGGGCTGCGCCGTTTGGGCTGGCGCTGGTCATCGGCTGCCCGCCGTCCTACTGCCTGGCCGCGGCGCTGGGTACGCTGTCGGCGGGACTGGCGTTCCAGCCGATGCTGCTGGGCGTTAAACTGGCCGTGGCTGCCGTGGCTGCCGCGGCGGTGCGGCGTCTCATCGATGGCCGCCCCGGGGCCGGGGCGCTGGCGGGCTGTCTGACGCTGATGGCGGCGCAGGTGCTGCAAATCGTACTGGCGGGGGGACTTTTCAACCCGGGGCAGACCGTCACGGTGGGGTGTACGGCGCTGCTGGCCGCGGTTTTTGGCTGGGCGTTCGCGCATTTTCCTGCGCGGGAGCCGCGCGGCGTCTGCCTGTGGCTGGCTGTGGCTACGGCATGTCTGCAGCGCTGTGCCGTCGGGCCCTTGGCTCCGGGCCTGGCGCTGGCCGCGGGGGCCGGGCTGTGCGCGGCCATCGGCGGCACGCTGGAGCAGACCGCCGTGCTGAGCATTGCGCTGGCGGCGGCCATCACGGCGTCGGGGCCGACACTGGCCTACGCCGCGCTGGCTGTGGCGCTGGGCAGTCTGGCGGCATCCTGCCTCTGCCCGGGGGAGCGGGGCCGCTGCGCCGGGGTGTTTGCGGCGGGCTGCACCGCGGGGGCACTGGCCGCGCCCGACGCTGCCAGTGTGCTGCCGCTGGCGGTCAGTGCCGGGGTGGGCGTTGTGGCTGCGCTGGCTGTGCCGGGGAGCGTGCTGCACAAAATTTTCCCGCCGCCCGCGCCGCCTGTGCAGACGCAGGGCCTGGGCGGGGCGGCGCGCAAGCTCTCCGCCGTGGCGGACACGCTGAGCGACATTGCCGACACGGTCAACGCGGTCTGCCAGCGGCAGCTGCCGCCCAAGGGCGAGACCTTTGACTTTGTGGTGGAGCAGGTCGCCCGCACGACCTGCCAGAGCTGCACCCGCCGCAGCCGGTGCTGGGTGCGCGGCTACGCCACGGCCATGGACGGGCTGTACCATTTGAAGCCGACGCTCGAGAGCAAGGGCCGCGTGGAGGTCGAGGACCTGCCGGGGCAGCTGGCGGGGTGCATCCACCCGGCAGACCTCTGTACAGCGGCCAACCACGGCTACCGGCTGTGGCGCAGCCGCCGCCAGACCCGTGCCCGGGCTGTGACGCTGCGCGCCGCCCTGACCGAGCAGTACAGCGCACTGGCCGGGGCGCTGGCCCAGCTGGCGGGCAAGCTGGGCCAGGCCGGTCTGCCCGACCCGCGGCGCGAGGCCCGCGTGGCGCAGCTGTTTGCCGAGCTGGGGCTGGACGCGCTGGAATGCAGTGTGACCGCTGATTTGGCCGGGCGGCTGACCGCGAATGTGACGATCTGCCGCACGCGGTTCACCCCCGACGAGGTCGCGGGCCTGACCGACGAGATGACCCGCATCTGCCGCCGCGACATGGATACGCCCGAAATCACCCACTGCCGCACGGTCACGATGCTGTGCTTTGGCGAAAAACCGCTGTTTACCGTTGAATTTGGCGCGGCGGCGCACGCAGCCGGCGGGCAGAGCGTCAGCGGCGACGCGCTGGACCAGTTCTGCGACACAAGCGGGCGGGCGCAGATGCTTTTGTGCGACGGCATGGGCACGGGCCGCGCCGCCGCCGTGGACGGTCAGATGGCGGCCAAGCTGACGGCACAGCTGCTGCGCGCCGGGTTCGCAGCGGAGAGCGCTGCCCGGCTGGTGAACGTGGCGCTCGGCCTGAAGGGAGCCGAGCAGGAGGCCGGTGCGACGCTGGACCTGCTGACGGTGGACCTGTACACCGGGCGGGCCGGGCTGTTCAAAGCGGGCGCCGCACCGAGCTTTCTGGTGCGCGGCGGTGTACCGCGGATGCTGGACGGTGCAAGCCTGCCCATGGGCGTGCTGGACAGTCTGGTGGGACGGAGCACGACGTTTGCGCTGGACGCCGGGGACTGGGTCGTGCTGGTCAGCGACGGTGCGCTGACCGACGGGAGCGACTGGCTGATGCAGCAATTGCAGCTCTGCGCCAAATTGGGCCATACGCCGAAGCAGGCCGCCGAGACCGTGGCTGACGCCGCCGCCCGCCGCGCCGGGGCCAAGCAGGATGACATAACGGTGGCGGTGCTGGCGATGGGGAGAGCAGGGTAAACAGGAGGGAGCCCTGTAGGGGCGGGCACTGCCCGCCCGCGCCGTTTGCGGCAGTGGGACAGCGCCCGGGCGGATATGGAATCCGCCCCTACGGCTGTAGGGGGCGATGCTCGTCATCGACCCGGAAGGCTTCCGCTGACGCACACCTCCTGCGGGCGAGCAATGCTCGCCCCTACAGAATGTAAAACACGCCCCGCGGTTCAAAATGAACTGCGGAGCGTGTTTTGGGTTTAAAACAGCTTTTGCTTTTTGGTGGGCTGGGGGTCGAAGGGGGTGTCCTCGTGGTGGCGCTTGATAAAGACCTGGCGGGTCTTTTCGGTCACGCTGCGTCCGTTGTGCTTGGGGACAGAGTAGAATGTCCGGGTGATGTTGTAGTACCCCAGTAGGTGCTGCACCAGATATTGTGCTACGGCGGGCAGACAATCGGTGTCGTCGATGGTCTCGTAATTGTAGTCGCCGTAGAGGAACGGCACCTCGTCACTGCCGGCAAACAGCGTGATGGCGGCCTCGTCCAGGACGATCTCCCGGATGACGCTCTGCTGCAATCCCGCGGTGCCGCACTCGGCGGCGCGCTTCGATGCAAGTGGGCGCTGATCCAGCGGCACGCTCTGGGGGTCGAGCTTCTCGGTGCCGCGCTGGCCGATCTCCAGCAGGATGTCGCGCATCATGCGGCTCTCCAGCAGCGGGCGGATGCGTTCCTTTGCGCGGGCTTGTTCGGTTTTGTTCTGGATGGTGGTAATCAGGCCCATGGGGGCGCCTCCTTGCAAAGTATGACGATTTGATAACAGTATACCACATCCGAAAGCAGGATGACAACCGTTCCCGGTTGTAAAATTCCGCAAAATTACCCGACGACGAGCACCTGCAGACTGGCCGTGCCGTGCTGCACGGTGTAGCGGTCTGTGATGGTAAAGTGCTGCTCGATCCAGGCGTGGAATTCGGCCATATCGCGGACCTCGGCATCATCGTAGAGGATGACGTCGGGCTGCTTCTCCGGCAAAAGCGCATAGTACTGTTCAAAACGCGGGTCGCTGTCGGTGCCCGAGATGACGGACGCCTGCGCGACGGTCAGCGTGCCGTCTGCCATCAGAAAGCCGAGGCCGTGCTGCTCGCCGATGGCCTGGAGCACGCTCTTGCCCGCATAGGGGGCGAGGGCTTCATACAGGCATTCCTGCATGTCGGCGGCCTTGGTGTCGGCCCAGGTCCCGGCGGCGGGGCCGCGGGTGATCCTTTCGGGCTGGATGGCCGTGATCGGCTCACAGTGCCAGCCGGTCTCCAGCACAAGGCAGAGCTTCGGCACGGCACAGGCCAGCAGGAGCCCGGCTGCCAGCAATGCCGCCGCAGCGCGGTGCCGCCGGGTCGGGCGGGGCTTGAGCAGCAGCGCTGCCGTTCCGCAGACCGCGGGCCAGAACAGGTACATAAAGGTCGTTGGCAGCGCGATCAGCGTGGAGCGCAGGATAAACAGGTACGCCGCTATGCCGGGCAGCCAGCCCAGCCAGAACAGCAGGCGGCGCAGGGGGCGGTGGTCGGCCTCGCGCCGGTCACACCAGAACGTCCAGCCGCCGGCCAGCGCGAACGCCGGGCACATGTAGCGGAAATCCAGCTCCTGCGCGCGCAGACAGTAGGCCGTGCACCAGAGAGAGAGGAAAAACGCTGTGTACCAAAGCGCCTTTTCAAGGCTGCGGGCAAAGCCGCGGCGCTCGCCAAAGAGCATCCCGGCGGCGGCCAGCGCCACACCGGCCAGGGCCGACAGCCAGCAGTTGCCGATGACGGCGGAAAGCTGGGAGCGGAGCATGGCAAGACGGTCCGCTGTGGTAAAATCATACTGTGGGTCGTGTAAAATCAAGCCGGCGCGTGCGAGCAGGGCGGCGAAATCAAAGCCCATGGCAGCTTCTTCATGTTCGCCCTGCTGGAGATGCTTACCCGCAGCGGTGTGTTTGACATCATGCTGGGCAAGCTGCACAACGCCAGCAAGACCCCGCGTCAGGCGGAGCTGGTCACCATCCTGATCTGCTTCGTGGGCAGCGTGGCCATCGGCGCGGCCTCCATCACCATCCTGTTTGTGGGCCCGCTGGTCCGCAAGCTGCTGGAGACCCACAACATCGAGCGTACCCGCGGCTCCAACCTGATGGATGGCATCAGCACCGGTTTCGCCGGTCTGGTCCCCTACAACCCCGTGTGCCTGAACGCGGTGAGTCTGGCCATTGCCAGCGGTGTGGTGGGTGAGTCCTTCTCCTTCCTGGACTTCATCCCCTACAACTTCCAGAGCATCATGCTGATCGTCCTGTTCACCTTCAGCGCCATCACCGGCGTGGGCCGCCGCTTCGACAAGCCCCAGGCTGCCAAGTAAACAAATAATTTACAGATAGAATGGAAAAAGGAGATCCCTATGGAAAACTATGAGCATGGTCTGCTGTTTGACCCCGCCCTGTCTGCGGAGATCAAGGAGCGCTTCTGCTATGTGGATGCCGACCCCGAGTTCGGCAAGCGTCTGTTCTTTGAGAACTCCGGTGGCTCCCTGCGCCTGAAGGCGTCTGTGGAGGAGCAGGCCAAGTACCAGGCCTTCCCCGATTGCCCGGAACGCGTACACGCCCGCTCCAAGGAGCTCAAGCGTATCCAGCTGCGGGGTATCGATGATGTGATGCACGTGGTGTTCGGCGCCTCCGGCGGCGCGCTGCTGACGGAGATGACCGCCTCCCAGTGCATGTTCCAGATGGTGGGCGCCATTCTGGAGAACTGCCCGGGGACCAATGCCGTCACCTCCGTGTTGGAGCATCCCTCCG
>OLOW01000651.1_pt1 | contig 23560 bp, 18 predicted proteins | sample 1672801 | NCBI WGS metagenome assembly OLOW01 (sample SAMEA3136725, study PRJEB25190) | human gut metagenome | biome: human gut; feature: human-associated habitat; material: faeces | place: Austria | collected 2013 | reverse complement strand
TCCGGCGAGGCCGCGCTGCACTATGGACAGCGCAAGGTACGCAGGGCCATCCGGGAGCACCCGGCCAAGGCCGCCGCCCGTGCGGAGTCCCGGTACATCAAGGCCACGGCGGACTACCATTCCCGCAAGTTTGCACAGGAGCAGCCGGAGGCGCAGAGCGCCGCCGCCCGGTTATGGCACCGCCACAAGCTGAAACGGGAGTATCAGCGCAAGGCGCGGGAAACCGCCAAGCAGACCGCCAAGGCCGCCGAACAAACCGCGTCGGCCATGGAGCGGTTTGTCCGGGAAGCGGCAGCGTTCGTCAAGCGGCATCCCGTGGGGACGCTGCTTGCGCTGGGCTGCCTGCTGGTGGTGCTGACCCTGCAATCGTGTATGTCCTCGATGGTTTCCGTGGGAAACAGCACCCTTGCGGCCATCGCCGCCAGCACCTATAAGGCGGAGGACGCGGATATGCTGGGAGCCGAGGCCGCCTACTGCGCTTTGGAGGACAAGCTGCAACGCTACCTCGACACCTACACCCGCACCCACGATTACGACGAATACCATTTTGACCTCGACAGCATTGAACACGATCCCTATGTGCTGATCTCCATGATCTCCGCGCTCCATGAGGGCGCGTGGACATTGGACGAGGTGCGCGGGACGCTGCAAGACCTCTTTGACCGCCAGTACATTTTGACCGAGGATGTGGTGGTGGAGGTGCGCTACCGTACCGTTACCCGGACGGACAGCGAGGGCAACGACTATGAGGTGGAGGTGCCGTACAACTATTACATCTGCTATGTCACGCTGGAAAACTTCAATCTCTCCCACGTCCCGGTTTACATGATGTCCGAGGAGCAGCTTTCCATGTACGCCCTGTATATGTCCACGCTGGGGAACCGCCCCGATCTGTTCCCCTCGTCCGGCTATATCGGGAAATACATCACCAACCGCCCGCCGGAGCATGAAGTCCCGGAGTCCTATCTGGATGATGAAACCTTTGCCGCCATTCTGAAGGAAGCGGAAAAGTATCTCGGTTTCCCCTATGTGTGGGGCGGCAGCAGCCCGTCCACGTCCTTTGACTGCTCCGGCTTCGTCAGTTACGTCTACAATCAATGCGGCTGGGATTTTGGACGGCTGGGGGCGCAGGGCCTTTATAACATCTGCTCCCGGACGAGCAGCCCCCGCCCCGGTGATCTGGTGTTCTTTGTCGGCACCTATGACACAGCGGGTATTTCTCATGTGGGCATCTATGTGGGCGACGGCTGGATGCTCCATTGTGGCGACCCTATCAGCTATGCCAACCTGAACAGCAGCTATTGGCAGTCCCATCTTTACGCCTACGGGCGACTACCGTAAAGGAGGTTTTTTGATATGGCAATTACGAAAAGCGCAAAGATCGAGGCCGAGATTGAAAAGGTCAAGGCCAAAATTGCCGAGCAGCAGGCACGGCTTAAAGAACTGGAGCAGAAGAAGCTGGAGGCGGAAAACAGCGAGATCGTGGAGATCGTGCGCGGCATGAGTATCTCCCTTGCCGATCTGCCGCTGGTGCTCCAGCAGCTCCGGAGCGGCGCTTCTGGTCACAGTGGCCAGAAGCCGACAGAACAGGCGGAGGTGACGGAATGAAAAAACTGCGGCTTTTGCTGATAACGCTTTGTGTGTCCGTCCTCATGGGTAGTATGGCGGTCACGGCCTACGCCGGGGGCGGTGAGGAATGGGACGGCCTTGCCCCGGTGGAGCCGCTGCCCACCGAAACCGTTGACTCCGGCGAGGGCTTCACCGAGGACGGCAACCTTGTGACCCGTGACCTGCTCTACGATAAGGCCACCAACAAGCAGTTCATCACGGTGCAGACCAGCGGCGGCAACACCTTTTACATCGTCATTGACTATGACAAGCCCACCGACGAGGACGGTGAGCAGTATCAGACCTACTTTTTGAATATGGTGGACGAGGCCGACCTGCTGGCGGCGATGCAGGCTGCGGGCGATGAGCTGCCGGAGTGTGCCTGTGCCGACAAATGCGCCGTGGGCGCTATCAACACGGATTGCACCGTCTGCGCCGTGAACATGAGCGAGTGCCAAGGCAAGGCCCCGGAGCCTGCGCCTGTGGTAGAGCCGGAGCCTGACCCCGAGCCGGAGCAGCCCAAGGCCACGGGCAACGGCGGTATGCTTCTGCTGGCGCTGGCCGTGGTGGCCGTTGGCGGCGGCGCTGGCTGGTACTTCAAAATCTACCGTCCCAAGAAGCAGCGGGCCGCTGAGTCTGAGGCGGACTACGGCAGCGAGTATGACGGCGCAGAGGATTATGACGAAACCGATCCCGAGGATGACGGGCCGCCGTGGGACGAGGACGGTGAAGAATGAGGTTTACCAACAGCCCCTATGAGGACTTTATGAAAGAAAAGAGCTACTTCAAGGGCGTCCCGCCCAACCTGCCGCCCAAAGGCTCCCGCTGCGACGGTTGCCTCTACTGGCATGGGATCGGCTGCGTGTTCTGCTACCAGGAGCAGCTTCGGTCAAAGACAGGGGGCAAAAATGAGCCGTGAATTGACCCGGCAGGAAAAGGCGGCGATTCGCTCCCTTGTGAAGCGGTGGTGTGCCAACTATGACAAAGACATTGGCTGTCTGCCGCTGGATTGCGAGTGCTATATGCTGGGGAAATGCTGGACGGGCGCTTATTGCCGCTATTTCCGTTCGGCGGTGCTGCCCCTTGATCCCGTATTGGAAAGGTCGCTGACCGTGGAGACCGTGGCGGAAACCCGGCCCTGCCCGGTGTGCGGCAGGGCTTTCCTCCCGGATGGGCGGCAGCGGTACTGCTCCCCGGCCTGCGCCCATACCGCAAGGCGGCAGAAGCAGCGCGGCTATATGCGGAAATACCGGGGGTAGGCCGTGAGCATTTGACCCCGGAAAATGCCCTTGATTGCAGGGCTTTCCGGGGCCGCTTCATGGGCGGGGTGTATGATTTCATAGCCCCGCCCGGTTTTGCAGAGATATTGCTAACATTTTGGAAAGGAGGTCGTATGGACAAAAACCAAGGCTATGAGATCATTCAGGCCGTCATGCTGGAAAATGGCAGGGGCTTTGCGCTGGGGCATGATCCCGCCGCGCCCTCGCCCTATGTCACATGGGCTTGCTATGATGACAAGGACGGCCAGCGGCAGTATGAATGGGGGCATTACGGCAGCGACCGTGCCGCTCTGGAACAGGACTTTGCGGCACGGGTGCAGGAGTACCAGCGCCTTTACAACGTCGATGTCAGGCAGGTCGAGGCTCCCGGCCTTTACAAGTATTACTCTACCCAGCGCCCTGTGGACATTGGGACATTCCCCAAGCCGCCCCGTAACGCCCCGGATGAGATCGTCAACTACGATCAGCGCGTCCCGGTTGAAAATGGATCATTTCTGGCGTGGGGGCATTTGACCTACACACGGCCATTGACGAAACGGCAGGCGTCTGACTATGAGCTGCGGCCCGCGCCCGACAATCCCGACAGGCCCCGTTCGATCCGGGAGCAGATGAAAACCGCCGCAAAGCTGGCCGAGGCTGACCGGGGCCAAGCTGCCCCAAAGAAAAACGCCCCTGACCGGGGCGACAGATAGGAGGACATTCATGGATCAGGAACACAATCCCAACAAAAACGCCGAGCTTTCGATGGAGCAGAATTATAATCAGATTGACGGCATCATCAACAATCTGCCTGCACCGCCCCCGGAGGAGAAGCCGCTGGATAAGGTGCGGGAACACCCGCCCAAGCGCCGCAGCCGGGAGCGTGAGGAGCGTTGACAAAAAAGCGCGTCCGCAGCGTCCCCATCTATGTGTGGGTACGGCCTGACGAGCTGGAGGTCATTCGGGAGCGCATGGCCGAGGCGGGCATCCGCAACATGAGCGCCTATATCCGAAAAATGGCGCTGGGCGGCTATGTGCTCCACGTTGACCTTGAACCCGTCAAGGAGCTTGTGTCGCTCCAGCGGCGAAGGTACGTCTGCCACTGATCCGAAAGATTTAACCATTATTGGAAATTACACACCCCGCTTTCGTTTTGGCTTCTCATTAGGAGCTGACTATAAAGGATTTGATATCAATCTAATGTTCCAGGGCGTAGCCAAACGTGACGTTTGGGTAGGAGGCGACGACAGAACCGCTTATTCTAAAGGTATGATTTTCTGGGGTATCAACGGGGGGCAATGGGATTCCACCGGATACGAAGAACACATGGATTACTTCCGTCCTGAAGGAGATGAAATGGGAGCAAATCTCAATGCTTATTATCCGCGCCCCATTATTGGAAGTAAACAAAACCAGCAGGTACAAAGTCGTTACTTGCAGAATGCAGCTTACATCCGCTTGAAAAACATACAAATAGGTTACACGTTGCCTAAAGCATGGATACAAAAAGCTAACCTGGAGAAAGTACGACTATTCTTCTCCGGAGATAATTTATGGACTGGTACCAAGATGAGTAAAAATTTTGATCCAGAACTAATTTACCAAAACGGTATGAGTTATCCGTTAAGCTATACTCTATCATGTGGAATTAATATTACATTATAAACTTTAAATAAATCATAATCATGAAATTAAAATACATCATACTCCCTATAATAGCAACTTCATTCGCTATAAGCTCATGTAACGATTTTCTAGATAGAGAACCATTGACAGACAATGTGAATGAAGGTTTTTTCACAGAACCAAGCCAATTGCAGGCTTATTGTAACAAGAAATACGAACTATTGCCCGATTTCAAAGACACCAATCTTTTTACCAACGATCAAACCAGTGATAACCAAGCAGGAACAGATCCTGTAGATTTCTTTCTACCGCAACGTATCAAAGTTGCCGCCACAGGAAGTTATAATCGGCAAGGACATTTGCGCGACTGTAACCGATTGTTATATTACGCTTTGGAAAATATCCAAAAAGGGGAACTGGAAGATACCCGCGAAACTCAGCAATATATCGGTGAGATTTACTTCTTCAGAGCTTACATCTATTTCGAATATTTGAGGAAATTCGGAGATTTTCCCATTATCAAATCAGAACTTAGCGCAGATGATTATGCCGCCAATGTGGAAGCAAACAAACGTAAGCCACGTAATGAAGTGGCCCGATTTATTCTAGAAGACCTGAACGAAGCCATTGCCCGATTATTACCGCGCAGTAATAATCTGACCAATCACCGTCTGAACAGAGAGTGTGCCTATCTATTTAAATCACGTGTAGCCCTGTATGAAGCAAGTTGGGAAACCTACCATCAAGGAACCGCACGAGTACCAGGTGGTCCGGGCTGGCCGGGCGGTACTTTCAATGGCAACCTTAATACTGAAATAGATTTCTTCCTGACTGAAGCGATGGCATCTGCCAAAGAAGTGGCAGAAGCAATACAAATCTCTGATAAAATAGAAGATTATATGAATATGTTCAATCAATATGATCTTTCTTCCAACAAAGAGGTATTATTATGGCGTATGTATAGTGCGGATGCCAAAGTGAATAGCTTAGTAGAAGGCAATTATCATAGCATATACAATGAAAACGGTGAAGGCTGTGTGGGACAAGGTGGAGGTTATACACGATCCATGGTTGAAACTTTCCTAACTACCAATGGCCTGCCTATTTATGCACCAGAAAATACAGAATACAAAGGCGACAAGAGTATCCCCGATGTAATGGAGAATCGTGATTTACGCCTTGTAGAATCAACATTCAAACCGGGTGATATGGTTTGGAGAGGTGGTAATATGGACCAAGACGGAAGAATGGTCTATGCAAATCTACTACAAGCTTATCAAAACTTAAGCAGAACAGCTACAGGATATTTAGTTCGTAAAGGATGGAGAGACAGCAATGTAGCTCCAGCGGATAATTCACCTTTGGCTTATATGATATTCCGCGCCAGCGAAGCATATCTCAACTATATGGAAGCTGACTATATGAAAAACAAAAATCTAGATGATTATAGCAAAAAATACTGGAGAGCTTTGAGAAAGCGTGCCGGCGTATCAGAAAACTTCCAAAAAACTATCGATGCAACAGATCTAAGTAAAGAAAACGATCTGGCTGTTTGGTCCGGAAGTCAGATGATAGACAAAACTTTATATAATATCCGCCGTGAACGACGTTGCGAATTTATAGCAGAAGGCATGCGTAAAGATGATCTTTTACGCTGGCGTTCACTAGATAAAATGAAAAACTATCAAACAGAAGGATTCAATTGGCAAGAGTATCAAAAAGAGCCTTACTATGTGAAACAATTGGCTGCCGGCTTAGTGGTTAGTAATTCTAAATATTTACGTCCGCATTTTGCCAACGAACTGATCATTACCAACAATGGCTACAACTTTGAAGAAGCGAATTACCTGACCCCTATCTCTTATGACGTATTCCGTCTTTCAACCCCTGAGAAAGGAGGCGATATTTCCACTTCCGTTGTTTATCAAAATCCAGGCTGGCCTGTCGGTGCCAATCAATATGCTCTGCAATAGGTTTAGATAAAATAACTCAAAAAGGGTGTAGTTTAATTCGTTACAATGTATTCTTATTGTACCTTTGAACACACCCTTTACCAATATCATACCGAATTAATATGAAATTTTTATATAAAAAAACATTTTTCATCTTTCCGTTCTTGACTTCTATCTATTTACAAGCTCAAGAAAAACCTAACCTGGTCTTCATCATGGCAGATCAGTGGAGAGGAGATGCTTTAGGTTGTCTCGGAAAAGAACCTGTCAAAACACCTTGCCTGGACCAACTGGCCCGTGAAGGAGTGAATTTCACCAATGCTGTCAGCAGCTATCCCGTATCTTCACCGGCACGAGGCATGTTGATGACAGGCATGTATCCGCATAAGAACAAAGTAACAGGCAATTGCAATTCTGCCAACGCTCCTTATGGAGTAGAACTTCCACAAGATGCACGCTGCTGGAGTGATATACTTAAAGCCAATGGATACCAAACAGGATATATCGGCAAATGGCATCTGGATGCTCCTTATGAACCATACATAGATACTTACAACAACCATGGTGCAGTTGCTTGGAACGAATGGTGTCCAAAAGAACGCCGGCACGGTTTTGACTATTGGACCGCTTATGGCACTTACGACTACCATTTAAAACCCATGTACTGGGACACTGATGCTCCCCGGGACAGTTTTTATTATGTCAATCAATGGGGACCGGAGTATGAAGCCGACAAAGCGATTGAGTACCTCAACGGGCATATAGATAAAACGCAGCCATTTGCCTTAGTCGTATCCATGAACCCTCCACACACCGGTTACGAGTTGGTGCCCGACCGATACAAGGAGATGTATAAAAACCTGAATGTAGAGGCATTATGTGCCAACCGTCCCGACATTCCCGCCAAAGGCACTGAAATGGGTGACTATTTCCGAAACAATATCCGCAATTACTATGCCTGCATGACCGGAGTCGATGAAAATATAGGTCGGATAATCAACGAATTGAAACGTTTGGGTTTATTAAAAAATACTATTGTAGTATTCACTTCTGACCACGGCATCTGCATGGGGGCTCATGAACAAGCCGGAAAAGATATCTTTTATGAGGAATCCATGCGAATTCCCGTCCTTATCTCATGGCCGGAAAAAATAAAGCCGAAAACCGACCGAACAACCATGATAGCTTTTGCCGACTTGTATCCGACCCTGCTTTCCATCATGGGCTTTCAGCAACAAATACCGGAAGAAGTACAAACATTCAACCTTGCTTCCGTTCTCCTCTGCGGAAAAGAAAACAACCGCATTGTCCAACCTTATTATTACATACAGTCATCCAATCCGGCAACAGGCTACCGGGGATTACGCACCGCCACACATACGTTTACTATCCATACAACCGATGGAAAGGTAGATAAGATTATTCTATTCGATAGGAGATCAGACCCTTACCAAATGAATAATATAGCTATGCAGCATCCCAAACTGGTAAACCGATTGAAAAGCCAATTAAAAACATGGCTGCAAAAAACAGAAGATCCATTTTTTAATTATTTATAACCCATGAAGATACTATATACATCCCTTCTCTTCCTTATGAACTGTGTACTGAGTGTTGCACAACCGGAAATCATTGTACCCAAACCGCATCAATTGAAATGGCACGAAGCGGAAATGGGAGCCGTATTTCATTATGACCTCCACGTATTCGACGGCATCCGCTACGGACAAGGCAACAACCGTATCAGCCCCATTGAAGATTATAATATATTTAATCCTACCCAACTGGATACTGACCAATGGATTCAGGCAGCTAAAGCCGCAGGCTGCAAATTCGCCGTACTCACAGCCACGCATGAAACCGGCTTCGGATTGTGGCAAAGTGACGTAAACCCATACTGCCTGAAAGCTGTAAAATGGCGTGATGGCAAAGGAGACATTGTCCGCGACTTTGTCAACTCCTGCCGTAAGTATGGTATCCAGCCGGGCATCTATGTAGGCATCCGGTGGAATTCACTTCTGGGTATCCATAATTTCAAGGTAGCCGGTGACGGAGAATTTGCCGCCAACCGACAGGCGTGGTATAAACGCTTCTGCGAGAAAATGGTGGAAGAACTTTGTACCCGCTATGGAGATTTATATATGATTTGGTTTGATGGCGGAGCCGATGACCCACGAGGTGACGGTCCTGATGTGGAACCCATCGTCAATAAATACCAACCCAACTGCCTGTTCTACCACAACATAGACCGTGCTGATTTCCGCTGGGGAGGTTCAGAAACCGGCACAGTGGGATACCCCTGCTGGTCTACTTTCCCAGCCCCCTGTTCACATCATAAACGTATTGAAAGCCAAAAAGACCAAATAGCCTTATTAAAACAAGGTGATCCCGAAGGCAAATACTGGGTACCGGCTATGGCAGACAGCCCCCTGCGTGGTGCCAACGGCCGCCACGAATGGTTTTGGGAACCCGATGACGAGAATAATATCTATCCATTGACAACGTTGATGGATATGTACGAAAAATCAGTGGGCCGCAACGCTACGTTAATCATCGGGCTGACCCCCGATCCTGATGGGCTATTGCCGGCAGGTGACGAACAGCGTTTAAAAGAATGGGGAGAAGAAATAAACCGGCGCTTTGGTACACCATTGGCGGAAACCCAAGGCCGGAGGCAACGGCTTACGCTGAATCTGAATGAAAAACAACCGGTCAACTACTGCATCATCCAAGAAGACATTGCCAAAGGCGAAAGAATACGCCAATACAAGATAGAAGCGAAAGTCAACGGAAAATGGCAGACAGTGTGCTCCGGCGAGTCTGTGGGACACAAACGCATTGCACACTTCGAACCGGTAGAAACCACCGCCTTGCGCCTCACCGTAACCCAATCCGTTGCCTTACCCGAAATCAGACATTTCAGTGCCTATAACGTAACCCTCAAATAAAAAATCATGAGAGAATATAAAGCAATATTCATTTGTATCCTGATTTGCAATGTATTTGTTTGTCCGAAATCCTTCGGGCAAACAGATTACACATATGAAAAAGGAAAGTCTTTCAAGAACACAAACGCTTTGTCAATGACAGATACGATTGATTTAACTTCCATTTCTTCTCCCATACCCTATAAGAAATCCATACCCGGACAAACCCAGACTATTGCCTGTCCGGTACGGTTACCCGGGTACGTCCGAGGTATTTTCTTCAGCCGAGACTCCCGTCCGGGAGATTTTGAATGGCCCAACAATACCAACCGGCTCCTACCTTGGGTGTTCAACGATTTAAAAGAATTAACCGACACCCGCTATCCGGGAATACCTTCCAATGCAGCCCCATCTACGTTGGGAGATGCATTACTGCTGGAACTGACAAACGGAGAATACTTGTTTGCCAAAGCCATTGCCGGCCGTAACAGTTTAAGCTGGCTGCAAGTAAACGATAACGGCTCTGTCACCCTATATGTATCCACTTTAGGAAAAGACTATCTGAAACCGGAAGTCCCTCTTCTACTCATCCGACAAGGAAAAGATATTTATTCAACCATTCGGCAAGCCTATCAAGCGCTGATGAAAAATACAGAAGCCGCCGACTTAAAAAGCCGCACAGCCAAGGAATATTTCGAAGCTTTCCGCTATCTCGGTTGGTGTACATGGGAACATTATCATGATGATATAAACGAATCCAAGGTAATAAACGATATGAAAACGATAGAGGCATCCGGTATTCCTATCCGGTATGTACTGATTGACGACGGTCATCTCGCCCACAAGAACAGGCAACTGACCGATTTCATACCGGATAAACAACGTTTCCCGTCGGGATGGAAAAAAATCATGTCATACAAAAAAGAAAATAAAATCAAATGGATCGGACTGTGGTACAGCCTTTCGGGATACTGGATGGGATTATCCCCCGAAAACGGATTTCCACAAGTCGTCCGACAAGCCCTATACCCACACGCCGGCAGCCTTCTGCCAGGAACGGACAGCACCCGCATCCGTTCCTTCTATCGCTACTACATCAGCACCTTAAAAGAACAAGGATTCGATTTTCTGAAAGTAGATAACCAAGCTTTTACGCTGCCACTCTACATGGGAGGGCATGAAAGTATCAGACAGGCGGCTGACTGCAACCAGAGTCTGGAAGAGGAAATGCATAGACAAAATATGGGACTAATGAACTGTATGGCACAGAACGTCATCAATACCGACCATACGTCATACAGCAACAGCACCCGTGTCAGCATAGACTATAAGAAATATGATGAGGATATGGCAAAATCACATCTATTCCAGTCTTATACCAATACCCTGCTACTAGGACAAACCGTATGGCCCGACCATGATATGTTTCATTCCTGCGATACCGTTTGCGGCACTTTGATGGCACGTTCCAAGGCCATTTCCGGAGGTCCGGTCTACCTGTCGGACGCCCCCGGGGACTTTATCAAGGAAAACATCTTTCCCTTAATTGACAAACAAGGCAAACTGTTCCGCCCCGAAGCTCCTGCCGTACCTATGCCGGAATCTATACTGACCAATCCATTATGGAGTGGAAAAGCATATCGAGTAGCAGCTCCCTCAGGCAACGGAGCAATGACATTAATCTGTTACAACCTGAATGCTTCCCCCCGACATCAGCAAGTCCAGGCCACTATAAAAAAAGAAGATTATTCTCTTCGGAACAGTTTTGAGAAAATGTCTGCCACCCCCGAAGAACGCGTGCTGCTTTATAATTGGGAATCACAAAAGGCAGAAGAACTATCAGACAGCAGTACATTCGAACTTATCGGATTTACAGACAAACTGTTTCATCTCTGCCCCATACGGAAAGGATGGGCAGTCATTGGCATACAGGAAAAGTATCTGTCCCCGGCCACCGTCCAAACTATCTCTTTAACAGAGAATCGGTTGGAGCTGAACGTACTATGTACAGGTACACTAAAAGTATGGATAGAAAATTCCGGCAAGCAAGAACTGAGAAGTATTTCCATAGATACCCCCCAAAAAATTGTAATCGAAAAATAACTTATAAAACCAGCCGATATGAATAAAAAACTACTTGTATCTTTCGCTCTCGCTTCCTTAACAGGAATCTCGACGCAAGCAAAAGAAAAAATGTCTTCAGAAACAACCCAACAACGTCCCAATATCATCTTATTTATGGTGGACGACATGGGTTGGCAAGATACATCCTTACCTTTCTGGACACAGAAAACACATTATAATGAAGCCTACGAAACTCCCAATATGGAACGTCTGGCCAAGAAAGGGATGATGTTCACACAAGCATACGCCTGCAATATCAGTTCCGCTACCCGTTGCAGTCTGATAACGGGTGCTAACAACACCCGACATCGTGTAACAAACTGGACGCTTGAAAAAAACAAAGCTACCGACAGACCAAGCAATACAATACAATTACCAGACTGGAACTACAACGGAGTCAGCCAAGTAACAGGAACGTCCAATACCTTTGTCGGCACTTCTTTCGTTGAGTTACTCAGACAGAACGGTTATCATACCATCCACTGCGGAAAAGCTCATTTCGGTTCTATTGACACACCGGGAGAGAACCCTACCCATTGGGGGTTTGAAGTAAATATAGCCGGACATGCCGCCGGTGGTCTGGCTACTTATCTGAGCGAACAGAACTACGGGCACACCCGCGATGGAAAGCCCTATTCACTAATGGCCATCCCCGGCTTGGAAGATTATTGGGGAACAGGTATATTTGCAACAGAAGCCCTGACACAAGAAGCTATCAAAGCATTGGACAAAGCAAAAAAGTACAATCAACCTTTTTATCTATATATGGCACATTATGCCATCCACGTTCCTGTTGACAAAGATATGCGCTTCTTCCCCAAGTATATTAAAAAAGGACTTAGTGACAAAGAAGCCGCATATGCATCCTTAATTGAAGGAATGGATAAAAGTCTGGGGGATTTGATGAACTGGTTGGAAAAAAATGATGAAGCAGACAATACCGTTATTATTTTTATGAGTGACAACGGAGGGCTAGCTGCCGAACCCGGATGGCGCGACGGACAAATTCACACTCAAAACGCTCCTCTCAATAGTGGCAAAGGCTCCTTATATGAAGGAGGAATACGCGAACCAATGATTGTAAGCTGGCCCGGAGTAGTCACCCCGGATACTCGTTGTGACAAATATCTTATAATTGAAGATTTTTATCCTACCATACTTGAAATGGCGGGTATCACAAACTATAAGACAGTCAACCCTATAGACGGTATCAGCTTTATGCCCCTGCTGAAAGGTACAGGAGACCCGTCCAAAGGACGCGCACTGGTATGGAATTTCCCTAATATCTGGGGTAATGACGGACCAGGCATCAATCTGGACTGCTCTATCCGCAAAGACGAATGGAAACTGGTCTATTATTATGAAACCGGTAAAAAAGAACTTTTCAACATACCAAATGATATCAGTGAAAAAAATGATGTAGCAAAGCAACATCCCGGCATCGTAAAACGGCTCTCCAAGGAATTAGGGAACTATTTGCGAGCAACAGGAGGACAACGTCCCACATTCAAAGCCACAGGAAAACCCTGCCCATGGCCTGATGAAATCTAATTCCCGTCAGTATATGAAATATGCCCGACTACATTTTCTTGATGTAATCGGGCATATTTCAATGTATTATGTATTCCTGCCGGACATACCCAAAACCACCGGAATAGCCAATTAATAAATTATAAACAATATCGATAAAATCCGCTAAGCGTTTTCCTTAAAAGCCTTTTCTTCCGCTTCACTGATTATCTGCTCGACCACATCCGTTTTCTTAATCTCCTCCAAAGAAAGATCCGGAGTAACGGTCCCACTGTCTGAAGGCTTACTATCAGAAACCGTTACCTCCTCCTGAGGCAACTCACGGGCAGTCTTAGCCGCAAAAATACATTCAATAAAGCCGGAATCATTCTTTATTTTTCCCAAAGCCACACGCGCAGCCATTTGCTGAGACTCTTTTTTAGAATAACCGGTTCCTTTTCCTCCCGAAATACCTTCCACCAAAACTTCACTCTCGAAAGTAGGATTATATCCCTGATCGTGTGATTGGGTTATCAGCTCAAAGGTAACCTCAAAACGATTTTTTTGACTCCATTCTATCAACTTGGATTTAAAATTTACCTCCTTACGGGAAATCTTCTCCAAATTTATATAAGATCCAATAATACGATGCTCCATGAAATATTTACAGGCACGATATCCCCTGTCTAGATAAATAGCACCTACCAATGCTTCGAATGCATTGCCGCACATATAGCTGTTATGAGAAGACTGGCGGGCCGTATACTTGATCAGCTTATCCAAACCAATCTCTATAGCCAAACGATTCAATGTTTCACGCTGCACTATTTTAGAGCGGGTATTCGTGAGAAAACCCTCACGCTTTCCTTCAAACCTTTTGTAAACAATATCTGCCACCACAGCATCCAGAATAGCATCCCCCAAGAATTCCAAACGCTCATTATTAAGCAAACGCCCCTTTTCAGACTTCACTGATAAAGATTTGTGAAGCAAAGCCTGTTCGTAGATGCTAATGTCTTTGGGATAGAATCCAAGCATCTTATAAAAACGAAGATAAGACTCCCTATCCTTACGAAAAAGAAGTCTTATCCTATCCTTTATATTGCTAAACACGATTATTCAGCATATTTTTTTACGATTACACATGCATTATGTCCACCAAAACCGAAGGTATTGCTCAATGCAGCGTTTACTGTACGTTTCTGAGCTTCGTTGAACGTGAAGTTCAAGTTATAATCAATGTTTTCATCATTATCACCTTCCTCATGGTTGATAGTGGGCGGAACAATGTCATTCTTCACAGCCAATACGCTGGCAATAGCTTCTACCGCACCGGCAGCACCCAACAAGTGTCCTGTCATAGACTTAGTAGAGCTGATATTCAGTTTATAAGCGTGATCTCCAAATACATCCTTGATAGCTTTCACTTCTGAAACATCACCTACAGGAGTTGAAGTTCCATGTACATTGATATAATCAATATCTTCCGGTTTCAATTCCGCATCTTCCAATGCGTTCAACATCACCAGTTTAGCGCCCAATCCTTCCGGATGAGAAGCTGTCAAGTGATAAGCGTCGGCAGAAGCGCCTACACCGGCAAGTTCCGCATAAATCTTGGCACCACGTGCTTTTGCATGTTCCAATTCTTCCAAAATCAGACAGCCTGCGCCTTCACCCATCACAAAGCCATCACGGCTTGCACTAAACGGGCGGGATGCACGTTCCGGATCATCATTACGGGTAGACAAAGCATGCATAGCGTTAAAACCGCCCAAACCGGCTTCAAAAATAGCAGCTTCCGCACCACCTGCCACAATTACATTTGCTTTACCCAAACGGATATAGTTAAATGCATCGGCAATAGCATTTGATGAAGATGCACAGGCAGAAGTTGTTGTGAAGTTAGGACCGTGGAAACCATACATGATAGAGATCTGTCCCGATGCAATATCAGCTATCATTTTGGGGATGAAGAATGGGTTGAATTTCGGTCCGACAGTATCTTTATTCAGTGTATAATTAGCTACTTCCTCTTCAAAAGTATGAATACCTCCGATACCTACACCGTAAATTACACCTATTCTATTCAAATCTTCTTTTTCGAGGTCCATTCCAGAATCCTCCACCGCTTCTTTAGCAGCTGCAATGGCATACTGTGTATACAGATCCATTTTGCGAAGTTCTTTACGGTCAATGTAATCAGTTCCATTGAAATTTTTCACTTCGCATGCAAAATGAGTCTTGAATTTAGACGCATCGAAATGAGTAATAGGTCCTGCCCCGCTTACCCCCTTCACCAGGTTGTCCCATGTTTCTGCAACATTGTTACCTACAGGAGTAAGAGCACCAAGACCTGTTACTACTACTCTTTTTAATTCCATATTATAAAATAAGGATAATTACTTAGCGTTAGCTTCGATATAAGAAACGGCGTCACCTACTGTACCAATTTTCTCAGCCTGATCATCAGGAATAGAAATACCGAATTCTTTTTCGAATTCCATAATCAGCTCTACAGTATCCAGTGAATCTGCGCCCAGATCGTTAGTGAAGCTTGCTTCTGTTGTAACTTCTGATTCTTCTACACCTAATTTATCAACGATAATAGCTTTTACTCTTGATGCAATTTCAGACATAACTTTAATTTTTTAGTTAATAAATTGAATTATTTTATTTTCTTTGCGGTTGCAAAGGAATAAATATTTCTTGGGCTGAGCAAATATTCAGGCAAATAAATGCAGAATTTTGCACATTTTTTTGTTTTATGTGCACCAAAATAGAGAACATCATGAAGAAAATCGCAATTTTAGCTTCAGGAGAAGGCACGAATGCTGAAAGAATTATTCGGTATTTTTTAGAGAAAAGAACAGCTGAAGTAGCATTGGTTATCGTCAACAAAGCACAGGCCGGTGTACTCAAGCGAGCTGAAAGACTGAGTGTTCCGTCACTTATCCTCACAGCCCAAGACTTTGCCGACGGGAAAGCACTGGAAATACTGCACCAATATCATATTGACTTTATTGTACTGGCAGGCTTCCTCTTGAAAGTACCTGATGCCATTTTGCATGATTATCCGAATAAAATAGTAAATATTCATCCGGCCCTCCTTCCCAAGTTCGGTGGTAAAGGTATGTACGGTTCCCGCGTGCACCAAGCTGTCATAGCTTCCCATGAAAAGGAAAGCGGCATCACCATCCATTATATAAATGAACAATATGATGAAGGAAATACCATTTTCCAAGCCACCTGTCCGGTATTGCCCACTGACACGCCAGATACATTGGCAATACGGGTGCACCAGTTGGAATACGAATATTTCCCTCGGGTGATTGAAGCGACTATTCTAGGCAAAAATCTTTCAATCTAATACGAAAAAACTGAAGAGCTTTGCCTATCCGATAATTGACAGTCTGCACCGACACCTCCAGCTTGTCAGCAATTTCTTTATGGGTCAGTTGTTTATACCGACTCATAACATATACTCTTTGCAGTTCTTTAGGAAGAGAATGAAGGGCTTCCATATAGGTATTAAACAACTCCGTGCCATAACAAGAATCCAATGCCGGCAGAGATTTCAACTGTTGGCTCTGATATTCTTCATATACCTGACGGGTAATATGGGAACGGGTGATTGAATTCAAAGCCCTGTTCCTGACACTGGTAAATAAGAAAGATTTCAGCGACAAGTCCTCTACCAGCAACTCACGTTTTTCCCACACATACATCATCAAATCCTGCACTATCTCTTCAGCCTCTTCAAGAGAAACATACGAGGAACAAAACAAACATAGCGGCTTGTAATAAGAAGCATAAACCAGGGAAAATACTTTTTGATCTCCCGACTTCAAGGTTTTAATAATTAAGCGGTTATCATTAAGGTTCATAGGTCATTTTTAATTTAAGGTTACACAAACATAAGTATTTATTTCAAAATAAGAAAACAAGAATGAGATAAAATACAAAAAATATAAGTTTTTGTTTAGTAACCCGGTTATGATATTTGTATTAATAATGTTGACCGACTTAAAGAGAGATTAACAGAAACCTTAATAAATAAACCTTGATAAGTTAACCTTAAACTGAATGCCTATGCGAAAAACTATCAAATCAAACCCATTGGGTAAACATGCCCAATTATCAACAAACCTATTATTTAATCTGAAAACAAAAATCTAATTAAGAACGAACCTCAAAATCTAACCTTATGAGACGAATTTTTACTTTTTTCCTGACATTCCTATTGGGAGTGTTTGTAACAGCATTGTATGCACAAACGCATACAGTCAGCGGTACTGTAATAGATAAAGACGCTAACGAACCTCTGATCGGCGCAAACGTATTAATTAAAGGTACAACTATCGGAACAGTGACCGACCTCGACGGAAAGTATACCCTGCAAGCCGGTGACAAAGACATTCTGGTATTCTCCTATTTAAGTATGAAAACCATAGAGGAACCTGTAAACGGACGTACAGTAATCAACGTAAAAATGGCATCGGATACAGAAACACTGGGTGAAGTCGTAGTAACGGCAATGGGTATTAAACGCCAATCCGAAACACTGACCTATTCTGCGCAAACAGTAGGAGGTAAAGACGTTAATGACATCAAGAGCGTCAATATGATTAACTCCCTGCAAGGTAAAAGTGCCGGTATGATGATCACACCGAACTCAACCGGAGCCGGCGGTTCTTCCAAGATTCTGTTCCGTGGCAATAAGTCCATCAGCGGTAACAACCAACCGTTAGTAGTAGTAGACGGAGTTCCTGTCATGATGAATATCACCAACTCACAAGTAGACAGCAACTACGGAGGCCAGCGAGACGGTGGTGACGCCATGTCTACAATCAATCCGGACGACATCGCCCAAATCACTTTGCTGAAAGGTGCATCGGCAGCAGCGCTTTATGGTGCGGTAGCAGCCAATGGCGCCATTATGATTACCACCAAATCAGCACAGTCGGGTAAAGTTTCCGTTAATGTATCCAGCAACACCACGATGGAGAGCCCAATGGTGCTACCCGAATTCCAGACTACTTATGGAATGAGCGACAACGGTACTTTCAGCTGGGGTGAGAAACTAAGCAGCAAAGCTCCAAACTATGCAAAAAAATTCTTCCGTACCGGATTTACAACGAATAACTCCATCTCCTTAAGCGGAGGCAATGAAAATATCCAATCTTATTTTTCCTATGCCAATGTCTATTCACAAGGCATCACTCCCCAGAATGACTACCGAAGCCACAATTTGAATTCAAAAGTAGGTTTCAATATTCTGAAAGACATTCATATTGATTTCACGGCCAAGTTTACCAACCAGCACATCACCAATCAGGCAGCTGCCGGTTACTTATGGAATCCGCTGACCGGTGTTTATCTCTTCCCTAGAGGAGAAGACTGGAATGGCTATAAAGAGAACTTCGAGGTATATGATCCCGCAAGAGGCTGCTATGTCCAAAACTGGACAAATACACAACAACAGCAATTCGGTAATCCATATTGGATGTTGAACAGACAGACCCCTATCACCGACCGTAACCGCTATGAATTCGGCGGAAGCATCAAATGGAACATTACTCCGGATCTGAATATCCAAGGACGTATGCGTTACGAAAGAGGAGAAGAACACTGGGTACACAATGCTTACGCATCCAGCGTAGGAAACCTTTATCCGATGGGACGCATGAAAGACAACCGCTATTTCAGCGACCAACTTTATGGCGATGTTTTAGTAAGCTACAACCATACATTCAATGATTTTTCTCTATCCGCTACCGCAGGTTCCAGTTTTACAAAAACCAAAACCTCTCATGTAGACCTATGGGGCGAGGGTTCCCAGTTCTCACAGCCCGGTTCCGGAAACATTTTTTATCCGAACATCTTTACTCCGAACAACTATTATGGCAATATGTCCACCGTAGGCAAAGATGACAACTGGATGACCCAAAAACGGCTGAACTCAGTATTCGCCACCGCACAACTCGGTTACCGTGAAGGCATATTCCTTGATATATCAGCACGTAATGACTGGTCTTCGGCATTGGCTTTCACAGAAAGCTGTTCATTCTTTTATCCCTCTTTTGGAGGTAGTGTCCTGCTGAACAAATTTGTAGATATGGGTAAGAACATTGATTTGTTCAAATTCCGTGCAAGCTATTCTATCGTAGGTAATGACGTACCTGTATTCATGAGTAATCTGCTCTATTCTCTAGGTTCTCAAGGTGCCATCACTCCCCCCGACAAAGCTCCATTCAGAACATTGAAGCCGGAAAAAACCCATTCTTTAGAAATTGGTTTTGACGGTACATTCTTACAGAACCGACTGAATATCAACCTGACTTATTATAAAACCAACACTAAAAATCAGTTCTTCTCCGTTGCGGCTCCTTACGAATCAGGCTTGAGAAACCGTTATGTAAACGCCGGTAATGTAGAAAACAAAGGCTTTGAATTCAATATCGGATGGTACGAGCAGTTCACTGACAACTTCAGCTGGAGTACCAACCTGAACTTCTCTTATAATGATAATAAAATCAAAGAATTGGTAGATGACCTTCCCAACGGACTGACATTGACCGATTTCGGAGGTGCAAAAGTTATATTGAAAGAAGGCGGCCACTACGGAGATCTGTATGTACGTCATCTGATGCGTGATGAAAACGGCAAACCCTTGCAAAACGAAAAAGGAGAGCCTATCGTAAGTGGTGATTCTATGGACGAACTGGAATACGCAGGCAATATGAATGCCAAAGTAAATATGGGATGGACAAACACATTCCGCTACAAAGACTTCTCACTATCGTTCCTAATTGATGCTAAATTCGGTGGAAAAGTGATTAGTATGACCGAAGCCGCCTTGGACGGATGGGGCGTATCGAAACGTTCAGGTGAAGCCCGTGATGCCGGCGGTATTACAGTGGACGGAGTAAAATTTGATGCCGACAAGTACTATCGTACCACCGGTAACAACAACTTCAACAGTCCATACGCTGTGGAAAACTATGTTTATGATGCTACCAATATACGTCTTCGTGAAGTGACTTTCGGTTATACCTTCCGTAACTTGCTGGGTGCAGGCAAGAACCTGACAGCAGCCATCATCGGCCGCAACCTGTTTTTCTTCCATAAAGACGCCCCGATGGATCCGGACGTATCAGCAGGTACAGGCAATGGTATACAAGGTGTAGATATGTTTGCACTGCCTACCTCACGCAGTTTTGGTCTTAATTTAAAACTTAACTTCTAATGCTTGAAACTATGAAACGGAATAAGATATTAACATACGCCTTCTTAATGGCAATCCCCATGACTACAGGAAACATCTTTTCTTCCTGTACAGACGACTTCGAGAAATTGAATACCAGTAACATACAGGTAGATCCGGCAGACCTTCCTTTTGCCGCACAATGTACCGAACCGATGACCTACTGTTATCCTCCTCAGCAAAATATGTTCCAGTTTTGGACCAACCTGACTATTGACCTTTATGGAGGTTATTTTATGACTCCCAACGGTAACTTCACCAACGGTGATATGGGAGAGAACCGGGGACATAGCGGTGGTATGTACGAAAACTATTATCTCCATATTTTCAATAACACCCGCCGCATCATCGCACAATGTGACGCCAGTGGTGAAAGAGGCCTGTCAGGCGTGATGCGTATCGTACAGGCTTACGGAACATTGATGACCACAGATGCCTACGGACCGATACCTTACAGCTCCATCCTATCGGGAGAAAACGAAGTGTATTTCGAGTTCGACAGCCAGAAAGACCTGTATAAAGCCATGCTTGAAGATCTGAGTACAGCCATTACTGACATCAGTGCCATGGGAGCAGATGAAATAGCCAAATTGAAATCCTTTGACTGTTGGTGCAACGGCGACAAAGACCTATGGGTAAAAATAGCCAATACGATGAAACTACGCATGGCGTTACGCCTGTCCAAACGGGAAACCGAAGCCGGCAACGCCGGAATGAACCTTAAGGCAATCGCTACCGAGGCTGCCCAAAACACTTTGGCAACAGTCAACAAGGATATTCTGATCGATAAAAGTCTTGAGAATGAAATGTGGCTGATGTTCAATTGGGGTGATTGTGGATTCAATGCCAATCTGGTAACTATTATGAGTGGAACCAAAGATCCGCGCCAACCGTTATATATGACCCTGAATACCGGAGATATCAAAAACGAAGCCGGTACTACCACAGTAGCTGCCAATAGTCAATACCTGGGTATCCGTTTTGCCAGTGGCCTGCCTGCCAAACCAAACAGTTGGGGTAACTTCTCCGGTTGGATTCAAGGAAACAACGGTTCCTCTTATTCCATGCCACTGCCCATCATGAAAGCAGCGGAAGCCTATTTCCTACTGGCTGAAGCAAAATTAAGATGGGATATCGGCAGTGAAAGTGTAAAGAACCTATATGAAAATGGAATCCGTGTTTCCATGACTAATGAATTAGCTTATCGGGGGGCTTATGCCGGAATCAAAGAATATCCGGAAGGAGCAGTAGATGCCTACATCAACGGAACAAGCACCCAAATAGACTATACAGATCCCATCAAAGCCGAATTAAGCACTCCGGCTGTAAATAAATTAAGTGTAAAATGGGATGAGAGCGCAAGCAACGAAGAAAAGCTGGAAAGAATCATCACCCAAAAATGGCTCGCCCTATTCCCTCTATCCACCGAAGGCTGGGCAGAACAACGCCGCACCGGCTATCCACGCTTCTTCCCTGCATTCGTCAATGAAAGTAATGGAGCCGTAAACACAGAAGAAGGTGTGCGCCGCGTAATTTATAGCAGCCAGGCTTATGATGCCAACGCTAAGGGAGTAGAAGGCGGAATCAAACTTCTGGACCAAGAAAATTCCAGCAAATTTGGCATCTCCGGTGACAAAGGCGGAACACATCTTTGGTGGGACAATGCTGATAAAGGAAACTTTTAAATGCAATATTTTAAGGTAAAAACTGTGATTTTTGTTTCAATAGGCATTTCATATTAAAGTTTCGGATAGGGCAGACCGTGAGGTTTGCCCTATTTTTGTTTACAGCATATCACTTATTCTGGATACTTTGGGTTTGCGCCAGTCCTATACCATATCCTTTCGGTTCGTTCCGGCTTCCCGATACAGGGCAGTTTTTTGGCAATTACTACATTCTTCAAACATATCATCTGTCATCATCAAGCGAAAGCGTAAAAGTGCCCAAGCGGTATGAATAATCCGGCTCACCGAGCATAATTCGGGAAACATTCACTAAAAACAATATTTCCGGTTGATTTAATCGCACAAACCTACCAGATGTAAAACCGGTGAAGTGGAGGGAGTAAGAGTTTACGGCAATTGCCGCATAAGTGTTAATTTAACGCTTAACGAACTATTATCATAAATTAAATTGAATAAACTTTGCTGATTATCAAATTATTATTATAACTTTGCGATTATTCTAAAAAACGTTTGCCTTGCGACGCTCTGCAAGAATGGGAGAATCGCCGGTGTACTCAGTTTGCTGATTATTAAAGTAGCAAGCAATTACATTAGTACACATTTATGGTCAGGTGAAAAAAAACTGAAGAAACGCGTATTATTGCAAACTTTGATTCTAACAGCCTGCTTCCTGCCCACTCATGGACAAGACAGTTTTTTATGTTTCCAAACAAATGTTCAAAAGAGTAATATCAGCATACACGAACAAAGAATGAAACATCCCGGGCATTCCCAAACCGCGTGTGTTCACTCTAAGCATATCGGCATTGGAAATGAAGATACCGGCAATGACCATGGAGCCGGAAAAACGAAATACAATAAGTCGGTTCCATTTCTCGCCCTGAAAACAAACATGCTGTTTGACATTGCTTTAATACCAAACATAGAAGTCGAAGTTCCCGTTGGCAAATGTTGGTCGCTCAATGGCGAATTGATGTTTCCGTGGTGGCTGTTTGATAACGACAAATACTGTATGCAAATATTATCCGGAGGACTGGAAACACGTTACTGGCTAGACAACAAGAAGAAACGAAATATCCTTACGGGGCACTTCGCCGGGCTGTATGCCGGAGGCGGAAAGTACGATTTGCAATGGAAAGAGAATGGCTATCAAGGAGAATTCTTCATTGCCGCAGGAATCAGCTACGGATATGCAAAACGCATTTCCCGAAATCTGCATTTGGAATTCAAACGAATATAGATTTGTAAATATTGATGATTCTTACAGCACAGGTTCAAGTATTATGCCACAGAAAAAGAACCCTGACATTGCAGAATTAATCAGAGGTAAGACAGGTCGTGTTTACGGTGCCTTAACATCAATTCTTACAACCATGAAAGGTCTACCACTTGCTTACAACAAAGATATGCAGGAAGATAAGGAACTTACATTTGATGCTATTGATACTGTAAAAGGATGTATTCTTTTATTTACAGGAATGATTGACACAATGACATTTAACAAAGATGTTATGGAAGCAAGCACAAAGCATGGCTTTACTAATGCTACAGATGCTGCTGACTATCTTGTAAATCATGGGGTACCATTTAGAGATGCTCATGGTAT
>OLOW01000644.1_pt1 | contig 23652 bp, 23 predicted proteins | sample 1672801 | NCBI WGS metagenome assembly OLOW01 (sample SAMEA3136725, study PRJEB25190) | human gut metagenome | biome: human gut; feature: human-associated habitat; material: faeces | place: Austria | collected 2013 | reverse complement strand
CGGATTCCTGCTTTACCAAGCCGGTATACGAAAGCCCGAACCGTGCTGCTTTCTCGGCAGATGGACTCTACGAGCTGCTTACCGACAGGAAAGAGACCTTGCCGGAGGGCTCCTATACGACCTACCTCTTTGAAAAGGGCATCGATAAGATCCTCAAAAAGGTGGGCGAGGAGTCGACCGAAGTCATCATTGCGTCCAAGGGCAATGACAAGAAGGAGACCGTTTACGAGATCGCCGATCTGGCCTATCACGTCATGGTGATGATGGTCGAAATGGGCATCTCTTTGGGCGATGTGCGCAAGGAACTGGCCTCCCGTCATGTCATTGACCACAAGGTCAAGCAGGAAAAGATGACTGCGGACTAAAGCTTAGTCGTCCCATCTGTAATCCTTGTCGTAATCGTAGATGGCGCCGGTGCGGGCATTGATCTCGAATTCATATTCGTAATCGCCTGCATAAAACTCGACATCGTAGACGCGGACGCCGTCGTCATAATCCAGAGAAGCTTTGATGAAATCAGCCTTGGACGCGCTGACCCCTGCGTACTCCAGGGCTATTTTCTTTGCTTTTGCAGTGCCGATATAGCCGGAGCTTGTGGAGGTGGCGGATGCGCTTCTGGTCTTGACCTTGATATCCTCAAAGTCGCCGTAGTATCTGGAGCCTAAGACCTCGGTCACCGGACGCACCTTGAATTTATAATACGTACCGGAGGATAAGCCGGTTGCTGTGTATGTGGTTTTTGTCGTTGTGATCAGGCGTTTCCAGCTGCCGGTATTGGCATTGTACTTGTAGACCTGATACTTGTCCGCTCTTCTGACTGCGCTCCAGCTCAGCGTGACGCTGCTTTTGGTCTTTGCTTTCACGCGCAGATTATCCACGTCCTTTGGTGCTGTGGCTGTACTGAACTCTGTCGAGAAAGCACCGTCCTGCCCGTTTGCGTAGGCATTGACCTTGAATTTGTAGACGCTTGCGGAACGCAGATCGTCAATTTCGGCGTGCGTGCCGGAAGTCCTTTCTACCTGCAGCCAGCCGTTTGTGTCGGTATCATAGAGGTAAACATGGTAGCCCTGGGCCCCGGCGACCGGATTCCATGCGAGTGTCAGCTCATCGTCATCTCTCTGTACGGTCTCCAGTCCTGTCGGCGCGGTCAGCGCAGCAGTTACTGCGGCGGAGGCCGGTACAGCAGCAGAAGCCATGAGCGAGGCGCTCAGCAGCATTGTCAGCGCGGCAGTCTTCATGCTTGTGAAGTGTTTTTTCATTTCTGTTCTTTTCATATGTGATTCCTCCCTTTTGTCTATGTATTGTAATCCATTTTGTTTATGTCCTTGTTGGATTACCTGTATCATACCGGATAAAAATTAAAATAAAATGAAAACCAAAAAGAATTTTTGCATTTTTGCGACAGGAGAATAAAATCGACATTTGCGGTTTCCGCGCAGCAGGCTTTGCATGGATAGGACAAAAGTGCGCATAACGAAATCAGAGATTTCTATGCGCACAGGCCGCTGCCCCATGAGTGCCGCTTCGCCAGGTGCTTTTGTCGATATTTTTTACATAATAAAAAGCCTGCATCCGATTCCAAGGCGTCCTCCGGAGGAACACGCAGTATCCCGAGGCGAGTCGTCAAGAATTACGATACAGGCTTTTGATTCTATTGCTTATACAGGAAATATCGCGCGGACATTCCCAAAATCAAGACAAAAGCTCCTTTTGGAGCGCTTGCCATGCGCGGCAGGCACGCGCGTGCAGAAATCCAGATTTCGCTGCGCGCTTTTGCCTTTTCAAGTCATGCAAAGGACACAAACGGGGTTAGTCCTTGACCAGTTCCTTTACAGAAGCCGCGAGCCCTGCGATGCCCTGGATTTCGGATGGGATGATGATCTTGGTCGCCTGCCCGTCCGCAGCCTTCTGGAAGGCTTCAAGACTCTTGAGCTTGATGACGGCATCGTCAAGCTGCGCGTCCTTGATGAGCTTGAGACCGTCGGCGGTCGCCTGATTGATCATCAGGATCGCCTGGGACTGACCTTCCGCTTCCTTGATCGCGGTCTGCTTCTTCGCTTCGGCTTCTAAAATTGCAGCCTCTTTTTGACCTTCCGCGATGAGAATCGCGGATTTCTTTTCACCTTCGGCGATGAGGATGGCTTCACGTCTTTCACGTTCTGCTCTCATCTGCTTTTCCATGGCGGTCTGAATGTCGCGCGGCGGCGTGATATTCTTGACTTCGACACGATTGATCTTGATACCCCACGGGTCTGTCGCTTCGTCGAGCACGAGTCTGATCTTGGAGTTGATGTGCTCACGGCTGGTCAGAGACTCGTCGAGCTCTAACTCACCAATGATATTTCTGAGCGTGGTCGCGGTCAGGTTTTCGATGGCATCCATCGGACTTTCGACACCGTAGGTATAGAGCTTCGGGTCGGTGATCTGGAAATAGATGACCGTATCGATCTCCATCGTCACGTTATCCTTGGTGATAACCGGCTGCGGCGGGAAGTCAATGACCTTCTCCTTCAGCGAAACCTTTCTTGAAATTTTGTCAATCAGAGGCACCTTGAAGTGCAGACCTACCTGCCAGGTTCCGTGATAAGCCCCCAGACGTTCTACCACATAGGCTCTTGCCTGCGGCACAATACGAATGTTCGTGACCAAAAGGCCGATGGCGATCGCGATCAGCACAAGGACAACAACCAACTTAATAATTCCCATAATCTGTTTCCTTTCTTTTTTGTTCGTGTGACAGCGGGACTCATGCCTGCAGAGTTTTTATTCCCGATGTCCTTCTATGTACGTGATAACGGTTTTTGATGAGTACCCGGCTGCGGCTAGTCCTGCCGCGTTGGGGTGACAACCAGCTTGACGCCTTCGATGGCATGAACTTTGACTTCTCTGCCTTGCTCAATATCTGTTTCCGGTGTCTTGCCAACCGCGGACCAAACCTGTCCGTTGACCTTGACCTGACCGACGGCAAAAGGACGAATCGGCTGTACGACAATGCCCTTCGTGCCGATCAGCGCGTCGACATTGGTTTTTTCGGAGCCGGTCTTGAGCTTTTCCACGAAAATTTTGCGTGTAAAGACCAAAAGGCAGATGGATACAACGAAGAAAATAATCACCTGCAGCGCGACCGGCGCGTCGAAAAGCGCGGTTAGAAGCGCGATGAGCGCGCCGCCGGCGAACCAGATTGTCGTCAGGCCTGCTGTGGCCGCTTCGATGAGCAAGAAGATCAGTGCCAGCGCAAGCCAGAATACAATCATACTGACTGATATTCCAAATATAATCATAGAATCCCCCTTTTCGTAGCATGCAAAAAGTAGTATAATTTATTCAATTATAACATTTAAGCGGCGGCAACGCCACAAATATCAGAAGAATAAAGAATATTTAAGAAATAAGAAAGAGGGATTGCAATGAAGTTCACCATGTATCATACTTGTATCACCGTGCTGGATTTGGAAAAATCCATGAAATTCTACGAAGAAGCCCTGGGATTAAAAGAGGTCAGACGAATTGAGGCGGCGGACGGTTCCTCTAAAATCGTTTTTTTGGAAACGGAGGGCAGCCTCTGCCAGCTGGAACTGACTTGGTACGCGGATCGTGAGGAACCATATAATTTGGGGGACAACGAGATCCATATCGGCTTCCGTACCGATGATTACGAGGCATCGCTGGCAAAGCACAGACAGATGGGCTGCGTTTGCTTCGAGAATCCGAAGTTCGGTGTGTACTTTATCGAGGACCCGGACGGCTACTGGATGGAGATCGTACCGACGCGCTAAAGCGATGACGATAAAGCGCAGAAGCAAATAGACCGTTGCGAACCATGTATGCCTTCGTTGACAGAAGGTCACATGACCAGAACCAATGACCGGCGGGATACGGCGCAGGCAGAGACGCGTACAGAAGCAGAAGAAAAATGAAAACCAGAGAAAGTGGGGAGAAAAGAGAAGATGAGAAAAACCAAAAAAAGAACGAAAATCACGAGTTTTAGGGAAATCATCACGTTTGCGCTGCTTGCGGCGCTGCTCACCTTGAGCGGATGCGGCGAAAAGACAGTCGTCAACCCGGATGGAACGGAAACCACACAGACAGAAAAAGGGATCAAAGTGACGGAAACCGCGGCAAAGGCTGCGCAGACGGAAGCATACAGCTGCGCAGACTTTGACATAACGATCCCAAAAGGGTGGAGGGTTGAGAGCGGTGGCGCGAACATGCTGCACAGCATTCGGGTGTATGACCCGGGAGAACCACTGAATCAGATGTTTGTGCTTTTGAAGGCTGATTGCTTGTTGCATTCACAGGAGGGAAAAAAGGCATGGGAGCGCAACTATCAGATGGGAAACGAACAGGCGAAGCTGTTTGCGGCAGCACCGGTGCTGAAGAAGGCTTCTACGGAGGGATTTTTTCGGATATTTTCCAAATACACAAAATTCGCGTCGAAAATGGAATCCAGCTATGCAGGCTACACATTCCCCGCATTCGATGATTTTACGGTCACGGAGCGCTTTGATTCGACGAGCAGTCTGAGAAGCCAGGCTCTCGGTGACAAGCTGCTGCGCGCGGATTTTACTGCGGATGGGAAAGCCGGAGAAGGCATGTTCGCAGCCTCAGTTGTCGATTTTGGAAGCTTCGCGATCTCGGACGGCACAGTCGTAAACTACCAGCTCAAAACAGCAGATGGCGGATATTATTCCGCGTATAATATCATGGCAGTTACAGCTGCGAAGGATACTTTTATTGAATGGGAGCCGCTGCTGACCCAATGCATGAAAACGCTGGAGTATTCGGACAGCTTTGTCAGTGCGACGAACCAAAGCAGCAATGAGCAGGTGGCTTTGGCGCGGCAGATCAGCGAAAACTTCAACGCGGCGATGGACGGTATCATGGATTCCTGGGAAAGCCGCAGCAGGAGTCAGGATATCATGAGCCAGAAGCAAAGCGACGCAACGTTGGGATATGAAAGGGTCTATGACACCGAAACCGGCGAAGTTTATCGCGCGACGAACGGTTTTACCGATGTGTATGACGGCAAGCGCTATGAGACGTTGACCGACGAGCAGATGTATGCGGAGCCGATCAGCGGCTATATTGAACGCGTCGATTAAATTTGCTGACAGAGAAACACAAAAAATCCCGAAAGTTCCAAAAGAAAGCAGAACCTTCGGGTTTTTTTAATTTTCTTTGTCGCAGCCGCACTGCCGCTCGACATCCACATAAGCACGATCGAACTCGATCACTGTGCGGAAGCTCGGATTATAAGCGGAAACCGCGGCAGAGAGCGTTTTCGTGATTTCCTCGCCGCTCAGCTTGCAGTCCGGAGACACCGCAACATCGAAGACGACGTTCGTGTGCGTCGGCCCTGAAACCAGACGTAAATCATGAAAGTTGATGACACCGTCCAGCCCCGCGATCGCCTTGCCGAGAATCTGTTTGAGCGGCTCTCGGTTCGGATCACTGAGATTGATCGGATCCATATGAACCGTGCAGCTGATATGCAGCTTCTTGGAGATTTCATGCTCGATATTGTCCACCATATCATGGCTAGTCATAATATCGACAGCGGCATCGACCTCGACATGCATGGAAGCAAAAATCTTGCCGGGACCGTAATTATGTACAACCAGATCATGGATGCCGAGCACGCCGTCATGCCGCATGGCGGTTTCCTCAATTTCCCTGACCAAAGCAGGATCCGGTGCCTCTCCGAGCAGCGGGCTGACGGTTTCGCGCACCAGACCGATGCCGGACCAGACAATGAACAAGGCGACCAAAACGCCCATATAGCCATCGACCTGCAGATCAAAGAAATGCCCGATCAAAAGGCTGAGCAACACCGCGGAGGTCGCGATCACATCGTTGCGGCTGTCCGCGCCGGTCGCAATCAGGGTCATGGAGTTGATTTTTTTGCCGGCCTGCACATTGAAGCACGCCTGCCAGATCTTGATGCCGATGGCAAGCAGCAGGACGATCACGACGGTCAGGCTGAATTCCGTCGGTGTCGGGGCAAGAATCTTCTCGATCGAGCTCTTGCCCAGCTCCAGCCCCACGACGATGATAATAACCGAAATCAAAAGCCCCGCCAGATACTCGATGCGGGCGTGCCCGTAAGGATGCTCCTTGTCCTCCGGCATGGCAGCCAGTTTGAAGCCGATCAGCGTGATCAGCGAAGAGGATGCGTCCGCCAGATTGTTGACCGCGTCGGCAACGATGGCGATACTGCCGGAGAGCAGACCGACCAAAATTTTCATTACGCAAAGCAGGGTGTTGGAGAGAATGCCCACAACACCCGCAACCTTGCCGTATTGGTCCCGCACTGCGGGATTTTTGACGTCTTCATAATCAGAAATCAGCGTTCGAAAAATCCAATCATGCATGCTGCATCGCCTCTTCCACTGCCTTGGCAAGCTGATCCGGACATGAGGTCTGACGGAATCCGCAGTGGATGCCGGACAGTTTGTCCCTTACCGCCTCGCAAGGCATGTCCTTGACTAAGGCGCAAAGCCCCTTGTGATTGCCGTCACAGCCGCCCTCAAAAGCGACCTCTTTGACAACGCCGTCTTCTACATCTAAATAAATTTTGCGGGCACAGACGCCCTTTGGCTGATATTCATATTTCATATAAAAACTCCTTTCAAAGTTAGGTTTGTTTGTGGTAAAATAGACCTGTGTTTTGTATGCACAGAACGGTCGCCTGTCCGCGCATTATGTCTATTCTAACACATTCAGAGAAAAAATTCAGCGAAATCAGTAAAAAAAGAGAAAAAATATGGATGAAAACAAAATTTTTTTGAAAACGGTCGAAGAGAAATACGAGCGTTTTTTAGATTATTATACCATGATGAGCAGCGATTTTTTGAGCCTGGAGCAGCAGAGCGCGCTAGCCGGATTTTTGCGCGCGCATTCCAAAGAAAACGTATACCTGTTCGGCGGCTATCCGGAAGCGGAGCGCAGACAGGTGCTGTTCCTGCCGGACTATACGGGGCTTGCGCCGCAGGCACAGGACGCAGACCTTCTGGAATATTTCAGAGAAAATCCGGATGACTGTCCGATCGCGCTGCTTGACGTTCGTGTTGCTTCGGCGGCGCGCGAAAAGCTGACGCATCGGGATTACCTGGGCGCACTGATGGGAGAGGGAATCCGCCGGGAAAAGGTCGGCGACATTATCGTGACGGAGTGCGGCGCGCAGATCCTCGCGATGAAGGAAATGTGTGCTTATCTTGCGCAGAACTTTCGACATGTCGGCAGGTTTGAAACAGATGTTAAAATTCTGTCAATTTTTGAACTTTCCTATCGCGAATCACAGACAAATTGCTTGCATTTCACGGTATCTTCACCTAGAATTGATAATATAGTAGCAGCAGCGTATGGTCTCTCCAGAAGGCTCGCGACAGAAGCGATCCTCGCGGGGAGGGTCTTCGTAAACGGTGTGGAAACAACAAAGCCAGACATGTCGCTGAAGGGCGGGGAAAAGATCGTCCTGCGCGGCAAGGGCAAAGCAATCTACCACGGGATAAACGGCACCTCCAAAAAAGGGAAGCTGTATATCAGCGTGGATAAATACATGTAAGAGAAGAACAGGAGGCGGTTATATGGATCAGAAGGAATTGCCGAGAATCGCGGGGAAACTGAGATCAAAATATTTGGAGATGCCGGAGGAGATTTACAGAGCCAAGGGCATCGTGATCATGGGAAAACGTATCAAATCCGTCATTTTTACGACGGATATCGCGATCATTCGCAGCTGCAATGCGGACGCGGTGCTGGCTGTTTATCCGTTTACGCCGCAGCAGGTGATTTCGCAGTCGATCATCAACGTGGCACCGATGCCGGTCTTTGTCGGTGTCGGCGGCGGCATTACCAACGGCGTGCGTTCAGCGATCATCGCCAAGGACGCCGAGGGAGACGGCGCATGGGGCGTGGTAGTCAACGCGCCGGTGACCAATGACAATATTAAACTGATCAGCGCGACGGTCGATGTGCCGATCATCGCGACGGTCATCCACGAGAGCGCGGATATTCAGGCAAGACTGGACGCCGGCGTTTCGATTCTGAATGTATCGGCAGCGTCCCGCACACCACTTGTGGTGAAAAAAATCAGAGAAAAATTCCCGAAGGTACCGATCATCGCGACCGGAGGACCGACGCCGCAAAGTATTTTGGCGACCATCGAGGCGGGTGCAAACTGCATCAGCTACACGCCGCCTTCGACCGCGGAGATTTTCGCGGATATTATGAAAAGCTATCGTGAACAGGAGGATGTCAACGAATCCGCGGAGGACCATGTGACGATCCTCGACGCGATCGAACGGATGTAACCATGTAAAAGCCTTTGGCAGACCTTGTGCCGAAAGAGAAAAAAACAAAACCCGCCGGGAAGCCGGGCATGCACTGCCGCGGCCCAACCCAGCGGGTTTCTTTTTTCGCGCAGAATTGTGTTATACGATCTTCGTCGTCCAGTCCTCGACATTCCAGATGTCGGTGACGAAGTCCTCGTAGAAGAGCGGGTCGTGCGATACCAAAAGGATGGTGCCGGGGAATTCCGTCAGCGCGCGCTTCAGCTCGTCCTTGGCGTCTACGTCCAGATGGTTGGTCGGCTCGTCGAGAATCAGCCAGTTGTGCTCGCGGTTCATCACAATCGCCAGCCGCACCTTGGCGTTTTCGCCGCCGCTGAGTACGCGCATCTGGCTGGTGATATGCTCGTTCGTCAGGCCGCACTTGGCGAGACAAAGCCGCACCTCCCGGTTCTCCATAGACGGAAACTGCGCCCAGAAGGTATCCAGCGCCGTTTCCTGCGAATCGCGCGCCGCCTCCTGCTCGAAATAGCCCGGGAAAAGATAATCGCCCAGCTGCACCTCACCGCCAAGCGGCGGCAGCTTGCCGAGGATTGTCTTTAGGAGGGTAGACTTGCCGAGACCGTTGGTACCGACGATGGCGACCTTCTGCCCGCGTTCCAGCGTAAAGGAAACCGGACGGGTCAGCGGTTCGTCCTGGCTGTAGCCGATGACAAGATCCTTCGCTTCCACGACGAAGCGGCTCGGCGTTCTTGCCATCAGGAATTGGAACTCCGGCTTGATCTTCTCCGTCGGACGCTCGAGGATCTCCATTTTGTCAAGCTGCTTCTGACGGGAGTTTGCCATGCCGCGGGTCGCCACGCGCGCCTTGTTGCGCGCGATAAAATCCTCCAGCTTTTCGATCTCCGCCTGCTGGCGCTCGTAGGCAGCTTTTTCCTGTGATTTTTGGATCTCGTACATGCGGCGGAAGTTTTCGTAGTCGCCGGTGTAGCGTGTCAGGTTGCCGCCGTCCAGATTGTAGATGACGTTGACTACAGAATTGAGGAATTCCATGTCGTGCGATACGAGAATGAAAGCGTTTTCGTAGTCCTGCAGATAGCGTGTCAGCCAGACGATATGCTCGTGATCCAGATAGTTGGTCGGCTCATCGAGGATCAGAATCGATGGATTTTCGAGCAGCAGCTTGACCAGAAGCACTTTGGTTCTTTGCCCGCCGGACAAATCGGAAACATCGCGATCCAGTCCGATGTCGCGCAGACCCAGACCGCCCGCGACTTCCTCAATCTTCGCGTCCAGCTGATAGAAGCCGCTGTATTCGAGGATCTGCTGGATCTCTCCGGCATCCTCCATCATCTCATCCATCTTGTCCGCGTTCTCCGGCAGCGCCATATCCTCATACAGTTTGAGCATTTCGGCCTCCAGGTCATGCATGTGATTAAACGCGGTGTGCAGGACCTCGCGGATCGTCATGCCTTTTTTGAGTACGGTATGCTGGTCTAAATAGCCGACGGTCACGTGGCGGGACCAGGTGATTTTGCCCGCGTCCGGCAGAATCTTGCCGGTGATGATGTTCAGGAAGGTGGATTTGCCTTCACCGTTGGCGCCGATCAGCCCGATGTGTTCTCCCTTGAGCAGACGAAAGGACGCGTCCTCCAAAATCTGGCGTGCCCCGAATCCATGGGTGACTTTTTCGACAGTTAATAAACTCATATAAAAACTCCTTTGTAACAGATCATGCTTGTTTGCGTTTCCGCCTACATAACTATATCCTATTTGACGGACAATAACAAGACAAAAGAGTTGTTTCTTTCGCGAAAAACAAGTATACTTGTGGAGAAGAGAATGAGCGCATTGTTTGCGGACAGCAGGAGGCGGCATAAATATTTAAAAATTTACAAACACGCTTTAGAATGATATAATTTAAAGCATGAATGTAAATTCTCGTATGAAGAGGAGCGTTTCTATGGATAAGCTTTGGAATGAAATCAAAAGGCTTGCAGATTCTAATAACGGTTTCATTAGAACAAGTGATATTGAAACTGCCGGAATCAGCAGGATGGTGCTTCGAAAATATGTAGACGCAGGAAAACTGGAGCAAATCCGCAAAGGTCTGTATACACTTTCCGATGATCTTGCAGACGAATTTGCCCTGATACAGGTACAGAGCGCAAAAGCAATTTTTTCTTACGGAACAGCGTTATACCTTTGGGGATTATCAGACCGCACACCGCATATCTTTGATATTACTGTACCGCAGGGCACAAACATAAGCCGCATGAAAAGAGATGTTGCCAACCTTCGCTGCCATTATGTACGGCCGGAGGTTTATGAACTTGGAGTCGCAAAGACGCAGTCCCCGCAGGGAGCCACAGTTCTGCTGTATGATAAGGAACGCTGTGTCTGTGACTTGATTCGGGACAAAGATAAGGTCGATATCCAGATCTATACGCAGGCAATCAAAGACTACTTCCACAACAAGAACGACAGACGCAAGCTGTTGAAATACAGCAAGATTCTTGGGGTAGAGGAGAAAGTCAGAACCTACATGGAGGTACTGTAATGCGAACACCTGAACAATTAAAAGGCGCCATACGCAGTATGGCTGCAAAGAAGAATCTCCGCGCGCAAGAGGTTTTGCAGATGTTTTTATTTGAGCGTGTGCTGGAACGTTTAGCAAAATCCGATTACAAAGAGAACTTTATTCTCAAGGGAGGCTTGCTCATATCTTCCATGATTGGTATTAGCGAGCGAACAACGATGGATATGGATACTACGGTTCGGGGTATTACAATGGAAGAAGACGAAATCGTCAAAGTGGTCAAAGAGATCCTTGCCGTGCATGTGAATGACGGAATTACGTTTGAATATCAAAGCATTGAACCTATTCGCGAGGTAGATGCATATAATAACTTCCGCGTCCATTTACATGCAAGGTACGGTAAAATCAATACCCCTATGAAAATAGATGTTACGACAGGAGATGCTATAACGCCTGCGGCTATCCAATATGATTTCCCGATGCTCTTTGATGAGAAAATAATTCCGGTTATGGCATACACTTTGGAAACGGTGCTTGCTGAGAAGTTTGAGACGATTATCCGACGGAACATCGGGACAACAAGAGCAAGAGACTTCTATGACCTGCATACCTTATTCCGTAGTCGTAGATTGGAGTTAAAACCTGAAATCTTGAAAACAGCAGTTTTGCATACAGCCAAGAAACGTGATTCTATTCGTGAGATTGAGGAGCGGCATGAGATCCTAAAAGAAATTCGAGAAGAACCGCAGTTGTATAAACTTTGGAATAACTATCTTGCTGAGAACAGGTATATCGGTGCATTGGACTTTTCGGTAGTGCTCGATACTTTGGAAGAGGTTGCTAAACTTCTTGATTTCAAGGCTGAGTGAGCAGAGTAAAAAATCTATGTGGCAATTTGAAAAATCGATGAAGCATTTGCGGACAGCAGGAGGCGGCAGCGTATGCAGAAAAAATTTACCGCGGAAGAAATTCTCGCAGCATTGAATCAATACTATAAAGAATCTATTTTCATCACGGACGGAGAGGGGAACATCATCTTTGTCAACGAGGTGGGCGCAGAGCGAATCGGTCCGCCGAGAGAAGAGCTGATGTACAAAAATGTAAAACAGCTGGTCAAAGAAGGGATTTACGATAAGTCTACCTCCCTGACCGCCATCCAGACGAAGCAGGACGCGGTATCCGCGCTGACCTATCGCACCAAAAATTCCAGCATTTCGCACAGCATTCCGGTCTTGGATGCGCGCGGCAACGTGGAGATGGTCGTAACCACCAACATGAGCATGGAGCACAACAAGGAATGGGAGGAGATCATCGCCAAGGAGCGCGCGGCGATGGCGCGGATGCAGAGAGAGCTGGATCATCTGCGTCTCAAAGGGCACAGCCGCATGATTGCCGGAAGTCCCGCGATGCAGACGGTCATGCAGACCATCCAGGCTATTGCGCCGACAGACAGCAACGTCGTTATTCTGGGCGAAAGCGGTACGGGCAAGGATGTCATGGCCAGATTCATCCACGAAAATTCTCTGCGTGCCGACAAGGCGTTTATCAGCATCAACTGCGCGGCGATCCCGGAGCAGCTTTTGGAATCCGAGCTTTTTGGCTACGAGGCCGGGGCGTTTACGGGCGCTTTGAGCAAGGGGAAGATCGGGCTCTTTGAGGCAGCCTCCGGCGGCACGATTTTTTTGGACGAGATCGGGGACATGCCGCTTTCGCTGCAGTCAAAACTTCTGCGTGCGCTTGAAAATCGGGAGATTCGTCGTGTCGGCGGTGTCAAAAATATCCCCATCGACGCGCGGATCATCTGCGCCACCAACGTGAATCTGAAGAATATGGTAAAAGAGCATAGGTTCCGCGAGGACCTTTATTATCGCCTGAGCGTATTCCTCATCCAGCTGCCGCCGCTCAGAGAGCGAAGGGAAGATATTATCCCTTTGGCAGAAAGCTTCCTGCGCGAGCTGAACGAAAAATATGACGCGCAGAAGACGCTCGCGCCGGTAACCATCGAGACCATGCTGCGCCACAATTGGCCGGGCAATATCCGGGAGCTGCGCAATGTCATGGAGCGCATCTTCGTCATCAGCAGGGATAACCAGCTGATTTTCACGCCGACGCCGACCGCGGCCTATGATGAGCAGGATCTGATGACGCAGGATTACGCGATGTTTGAAGGGGGCGGTGATCTGAAAAGCTTCTCGAACGCAGCGGAACGCTGGCTGATCGAAAAGACGCTACGGGAATGCAATGGCTGCGTAGGAGAAGCGGCGGAACGCCTGGGGATTCATCGCAGCGTGCTCTATCGCAAGTTGCATCCAAAGCCTTGCGGCAAGGAGCATGCGCACGCAGCGCGACAGAAAAAGTTGTAGTCTTATCGCGGGAGGTTGCAAAAAAGAGACGCTGCAAGTCTCGAAAATGCAACATGATGTTATTTTGCAACATCAATCCGGAAAAACGTGAACGGCGGAGAAAAGCAGGAAAAGCTTGAAAAATACGTCCTTTTCGGCTGTGTCAAAGATTTGGCACAGCTTTTGCTATATAGGGAGGCATAAAAGATGTATTCGTTATCATACCTTTGTTAACCGAAGGTAGAAAAAAACGAAATCGGAAAGGATGAGAAACATGGGAAATATCAAAAATGTACTGGTCATGGGCGGAGGCTTGATGGGAAAGAATATCGCTTTCGTAGTCTCCTCCGTCAAAGACTATGAGATTACCATTTATGACATCAATGATGTGGACGTGCCTGCCGGTATTCGCCAGAGTACGAAGCAGCTGGTAGAGAAGGGCATCGTGTCAGAAGCAGAGCTTGCGGAACGCCTTGCGAGAATCCACTTCACCAGAGATATCGACAGCGCAGGCGTGAAGAATGCGGATCTGGTGATCGAAGCAGTCTTTGAGGATATGAACCTCAAACGCGAGACTTTCGCGAAGCTGGAAGAACGCTGCAGACCGGATTGTATTTTCTGCACAAACACCTCTGTCATGAGTCCGACCGAAATCAGTCGTGACCTCAAGCATCGGGAACGCTTCTGCGGCACGCATTTCTGGAATCCGGGTCATCTGATTCCGCTGGTAGAGGTTGTAAAGACAGACGCGACCACCGACGAAACCGCACAGACTGTCATGGACTTTATGACCAGGATCGGCAAGAAGCCTTGCCTCTGCAACAAGGATGTGCCGGGCTTTATCGCCAACCGCCTGCAGCACGCGCTTTGGAGAGAAGCAATCTCCATCGTAGAACATGGCATCGCGGACGCGGCGACCGTAGATACGGCGATCAAGAATTCCTTCGGACTCAGACTGCCGCAGCTTTCCGCAATGGAAAATGCCGATATGGTAGGTTTGGATCTGACCTATAACATTCACGAATATGTGCTGCCTTATATCGAGGACAGTCACGAGCCGTCACCGCTTCTTGTCAAACTGAAGGAAGAAGGCAAACTGGGCTTCAAGACCGGCGAGGGCTTCCAAAAGTGGACCAACGAAGAGATGGATCAGGTCCGAGATGATCTGAACACCTATCTGATCCGCATGCTTTACGGAAAATAAGCGCATGGACGAAACGCTGCGTGACAGCGAAAAAAACACGCATATACATCGAAAACATCAACAAAGGAGAAAATGAAATGGCTGACTTAAAGAATAAGAGAATCATCACCGCGGCTGTAACAGGCGCGTGGCCAAAAAAAGAAAACAATCCGAATGTGCCGATGACACCAGAGGAAATCTGTGAGGACGTATACGACTGCTGGCAGGCAGGCGCAGCAATCGCACACCTGCACATGCGAGACGATGAGGGAAACGGCACGATGGATCACAACAAGTTCCGCGAAACCGTCACCCTGCTTAAGGAAAGACATCCGGACTGCGACATCGTGCTGAATCTGACTACCTCCGGCGATATCTACGCGACCGATGAAACCAGAGTCGAGCATGTCAAGGAATTGAAGCCGGAAATGGCGTCCTATGACTGCGGCTCCATGAACTGGCTGAATACCGCGCTTTTCATCAACTCTCCGAAGTTCCTCGAAATGTGCGGACAGCTCTTCCAGGAATGCGGCACCAAGCCGGAGATCGAAGCGTTTGATCCGGGCATGATCGCGAACGCGGCATATTACCTCAAAAAAGGCATTCTCAAAGCGCCGCTGCACTTCCAGTTCTGCATGGGCTGCGCGAACGGAATCCCGGGCAGCGTCAAGAACCTGCTGTTCATGAAAGAGACCGCGGACGAGCTGATTGGAAAAGGACAGTACACCTGGTCCTGCTTCGGTGTCGGGCACTCCGCGATGGAGGTCATGTACGCGGCGATCGCGCTGGGCGGCAACATTCGTGTCGGCATGGAGGATAACGTCATGTACGCGAAAGGACAGCTCGCAGACAGCAACCGCCAGTTCGTGGAAAGAGTTGCCCGCGTCATCAGAGAATACGGTCTGGAAGTAGCGACACCGGATGAAGCGCGGGAAATTCTGGGGCTGTAAGATGAGCTGGGGCGTAGGCTTGATGTACTACCACTGCCCGCAATGCGGCAAGAAGTTCAAATACGCGCTTGACCTGATGGTCGAGTTCGGTGATGACTTCGGCAAATGTCCCGTATGCGGCTGTATGGGTGCATACGAATATGACGGTCCTCGCAGAAAGGACGACAACGACTACTTTGAGGTAGAATAATTATGTATTTGCGAAGGCACAAGTTTCGGCACTGCGGCACTTGTGCCTTTGGTGTATGGCATTGTTAAGGAGAAGTTATCGTGCTTTTATTCCAAACTTCACCATTTTCTTATACAGTAAAGAACGGTGTATACCTAGTTTCTCTGCAGCCATTGTTACAGATCCACCAGTTGCTTCGAGTGCAGCTTTTATATATTTCTTTTCAAATTCATCTCGAGCTTGTAAGAGAGGAACAGTGAAAAGATCTTCAGCTGGCCTCTCTACATAGGAAGGTTTTGGTTGCTGATATGCGGGAGCTGATATATACCAAAGGTTGGAAATGCAGTAGCGCTCGATGACGTTTCGCAGTTCTCGGATATTTCCAGGCCAATCGTATTCGAAAAGGGTATGTTGCATTTCTTGTGTCAATTGACGATTAGTGTGATATTTTTTATTTGCATTTGAAAGAAAAAGTTCCGCCAGTTCAATAATATCCTCTTTTCGGTCTTTTAATGGCGGCAAGTGAAGAGGAATAAGATTGAGTCGATAATAGAGGTCTTCTCTAAAATGCCCTTCCTTTACGAGCTGGTTTAATTCTCTATTGGTTGCTGCGATAATTCGCACATCTGTCTTTATTTGTTCTATACCACCAACACGCATAAACGCACCTGTTTCGAGAACACGTAGAAACTTTGCTTGAATTGGAAGAGGAAGTTCTCCGATTTCGTCAAGAAAAAGTGTTCCCCCATCTGCAATTTCAAAGAAACCGGGTTTTCCGTTGTTTTTTGCTCCGGTAAAGGCTCCTTTATCGTAACCAAAAAATTCAGATTCCATGAGTTCTGAAGGAATTGCGGAACAGTTAATTGGAATAAAAGGCTTATCTACCCGAGTGCTGTTTGCATAGATATAATTTGCTAGAACATCTTTGCCGGTTCCGGTTTCACCGCTTATAAGAACGGTGCTATCCATGTTGCTTATATATTTTGCAGTTAAAAATACATCTCTTGCTAAAGGGCTGGACATTACTATTTTATGGGGAGCATTTCGAGTATAAAGAAACTCGGAAATACCCTTATATTTTTCAAGCTCGACGGACTCTTCTCTTAAATAAGCTGAGAATTTATCAAGCATTGTTTTTGGGATTGAAAATTGTGCACTCATAACGATTTCGTCATTTTCATTACGGATAGGCTCAATATGAGTAAAAAGTTCGTCGCCCCATTTTGTTACATTATAAGCATCGAAAGCAAGTCCTTTTTCTTTTAATTCACTAGAGACGGAGCGAAGCCAGAGCTTCTTTGAACGCATCTCGGACACAGACATTTTCAGAAAATCGTCTTTTTTCATTCGTACCGAAGATGTCATTTTTTCGTTTGCGTAAAGGATTTGCTCGTCCTTATAGAATACGGAAATGTTTCCAAAATAGCTGTCTAATATTTTTTCAGCATAGTAAGCAAATTTGTCGGGATATCTGTTAATTAAGTCTTGTATACTCATTGAGACGACCTCCTGAAACTATTTGAGACAAATGTATCAAAAAATCCAACCATCAAAGATTGCGTACCGTTTTTGAGACGGACGTATTTTTAGTAATAATAGCATGGAGACGTTAAAAACGCAAGCAATTTCTGGATAGAACCGTTTAACGTTCAAGTTTTCGTGTTTAAATAAAATGTGGCATGGTATTTGCTTTATACCAAAGTATAAAGACCGGTCTATACGTTAATGTAATTCTTAAAAAGAAAAGAGGATAGCTTGATGAAAAAAGTTAGAATTGGTGGAGGTGCCGGATATGCCGGAGACCGTATAGATCCAGCCATTAAACTTATTGAAGAGGGAAAGCTGGACTATATTATTTTTGAATGCCTCGCTGAAAGAACCATCGGACTTGCTAAGCAGGAAATGCTGAAAGATTCATCAAAAGGATATTCTAGGCTATTGGAATATCGTATGTCGCAGGTTCTGAAAGTTGCAAAAGAAAATAATGTGAAAATTATTTCCAACATGGGAGCTGTAAACCCAAAAGGTGCAGTTAAAAAGATCATGGAAATAGCACAGGAGCAAGGTTTGCATGGAATTAAGTTTGCATATGTAACAGGTGATGATGCTTACGACAGAGTTCAAGAACATTATGATGATGAAATCTTTGAATTTCCAGGAAAAGTGGGAGACTATCAGGATAGGATTGTATCAGCTAATGCGTATATAGGCGCTGCTGGCATCATGGAAGCATTGAAAAATGGTGCTGAGGTTATTATTACAGGTCGAGTTTCGGATCCGACATTGACGGTAGCTCCGCTATGCTATGAGTATGGCTGGACAATTGAAGAGAATCCTATAGAACTAGGACAATGTGTACTGGCTGGACATTTGATTGAATGTGGCGGTCAAGTGACCGGCGGATATTATGCGGATCCTGGTTATAAGGAAGTGGATCATCTTGAAAACCTTGGATTTCCGATTGTCGAATTCGATGATTTTGGACATTTCACAATCTCCAAAGTTGAGGGGACAGGAGGGCTTGTATCAGTAGATACGTGTAAAGAGCAAATGCTCTATGAAATTCATAATCCGCATGCTTATATGACACCAGATGCGATAGCAGATTTTTCACAGGTGCGATTTACTCAGGTGGCACCTAATGTCGTGTCTGCATGGGGAGCTACAAGTCACGGATTGCCTCCGACGCTTAAGGTAAACGTATGCTATAAAGATTCGTTTATAACGGATTGCGAAATTAGCTACGGCGGAAGAAATGCACTTCAACGTGCAAAGCTTTCGGGCGAAATCTTCTTAAAACGAATTGACATGCTTAACGTTGCGTATACCGAAAAAAGAGTAGACTATATTGGATATAATTCCCTTTATGGAAATAAAATAGGAAAAGCCCTTGCGGAAGAAGAGCCTAGCGAAATCAGATTACATGTTGCGATTCGCACACATGATCGAGAAAATGCAGTAAAAGTATCAAATGAGGGTGATGCGATTTACACAAATGGTCCAACGGGTGGTGGTGGCGCAACAATGAAAATTTCGGAAATTATCAATGTATTTTCCTATTTTATAGAGCCATCCGACATCCAAATTGAAGTGAATTATGAGGTGATTTAAATGCGTTTGAAAGAAATATGCCATTCCCGCACGGGTGATAAAGGCGATATCTCGAATATTTCTCTTATCCCGTGGGATGAAAAAAACTATTTAATGCTAAAAGAAAAGATAACTGCTGAAGTTGTAAAAGATTATTTTTCTGATATTTGTCATGGAGAAGTAATTCGGTACGAGGTTGATGGTATTTGTGCTTTGAACTTCGTGATGCATGAGGCTTTAGGTGGTGGTGTGCTAAGGAGTCTAGCAATGGATAAACATGGAAAAGCGATTAGTTCGGCACTACTTGAGATGGAAATACCAGAATAACGAGGAGAAGAATTATGAATCAAAACTTACCAAAATTGAGCTACATTGCAGAATCTCCACATGTTCCAATGATTCCGAGTGAAACATTATTACAAACGGTAACTGCAGTACCTTGGATTAAAATTTCAGACGAAAGAAAACAACTGGAAGGTCTTTGCTTCGATAAAAACGGCGATTTATATTTTTTAGAAGTTTTTGGCGGACATATCATGAAGCTTGAAGTGGAAACCATGATAGTAAAAGATATTTATATTGCAGATAACTTGAAACCCGCAGCCATTAAGATTCACAAAAATGGACGTCTTTATGTGGCTTTTTTGGGGAACTTTGTTGATAACGGTGGAATTTTCAGTATTAATCCAGATGGGACAGATTTCAGATATGAGATAGCCCCTGACAAAGGTTATGTCATAGATGATCTTGTCTTTACAAAGGACGGAGGGTATTACTTTACACAGTTCACAGGATACACATTTAATCCTACCGGTGGGGTATATTACGTATCACCAGATAATGAAATCATACAAATTGCAGGGAACATGGCCGGTGCGAACGGCATTGCACTTTCAAAGGATGAAGGTGTCCTTTGGGTCACTGAAACAAATAATAATAAACTGAATAGAATTAAACTCAGAAACAAAGTGGATATCCCGCCATATGGAGCACATGTGCCATATCGATTTACAGGTTGTAATGGTCCGGATTCTTGTTGTATAGATGAGGATGATAATCTGTATGTAGCAATTGCAGAGAGCGGAAGATGTATGGTATTCAATTTCCTCGGATATCCGATAGGGCAAATTCTTATGCCAGGAAGAAGTGATGGACATATGCTCATCTCAACCCACCCTTATCTCAGACCAAACAGTGATGAGGTTGTAATATGTGCAAACGATGGAGATACAGGAGGACAGGGCTCTTGGCTTTATCGGGCAAAAGGGTTCGCAGAAAACTTTAAGGGAGCCTATCAGTATCTTTAGAGGAGAACACTGTTGGAATGAAATTCTAGCACTTGCTATATTTTAGAAAAGGAGAAAAATAATATGTTCGGACTTCCAATCAGTACATTTATGCTTACTTTCGTATGGCCAATATTGGCGATGGTAGGATCGTTAATCTATGCTATTACAGGTAATTACGAAGGAAAGAAAATGGAAGAAAAATATGGAGAAGAGAATTGGTATAATACCTTTTAATTAATGCATTAGAAAAGGAGAAGTACATTATGCAAAATATCGAAATGTGGGTTGTTGTGTTGGTGTATCTTGCAACAATTATTATCATAGGTTTCGCAATCAATCGACGTGAAAAAAATGTGGGCATGAATGATTATTATGTTTCACAGCGTTCCTTACCGCCAATTGTCATTGCATTTTCTTTAGTCGCAACCTCTCAAAGCGGCATGGTATTTTTGGGCGCGCCGGGGACATGCTATACGGCTGGATATGCACAGATGGTATGGACATGCATGGTAGGAGGCGTTTTGGGTATTATGCTCTGCAACCTTGTACTTGGAAAACCAATGCGGTACCTTGGCGAAAGATATAATTCCATAACATTAACAGATCTTTTGGGCGATATTTATGATACTAGAAAATTACAGGTGGTATCGGTTATCACTCTTTTGGTTGTAAGTACATTTTACTGTGTTGTTCAATGGTCTTCAATTGGAAACCTTTTCTTAGCGCTGCTTGGCGTAGATTATAAATGGGGCGTTGTGATCGGTCTTATTGTAGTGGCTGTGTATAGTGCATTGGGCGGCAATAAGAGTTCAACAGTAGTTGCAACTGTACAACTTTTTATCGCAATGCTTGCGGTACTCTATATGTTCTTTTTGGCGCTATACGTAGGTGGTGGTTTGACATCTATAAATGAAGGCATCCAAAAGATTGACCCTAATATGCTAACCCTTACAAACGAAAACTATTCTGCGTGGAAAGCGTTTGGATTCGTTATTATTTATGCAGTGGGTATGATTGGACAGCCAGCTATGGCAACTAAGTTTTTCTCGCTCAAAAACTCAAAGATGCTTGGTGCTGCACTTGCATTGGGCGTAACATCCTACTGCTTTACTATTTTGAATCCTTTTGCCGCATGGGTTATGCGTATTAAGATTGAAGGCGGAGAACTTGAAGCACTTACGGCTGTGGATACTGTAATTCCTAAGTTTGTAGCAGTCTTTGCAAATCCTTACATTGGAGGACTTCTGATTGCAGGAACATTATCTGCTATTATGTCGACATCTGCTGCACTTTTGATTACAGTATCAAGCACTTTTACAAATGACCTTTGTGTAAAGATGCTGCATAAAGATTTATCAGGAAAGAAAGGTATGACGATTGCACAGATAGTAACGCTTGTAGCAGCTTTGGTTAGCGGTTTGATTGCATTGGATCCACCTGATACCGTGTGGTTTATAGGAAATGCTGCGTGGGGTGCTTTTGCGGCGGTGTTCACGCCTGCACTGGTGCTGGGGCTTCGCTGGAGACGTGCAACAAAGCAAGGAGCTATTACAAGCATGTGGGTAGGCCTGATCTTAATTTTTGGTCTTAGAGCTCTCACGTATTCTGGAATATGGACATGGCCGCTCGAAATTGATATGAGCGCATGTGTACTCATTGCAACATTCCTTGTTCATATCGTTGTCTCACTGACAACACCTGAACAGGAAAAAGAATGGATGCCGAGAAAAAAAGCAGCTGTCATTGCGGCGTATAACGAAAAATAAAAATAGAGCAGTTCCTTATAGAAAACCGCAGCCGTTCCGTTTTGAAACAGGGTGCGGTTTTATCATGCAGAAAGAATCAAATAAAAATATTTTATAGGTTACTGGTTTTATTTCTTTTTTGTAAGCGTCAAACCATGCGCACCTATGCAAACTTCAAAAAATATGAGAGAATGCTCCTGACAGTGATAGCCAAAACAAGTCGATGCTATCACAGGAAGGAGCATTCGTTATGACACAGGAAGAACGTAATACCAACAAACTACAATGGGAACTTCGGATTCAAACCTTTCAAGCCAGCGGACTTACGCAGCAGTAGTGGTGCGAAAAGGAAAGGGTCAAGCTCAGCGCACTGCGCTACTGGCTGCGGCACTTTCGCGAAGAAAAATCACAGCAAGCCGCCCCGGACTGGTTCAAGGTCTGTGTTTCCGATACGGATCCGATTCCCTCTCTGGCGCTGCCGCAGGTATCGCCACCCGCTGAGAATCCTGTACTGCCGATACGTCTTCATATCCACGATATGATGCTCGAGATCCCTGCAGGCACACCGCCAGCCTACCTATCCGCATTGCTGCAGGTGGTGAGACAGGCATGATCCAACGGTTAAAAAAAGTAAAGACAGTGTATTTAGCAACGCAGATCGTAGATATGCGCAAATCCATCAATGGTCTTGCAGCCATCGTACAAGGCAGTTTCGCACTGGACCTGTACGAAGGCTCCGCCTTTGTCTTCATAAGCCGCAGCCATGATAAAATCAAAGTGCTACAATGGGATACCGATGGTTTCGTTTTGTACTACAAGCGCAGGGAGAAAGGAAAATTCCAATGGCCGCATACGATCGATCCGGCATCCGACACCGTACATATCACAGCCTCAGATCTAGTGCGCCTTTTAGACGGTCTTGTGATGGAACAGTTTATCCCGCACAAAGACTACAGCCTTTACTGATTTCTGTTGAAATTTCAATGCTTCTTCACATCTTTTCCCTTGTTTTTGAGCGGAAAATATGGTAAAATAAATATATGAAAGGTCAAATGAATAATTAAATGTAACCTTGAAGTTCTAAGTGCAGCATGGTTGATTTGTGAGGCGTTTCATTCTGCATCGGTTGCATTTTTGAAATCGTAAATATAACTTTTGCAAAATTAAATAGGACATTTACTGCAAAATCTGCTAAAATGAAGCTAAGGCTACGCATGCTAAATGACGGACTGTATTTATCTTCCTTTTTTGCAGTTGTAGATCCACTCCGCATTTCTTGATTCTTTTGTACACCCTGCCTAATCAAATTTAGAAATAGTTTTTTACTTAGTCAGCAAGTTCGGTTTCAAACATAGCTGATCAAAAGGTATGTACTTTAGACCCAGTTTTGCCGCAGCCTCTTTTCCATATAGCTCGACAAACAATTGAATGGGGGCCCTTGCATTCAGACTGCCTCTTGGCATGGAATTGATGTGGTTCATCATTACATGCACATCTTCTTGCGACAGTTCATCAAACGAACTGCCTTTTGGCAAGATATAACGAATGTACTCGTGATTTCGCTCACACCGACTCTTTTGATTTGTCTGCTGTGGGTCGCAGTAAAACAAATTTGTTTCGATTTCTCCTGTTACGGTATTGATCTCAATTGCTTGCGGATTGGTAAACTCTGTGCCTCGATCGGATAACAGTAACGGGAGAAGCTTTTTAAAGTCCTCCCCGAGCGTCTTTCTCAGACTCGCAAAGACTGCCGTTACAGATGCTGCGGTGTTCGCCTCTCTGAGATACATGAGTTGAAGGCTACAATCCCGAAAGAAAATCGTTAAAAGAACTTTGCCACCCTTTCGTCCTTCCACAGTATCCATTTCACATACATTTTGCGTCGGGTGCTGTCGAAGAAATTCTTGAAAGTCTGCATAGGTTCTGCCTACATGACACTGCTTATCTACGTGCAGAACCGGACCGCTTTTCTTTTTCGCCTGCTTTCTTCTGAGTTTTCTCCTCAGATCAGTATTGTCAATGCTTAGGAGGCCCCGGTCAATGTAATCATAGAGCGT